>Ga0082212_10002353_pt1 | contig 27610 bp, 32 predicted proteins | sample TergutNt197P3_FD_71548 | JGI IMG/M metagenome (GOLD analysis project Ga0082212, IMG submission 71548) | Neocapritermes taracua P3 segment gut microbial communities from Petit-Saut dam, French Guiana - Nt197 P3 | ecosystem: Host-associated > Arthropoda: Insects > Digestive system > Gut ...
ATTTGTTGTATAATTTTTTTCTATTTCGTCAAGTTCTTGCCGTAATTCGCTGTAATTTTCTTTTACGCCTTTGTAAAAAGCGATAAGTTTTGAGTTTATATCGTTGATAATTGCTTGTTTGGGTGTCAAATGAAAAAATAATGCACCGCCACCAAAAAACGGCTCAATATACCTGCCTTTGTAGCGTGGAATATGTCGCTCAATGTTCGGTATTTCGTTTGATTTGCCTCCTCTGTATTTTACTAACGGTTTCATTCGATTATCATATTTTGTTAAGTTTTACTTGAAATCTTACGAAGTTCCAATGGCAAGAAAGTATCTATTTCTTCATCACTAAATGTAAGTTCTTCGTTTAATTTTAATGCACTACTTGCTTCTTTATATGCTTTGCTGTAAGTTCTTGGTGAACCAGAATAAATATTTAACAATTTATTCTGAAGTTCATCTCTTTTAATAATAATTTGTTCTATTGAAACTACTTTAGATTTTATATCTACAAGCAATGACAGATAAAATTCTCGAATGTTCCATAACTCTGTCGCTGCATTAGTATGTTTTTGAATTATCTCTCCCAAATCATAATCTTTCATATATGAATTTAGAGCCAAAAGAATTGTTGAAAGAATAACACTAACATATAATGCAATTTGATTATCCCCGAATAGTTTTACAACTAAACCAGTTGTAATCAATGCAGATAAAATTATTTGTATAACCTTCAAATATTTATGACGACTTTGTAAAATATCAGCACACTTTTCCTGAGTTTTATGTGAATAGACTACTCGCCCAAAACACTCTCTGATTTGTGCTTCTAAAATATTAATATTTCTAACTTGAGAATTTGGTTCCATATATTTCTCTCCATTTTTGATTTGCTGACCATTCTTGGTTTTTACTTTCGTATTCTATTGCTTCCAATGCTTTATTGTAACATTGTTTTGCCTTATACTCAAAATTGCCCTTTCGCCAAACATATTGTTTCCCTCCGGGTGAAATCCAATATTGTTGTGTTCCATTTTGATTTTTGAGATATTCAAGGAAATCTCTCGTCATCCAATCATAATACGTGTATGATTTGTCTTTATGTTCCCAAGTTTTCATAAAGTTATATGCCAAAGTGTCAATTAATAAACCACCCATAGGAACATCCCAAGTATCTTTCCAAGCGCGAGCCATTCTACAAAGTCGTCTCAAATTTTTATTCCATTCAACATCTTTGTTTCTGATTTCATTTATTTCAGGACGAGGATTTGTTGTTTCCCAAGAACCGCCATTATTGGAGTCGGGGAAAGTAAAACTACCATCTGTATTTTCAAAACAAGGTACTACCTCAAACACAACTCCATCAGAAAAAGAAACTTTTATCACTTGCCCATCAGCACCTAACGAAGTTGAAGAATATGTTGTTGCTATTGAGTTTTTTACAGATTGCAATAATGCGGATTGTCCATTCCCTGAATAATCATTAAAGCGAACATAAACACTATAAGGCAAAATAAACAATATGTCAATATCGCTTACGTGAATAGCCGTGCCTCTTCCATAAGAACCAACATATAGACTATGTGCGGTATCGGAAGTGCTACTATAAAAATCCAAATTCAATCGCTTTGTGATTTGTTTATAACGACTTGAAACGTTACTTACAGTAGTTTGCAACATTCTTAAGTTACTACAGAATGTACTAAATTTATCTGATATACTCATTTTTTTGAATTGTATTATATTTCACTTTTTCTTCCGCTACTCTCAATACCTCAAAAGCAACGCTTTCGTCTGCGACTTCATAAACAACTTTGTCTGCAAGCCACGTTATCAGCAAATCTTTTTCAGGAACATTAAAATATTGTGCAAGTTTTACAATATGTTCTCGTGTCGCTTTGCGCTCTCCACGCTCAATTCTGCTTAAAATGGCTTGGTCAATGTCAAGATAAGCGGCTACTGTCCGCAATGGTAATTGCTTGTCTGTTCGTAAGTTTCGTATTGTTTCGCCTATGCCGTTCATTTTGTCTAATCCGTTTTGATGATTTTTGGCAAAAATACAATATTTTTTCTTTTTTCAGGTACTTGTCAATAAAAAGTTTTCAACAAAAATCCGTGAATTGTCGGTAGCGCTGTCCCCGCATAGCATATAACGTGCTGGCGGCTTTGCGAAGGCGGGGCTTCCACTGCCGCTCGGACGGGCGCAAAACTTGCAAATTTGCACAAACTTTCAGGCGAGTTACTGCCCCGCTTGCGCCAAACCGCTCGTTACCTGCAGCCGATTCTCTATCGCTTATTTCTTGTAACATTTCAATTTTTCTCCCAGTATCTTTTGTTTTTTTCTTTATATGTTTTAAAACCAAGAAGTTTTAATATAGGAATTAATCTTGTTTTATCAATATCCAATTCTTTCTCTAATTTATTAATTTCTGCTTTCTTATTGGTTGAAAAGAAGAATTCAATTTTTTCAATATCTATTAAGAGATTTTTAAATTTGTCGCTTTCATTTGGTTTTGATTTGAATTGTTCAATTATTTTAGCCAACAATTTCTTAACAAGGTCTGTAAAAGTATTTCCAATTAATCCTGTTGCTGCCGCACCAGCAATAAATATAGCGATTTTTGAACTAATAATAGCTTCCACTATTTCCGTAAGTAATTCAAACTCAAACTCGTGTCGTTTTGGCGGAAAATATACTTCGTACAGTTCTGTTATCAATGCGTTTTTAAATTCAGTTCTTTCAATCAAAACGGAATAATCATCTACTGGTTCGTCAATGTCATCAATACCTCTATCTACCACTCTGTTTATTATATTGACTATTTGCTTCTCTGTATGAAAAATTGTCTGTTTTAAAATATCTGTTTTATTTTCCATGAATTTATAGGATTAATGATTTTCCGGATTTTGTAAGTAAATTATTTTCTAATAACTCCAATTCATGCGCATATACATTCATGCGAAAATTCTTTATACGCTCTCTTTTGGGTTTATTTAAAAAGTCTATCATTTCTTTGTGTGTTGTTAAATTTTCATTATACCATGTCCAAAAATATTCACGTTTCCTGAATATATTATATAAACGAGGCAATTCTTTTATATCAATAACTTGGTCATTTATTTCAATATAAACCTTATTTATGTTATTGCTATTTAATACTATGCTCTCACCTTTTATATTTGTATAGTCAAGAAAACTTAACTCATTATCATTATACATTTGAACTTGAAAAAAGATTCGAATTTTATAAATGTCAATATAATTTGGTAGATATTTACTGATATTAAAAAATTCTTCTCCAATTAACTGTTCTTTTATTTCGTCAAAAAAAACAGGGTCAGTAGTTTTGTTAATACATAACATAGGGTCTAAGATAGGTTTATAGAACTTATAATGCTTACCGATACCGACTTTATTTACTAATTGCCGAAATAAAGTATTTCGCAAACCTATAATTATGAATTTAATATCCTCAAAACCAGGAGGTAATTCCGCCAACCGTTTGTAATAACTTTTAATTATCTCAGAATTAGGATGTTTGAGTGAAGTGTATTTTTGTATGCCAACATTTCTCTTTTTGGTAATGTTTATTTCAAAAGGAATGTTGTGTAGGAAAAAATCTCTTATTAACCATATTTTGCCAATCATATTTAAGTTGGCAGAGTTTTCACATATTACTTTTTCAATAATCCTATGCAAAAGATATAAATCCTTACGTTCACGCCAATCAGGATTTAAAAATTTACCTTTACCTGAGTATATTTTACCATCGTATCCATCTATAGTAACCCAGTCCCCTTCTTTTAAAGTTATGTTGTTAGTAATTGCTGTTTTTTGTAAAAAATCAATATTTAAACCATCAACACCTACTACGCAACATTTTTTCCATCCTCTCGCAACAAGAGCAGCATGTGAAGTCATACCGCCTCTTGTAGTTATAATTGCTTGTGCTATTCTCATTGCATCTATATCTTCAGGGTTAACCTCTTCTTTACATAAAACACAATCCTTTTCTTGATTATTAACAATCCTTTGAGATTGAAAAAATAGTTTTCCTGTTGCAATACCGGGACCGGCAGGAAGTCCTCTTAGGATAAATGCTAATTCGTCTTTATTTTTTAAAATAGGGTTTAAGTTTTCGTTGATATCTTCAAATTGAATTTTCGAAATAGCTTCATTTTCATTTATAATATTTTCTCTATATAAATCTATTGAGATTTTGAGATTCGCTATATTTGTTCTTCTTGCAACTCTCGCATCTATAATCCATAATTTTCCTTCTTGAATAACAAATTCAAAATCAACAGCATCTTTAAAATGCCTTTCTAATCTCTCTTTTATGCTGCCTACATCTTCCATTCTTTATTGTACTTGTGTATTTTATAATTTCGTTATCGTTTCGTATATATTCTTTCTACTCCCACTGCACTTTCCCCGGTTGCAGGTAACGTCCCAGCGGCTTCACGCAGGCGGGGCTTCCACTGCCGTTCCTGCGGGGTAATAACGTTCAATTTCCCACAAAATTGTCTGCGGAGTTACTGCCCCGCTTGCGTGAAACCGCCCGTTACCTGCTGGCGTTTTTTTTGTATTTCATTTTTTATTTACTGTTTTCCAATACTCTTTTACCTTTTCCGTTTCTTTAAAATTCTCATTTTCTAAAAGTTCTATAAATGGTATAAATTCTGCAGCTGCTCTTGATATAGAATATTTCTTTATAATTTCATTCATTAAATCTATCGCTTCAGTATTGTATTTTTTTGTTTCCCAATCAAATGAAGGTGTATTTTCCACTCCGTAAAATAAAAGATAGAGATTAGAGTAAAATTCATATTCAACGTGATTATTGTACTCAAGTTCAGCAACTTTCTTTGATAATTCACCCCATTTATACACTCGATTAACTAATTCTTCTGTTGATATGATTATTGCTGCATCATCGCAACATATATTGTCAATCTCGTTGGCATAAAGATTTATAAATTCAATTGACAATGAATTGACTAACGGCGATATTCCCAATTTTATGAAATCGGTATTTTGAGCAATATATATCATTCCTTCGGATTGGGCAATACTAAATCCATTGGTCTCAACTTCGCTTTTGAAATCTAAAGCAAGTGTATCGGCTTTTCTATAGTTTTCATTCCAAATTAATGTATTGAACAGGTCGTAGTTTTCATTGTTGAATAAAATTTCGCTAAACTCGTCTGCAAGTTTGCTGTACTCATTAAGAAAACTCATTATAATTTTGTCTTCCGATTTCTCTTTTTTCTTTAATTCCTTAATAGTATTGTTTTTCAACGCAATAACTTTCTCCCAATCAAATTGAATTGACGAAATAATGGAATCGTTTTGCTCTTCTTCATTTATTTGTTTAGCATTAATTTCATTGCTGGCATTTTTCGTTGTTTGTCCGATACAACTACTTGTTATTAACGCAAATACACTTAAAATAATTATTGTATTTCTCATTGCAATCTTATTTTTGATTTTTTTGCCATTCATTTTCTTTTCGTGTTTCATCGTTAGTATCCCGCTGCGCTGTCCGCCGCTTGCAGGTAACGTGGTGGCATATTGGGGCAGTGGCGGCTTCCAAGTACTTCCCTGCGGGCGACAAATGTTCAATTTCATACATATTTTCAAGCGGGGGTAGCGCCGCCATTGAGCCAATATGCTCGTTGCAGGCAGTGCATGCCATTCCCTTTTTTTTTCTTTTCATCTGTAACTTTCAGTATTCCGTTTTCTTTTTTGTCAATATGGTTTTATAAATCCGATAACCTTATCACATTCAAATCTTTAAATGATTTCAACGGAAAATCGTTTGTTAAAAAATAATCCACAGCACTATATTTTGCTGTAGCGAGTTGTATTGCATCAGGTGTTTTTATTGAATAATCCGCGCGAATTTTTGCGGATTCTTTGGCTATTTCAATATTTATATCAAAAATTTCAATGTTTTCAGACATTGTAAGTATTTCCATATATTGCTCTGCCAATTGTAGTTTTCCTACACGAAATGGCATAACCAAAACTTCTGACAATGTAATGACGGAAGTTACAAATTTACAATTATGTAATGGTGAAAACAAATTCTCCAAAACAGGTAAAAAAGCACTTTCTGTTTCCATAAAATAAATTAATGGAGCGGTATCAAGAAAAATTTTTTTGCCATATAATTGTTTTATCAATCCCATGATTCTCTTTCTTTTGAAATAAAACTATCAATGCCGTCTTTTGTATAAAGTCCTTTCCCTAATCCTTTTAAATTTATAAGACTGTATGCTTTGGTTTCAGTTTTAGCAAGTCTTTTTGCCAAATATGCTAGAAGATAATATTGATCAATACGATTAAGCATATCAACTTCTTTAAAAATTTTATTTCGTTCAATTACAAGTGCCATGTTTTTGATGTATAAAGTTACGACTGCAAAAATACTGTTTTTTACAATACCATAAAACAATTGTGTTTTTATCTTTCTTTTCAGTCGTAATTTTCAAGATTCCATTTTTTGTCAATGCTATTTTCTTGTCCTACAAAGGGCGGCGGGCGGGCGAGCCAAATATGGCGTTAGCCATTTTTGGCGTGGGGTTTTGGTTGTGAAGTGAGCGCAGCGAACTTGACAACCAAAACTTGGCAAACTGTATCTTATTATTGTTTGATACCCTCCCATTTAAATGTATGGGTTTCATTTCCTGTAAAATGTTTTCCATTGCCAAATATTTTTTGTGGATTAATAAGTGTACCTATATACTCTTCTGAGGTTCCAAGGTTAATTTTCAATTGAGTTCCTGTAAAAGTATATGTACCTTCGCCGGCATTACTTGCAGAAAATGTAACATGCCTATCATCAGTAAATGACATATATCCTACTGCTCCGTTCAAATAACAATCACTCGTATTAAAATCGTACATTGTACACTTCCATGTAGTACCTGATAAGCCCTGATCTGTAGTGAAATTTATCTCGTCGCTGTAAATATCCCTTCCCGATGAAGTTCTAACATATCCTCTTGTATAATATTTACTTCCAGATGATAAATTAGGTAAAGTAATATCGTAACTTGTTGAAGAGTTATAGCTTTGATAAACTGCCTGTCCTGATGTCGTCGGATTTGGAGATTTACTGTAACACACACCTATCAAACTAATCGTTTCGGAAGGTTGCAAACCCATTGCAGATGGGTTTATTGTTACATTTACCAATGCTGAAGCAGAAGTATAATTAGAAATGGAAATGTCAATAGAGGGAAGATTCTCGTTTTCTACTAAACGCATATGCTTTCCTTTATCCGTATTTGGATAAAATATTAAGTTTGATTTATAATATGAATCATACTTAACCAAAGTTGTTGAATTAAAAGATTCTTCTATGGTTTTTCCATCTAGCAAAAGTGGAAATAATGTTTTACTTGTTTGTCTTCCAATACAGTTATCTTCATCCCAACCAATAACTACTCCTACTCCTCTGTCTATAAATACTTTTGCCAATGTTTCTGTCTTTTTAAGTGCTTGACAAGAACTTAAATAAATTAATGAATTGGGAAATAGAGATTTATTTTGGTAAGAAACTCTAATGGCTTTATCTGAAATGACAATATATTTATTATCAGATTTACCTACCATTGTTAATAAAGCTCTTTCATTATTCTTCCATCTTGGATAATATTTTTCCGTAATATTATTCAAATCTCCTTTTTCTCCTGTCTGAAGATACGTAAGATTATAATCTTTTGAATGTAGATTGTATCCATGTCCAAAGAAAATAATTACTCCGTAATTATTAAGATTATTTAACATAAAATCAGCTGAAGCATTTGTTCCGGGTTTTATTTCAACGTTATTAAATCCACTGTCATTAAATTTGGTTTTTAAAAATGAAACTATTGTCCTTGTTCCTTCAAATCCTTTTTCTTCATCATGAGCATTTATTATACAAACATTAGTATTCGTTGGTGTATTACCGCCTCCTTTAGATTTCAGTATGGTTTCAGTTATAGAATTTTTTTGTAATTTTTCTTGTTCATCATCAATTGGAAGAAAATCCCAAAACACATAGCCTCCTTTTTCAAATTTTACAACCAACGTAAAATTATCAAAATATGTTTCTTCTACCATTACTTGGGATTGAATATCTTTAAGAAGTTCATCAAAATATTCATTTGTTGGATTTTCTGTATAGCAATTGTTTACTAAGACATCAATTGCATTATAACTGGAAATAATTGCTTGCTTTTCTTCAGAAGTTAAAATATTAATATCATTTTCATCTGTGTCATTATTCTTTTTGCAACCCAAGAAAATAACACCAATCGAAAATATAATAAAAATTAATTTACCAAAATTTCTATACTTTCTCATACAAATTTATTTTAAAATATTCATTATTTTTTACTGTTTTACAAATTTTATCGTTTCATTACCAACTCTCAAATAATACATACCATTTGTCAACGATGCTACATTTATGCTTGTAACTCCGCTCTGCAATATGCCTTGCATGAACATTTGCCCTGTTATGTTATAAATGCTGTAGCCCATATTTTCAATTTTCCATTCTTTACTCTCTATTTTTAATTCTCCATTCGTTGGGTTTGGATATACAACAAAAGAATTGTCCTTTGCCACATCAAAAATACCTACATCTATATTCTTTGCAGTCCAGTAATAAAAAGCAATCCAATCTATTACCCAATCTGTTTCCATCCAAGTGTAGTATATTCTCAGTGTTAGCATATTGTTGTAGTCATAACCGCCATAAGCAATCAAGTCTGGTAAAGAATATGATAAATCATATGTATACTCATATTTAAAATCTGGAGCCCAACTATTGGTGTAGTCATTCCACCAATATCGGATGTATGCCATTACGTTTCCATTAGTATTGTATGTATATTCTTGTTTTTCACTCGCTTCCCAAATGTTATTTTCCCAATAATATTCAATTACCCTTGTAAGATTACTGTTATTATCATAAGTATATTCAGCTTTACGAGATGGAATAAACGCATTATTTTCCCAACTCCAATAATAAATAGCTTTTGTTAAATTACTGTTGCTATCATAGGTATATTCTGCTTTTCCTCCTCCTACCCAAGTATTATTTTCCCAACGATACCACACATTCATTGTTTCATTGCCGTTACTATCATAGTTGCATTCACCTTTCCAGTTTGCAACCCAATCATTAATTTCATCATCCCATTCGTAGTCAATCTCTTTTATCAGATTGCCGTTATTATCATATTCATATGTATATTTATCTTCTGCTATCCAATTGTTGCCATTCCATCCATAGCAGATATACAATATTCCATTACCGTTCTCATCATATGTAATTACTTCTTTATAATCTCCTATCCAATTATTTCCATCCCAGTCATAGCAGATATACAATATTTCATTACCGTTTTCATCATACGCAAGTTCAGCTTTATAAGCCACTACCCAAGTTGTACCGTTCCAATCATAGCAAAGGTGCAATATCTCATTACCGCTATTATCATACGTAATTTCAACTTTCCAACTCTCTATCCAATTGTCAGTAATATTATTCCAATCATACTCTATCCAAAATATTTCATTACCGCTATTATCATACGTAGATTCCCATTTATACTTCCCTATCCAATTTTCTGTTACATTATTCCATTCATAACTAGCATACATTGTTTCATTACCATTATTATCATACCTCCATTCATATTTACTATATCCTTGCCACCTATACCCATTCCACAGGTAGATAGCATCTAGGGTATTATTTCCTTTGCTGTCATAAGCAAAAATATCTTTTTGCTCTCCAGGATAAACAATACTATCTAGACCTTGCTTGGTAGCTCTGCTGTAATTCGACTGTTTGTCAAAAGTTTTCGGTACCTGTTGTGAGGATCGCTGCTTTTGTCTATCTTGTATATACCTACTTTTATTATGAATTTCCTTGACACGCATTTCTTTTTTCATTTGTGGCTCCTTCAACTGCATTTCTCTATCTCGCATTTTTTCTAAATAAGAGTTGGTACGCTGGCCTTTTTCACTTTTTAGTGACATTTTCGGTACATTCAATACATTTTGAGCTACTGTAGCGGAAAGCATTGTGCACATCACTACCAAAAACAAACATAATTTCTTCATAACTTTTTATTTTTTTTGTTAATACTTTCTGTACGTTTGGGTTGCAGATGCATTTTATCGGTTTTTGTCAAATTTATCACTGCTCTCTGATTTTCACGACGATTTTTCAATCAAACTTCTTGAAAATCACTGCGATTTTCCTGCATTGCCTGCAACGATCTGGGGCTTGGCGGCAGGCGGGGCTTCCACATCACTTGCCCGCGAAAGTATAAAACTTTCTATTCGCTCGGAATTGTCCACGCGAGGGAATGCCCCGCTTGCGCCAAACCCCCCGTTAGACGCGGGCAAATTGATTTCCACAGTATTTTTCAATTTTCGCGATTCATTCTCCACCGATAAATTCATTCTCCACCGATGAAACCAAAACCAAACGAAATAAGGTCGCGTACCTGACGGCACGCGGTTTTTTCTGTGTGCATTCTCTTTTCTACCGAGCGGCAATCCCTACGGGATTGTTCTCCGCCGAACAAAATGTAAGTCATTTTTCCGACGATGCTGAAAAAGTCTGCTGAAGGATACGGGAGTTTCTGTCAAAAAACTACAACTCCGAAAATTTCACGATTAATTTTCCACCGAATCCGGAAAGGATCACCGAACAAAACGCAATTCAATTCTCCAACGATGCCGGAAAAGTCTCCCGAACGATACGCCGGTTTTTGTCAGAAAACTACAGCCCAGAAAATTTCACGATTAATTTTCCACCGAAGCCGGAAAGGATCACCAAACAAAACGCAATTCAATTCTCCACCGATGCCAGAAAAAAATCTACCGAAACAAGAACAAAGTTTGTCAAAAATATTCAAAATGCGCACACACCAATTTGCTCGCGACTAACGCCCGGCATATTGCCGTAGTTGCGGCTTCCACTGCACTTTCCAACGAGCAAGCAGCGTGCAAAAATAGCAAATATTTTCAAACGAGGGTAGCGCCGCAATTATGGCAATATGCTCGTTAAATGCAGTTTACTCCAATCCAAATCGTACTAAAAAGGTACTACTAATTTTTATTTTCTCAAACTCAATATTGGTTTCCGATAAATCATCCACAGAAATAGATGAAAAATACCTATCCTGTGAAAATGTTCCACCACCTCTTAGTGATGGTTTGTAAACACTATTAGAGAGAGTATTCTGATTCATATTCATATAATCCGCTTCTTGAACGAAAAGTGCATTTCCAAGGGTTCGACCTAATGCTATTGCAAGTAATTCAGCTTTTTCCCTTGCCGCTTTAACAGCAGCGACCTTGACATCTTTTCTGTATTGCTCAATTTTGGAATGATCAAATTTTACTATTGATACATTTGAAATTCCTAATTTTTGCAACTCAAAGAATACTTTTTCTAAGGTTTTTGAATCCTGAACAATTAACTGATACTGTTTAGTAAGTACAATATCTGTTTTCAGCCATTGTGCTCTCAAACTACTTGCAAAATTGAGTACCGACAAATTTTTATCCACATCAATCCCAATTCCTGATAATTTTTCTATCATTACTTTTTCAATTTCTGTAAGTGAGAGTTTGTCCTTATTGTTTTTATCACTCAATATAATTTTCAAAAAAATCATATCAGGGATAATTTCTATTTCTGCTTTGCCAGTAACTTCAATGTAATTTTGGTCAATGAAGTTTTTTTCTCCTATTTGAGCAAAACCAACTATTGAAATGCTCAGTAATAGTCCAATAAGAAGTCGTTTCATATTTTTATATTTTTAGGTTTGAATTTTTCCGAATTGCATTTAACGTGGTGGCATATTGGGGCAGTGGCGGCTTCCAAGCACTTTCCTGCGGGCGATAAATGTTCAATTTCGTACATATTTTCAAGCGGGGGTAGTGCCGCCATTGAGCCAATATGCTCGTTATGCGATCGCCCATTTCTACTGTTTTTTTAGCCAAAGAGAGTTGCAACATTTTTTTCAATATGATTATTACCAACAATATTCAAAATAGACCAATAACCACGTCCATATTTTTCAGAAATTTTATCACAAGCGATTTTTTGAGACAACCCTTTATGTTGTAATATTTTAAATTCAGAAATAATTTGTTCGGTTTCTGCTTTTGATAAAGGCTTCCCTTTATTAAATAATTTATTTTTAGGAACTTGTCGCAACTCAGTTAATAATTCTCCCGATTTAACTTTTTCAATTTCTTTGATTTGGTAATCAAATGCCGTTTTATTGATTTCAAAACCGCAAGCATTTCTGCCTAACCCAATTGCAACTTTTGCAGTTGAAAAACTGCCTAGAAAAAAATCACAAACCATATCATTTGGTTTACTTGAGTATAAAATCATTTTTGTTAGAAGTGATTTCGGCAGTTCATTTTTGTTTTTGACTTGTCCGGGCTTATATTCACGGTTAATAACCCAAACATCCTCTCTGTCTTGATAATTCAAACTTCCACCTGATTCACACTTTTCACAATCGGCATAAAAAGCATTCGTATTAAAAGTTGCTTCGTCATTGGGTTTTACGTAATACAAAATATGATAATGTGAAGAAATATATTTTTTTGAGGTATAAACACCAAAATTATATTTCCAAATAATATGGTTTTTTTCTTCTAATTTTGTTTCCGACAGAGCATTTAGAATGTGCCTTAATTGCGAATAACCGGAAACAATATAAATGCTTCCACCCGGACGCAAAACCCGTTCCGCTTCTTTAATCCATTTCAACGAAAATTCTGGATATTCATTAGCAGGAACTTCTACATAACCATTCAGCACATTACTTTCATCGCGATTATAATGCTTGTCCAATTTGTCGCCGTTAATTCCATAAGGCGGATCGCTGATAATCAAATCAATAGAATTTGATTTCAGGTATTTTTTTGCACCTTGAATACAGTCCTCGTTGTAATACATCACATCTTAATTATGTAGTTTTCATAATTTTCAATTGTTTCCAAATCAAGCATATATTTTTCGGGGCGTGGTTTGCCGTTTGAGTTAATGCCTTGTTTCATTGTTGCCAACAAATCCAAGTCGCCTGCTTTGAAAATTAAAAGTACAATCTCAGTAAGTTCAGCCTTTGTTTTTCTGTAACGTGAAACAGAAGTTCTTGATTCTCTCGCCAATTCATAGTCAGATTTTCCGCCTTTCAATTCTGTATGCCATTGTTGAAAACTCCTATCGACATCATTATATTCCACATCACAAAGGGCAATGATTTCGCCGTGATAGCCTAATTTTTCAATGGATTGTTCCATTGCCGATTTATCATTCAGAATAATTTTTTGATTGTCTGATTTTATTGCACTTGCTTTCAAATCCCAATTTATTGCACCTTTCAAATCAAAAGAAACATTGTCATATCTATCGCCAGGAAATGAAAATTTATCCACAAGCAAATTTTGTACTTTATACTCAAAATAAAACGCCCACCATTCCATTTGTCGCCAATTATAATCGGCTTCCTTGAGCTCGAGAACACAGGTTTTGCCGTCCCAAAATTTTGGCAGGCTGATTAAACTCGTTTTAAGTGTCTTTATATCTTTTTTGTAAGTTTCCATAATAATTTCTATATCAATTTTTTATAAATAATTCATTTCTATTTTGAAATTTGTGCAAAGATACAATTTTTCAGGTATTTTTTCAGAATTGTTGATAATAATTTTTCACATTCCTACTCCTCTGCTCTGCCATCGGGTGTCGCATAACGAGGCGGCAGCTTGGCGTGGGAGGCGGCTCACTGAGGCTCGTGCGGGAGCAAAACCTGCAAAATTGCACAAAGGTGTCTGCGGGCTACACCGCCTCTCACGCCAAACTGCTTGTTGTGGGCAGTGCATCACGCTCAATCGTCTTGTTTTTAGTGTTTTACAAATCTTCCAATCATTCATTAAATCAGAATTTCAACTCAAAAACGTAAAGGGATTTCTCTAAATTTCTCATTCAATAATTTGATTCTTTCGAGCAATTTGTCAAATGTTAATGTATCTCCGTAAGTCATATTGCCTAACATCGTTTCGTAGTCGTTTTTCCATTTTTCAACTACCACATTAGGCGGAATGAAATTAATTTTTTCGGGCGAATGTGTCGAATAATCAACACCTTTTATTGCTGTTAAATGTTTGCGGTGATTGACGATTGCCAAATATAGTTCTGTGTTTTTAAGGGCACTTTCGACAAAAGCAGTATTCATCAATTTTTCCAAATCGTAAAGATGTCGTGACATCCTGTCAACTCTTATGTTTTCGAGAGGTTTCTGAAATTCTTCGTGCAACAAAAACGCTTTTTCAAGGAAAGTCCGTTGCGGAACTACTGTCGGAATTTCAATAAAACTGTCAGCAAAGTCCGATTCGGGATAAACTTCGGCTATCATTGAACGTAACCGAATAGTTTCGCTCGGCTCCAATAATGACCTTGCCCCAATTTCAATCAATACTTTTTCTTGAATGTAATTGTTCGCAGAAAAGATTGAATTGTATTTAATTTCAATGATTTGCGGGTCTTGTGTGGTGTCTTTTGTTTCTCTGACAGAAATCAAATAACCTTCTATGCCTGCTTCCTGCAATTTTTTGTCCAATTCTTCTTTCAATTCTGTGCTGATATAGGAACAAGATGCTCTGCGTAAATTGGTTATCTTTTTGCGTGAAAGTTCGCCGTCAAAACCAAAGAATTTACGGTCAATCGCAATATCAATGTCTTCGCTAAAACGCTCAATCACTTTCCACGCTTTGCTCAATGAAGTTCCGCCCTTGAAAACAATATGTTCCGCACATCGACACGAAAATAAGGATTTCAGCGACATTGTTACCCACCAATCCTTTTCTACTGCCACTGCAGGAAGCCCTTCCGTCAAAGAAACTTTGTTAATTGCTTCAATCTTTTCCGTGTTCGATAATTGTATCCACTTATTCATTTTCATTTCGGTTTAATTTTATCATTATTTCTGAAATCCATTCAGGCGCAAGTGTAGCGTCGTGGCGAATATTCTCTGACTTTTCATAAACGAGAGCTTCTTTAATCCGTTGTAGTTCGCTGTCGGTTACGTTTCCTTTGCCTATTTCTTTTAATGCGAAGATAACCAATGTAGATATTTCGCCTTTAAATGCTAAATGTTTAGCCACTGTTTTTTTGAATTTTACGGTTGCTTTTTTTCCTACTTTTATCACACGAGGCGCTCCGTCGGTCAAAAAAACCACTTTCATAGGCACTTGTGTTGAAAGTCCCAAACGGTTAAGGGCATAAACTCCTGTTGGTATCAAGCGGGCTTTCTCTCGTTTGGCAATGGCTTTGGCAATGTCTTCGATAGAGGGAAAAACAATACCGATTTGTTTACTGATTTTCGGGTACAGATAAATCCCTGTTGATAAGCGAATAATAAACTCTTCTTTGCAAAGACGTGAAAGAACTTGCCGAATGGCATCGCCACTCCCTAACTCTTTGAAGTCGTTTGCAAAAATGATGTTTCCTTTTCGCTTTCTTTTAATCTGTATTTTTATTTGATTATTAACAGATTGCATAGTATTTTATTGTTTTATTTTGTCACAGATTTAGCATAAATGTATGACAAATTTTATGCAGCAAAAGTAATAATTTTTTCATAACTATACTTATGAATTTAAAAAATTTTCTCTATCTTTGCATCGCTAAAGTTTTTCAAATCGAACGCTCGTGCGTTCCACTCCATTTTGGTAGTGGTTTTTATTTTGTCGTGGTCGTAAGTCCTGATAATTTGGCGGCGTATCCCCGTGTCAATGTTGTAATGGCATTGACAGTTCGATTTGTAACTTTAGCAACGGGAAAGGTACGCCGTTTTTTGTGCCTAAAAATGCTAAAAAACAAATCATTATGTCCAACAAATTAAAGAACTTAGTCCGAACCTTTACGGTTCAAGAAGTTAGTATTGTTGATTCACGCCCTCGCCGTGTTTACTCTGAACTTCGCCTTAGGGGAAAATGGTTGACTGATGCAGGATTTAATCCAAGAAGCAAAGTTCAAATTCAAGTCGAACAAAAAACTCTTGTCATTCGTCCTGTTGGCTGATTTTATAAAGTCCGTTGCCTATTCACAGTCAGCGGACTTTGTTTTTTGTTCGTACACAACGAAAACTTACACTTGTTCGTGTCTTTCTTTATTCAACTATAATTTTCAACATTTTTCCTGCTTTTTTGATAGCTTCGGCAAATCCTTCTTTTCCAACATTAAGAAGTTGTTTTCGAGCTAATTTTATTGCATATTTTCGGGTTTCTTTACGGTCAAAATTTTCATTGCCAACTTCTAAATATTTGATTGTGGCATATCCTACTCGTAAAGTTACATAAGCGTTCATTAATCCGTTTATGGCAGAAGAAATAAAAGTATCCACAACTACTCCTAAACCTACTACTCCCGCTGCTTGTCTTGATGCACCTATTCCTAATAAACCACCTAACAATTCATTAAAATCAATGTCATCAATAATATCGTCTATTGCTGTAATAACTAATGAGGCGGAAACCACTGATATATACAATTTAATTAATTGACTATACGATGGTCGTTTCCCTAATTGATTAACAATGTGGTTTATCATTCTGAAATTAATCGTAATACTTGCAATAAAATCCAAACTGCCATTTTGCGAAATAGCCGTAATTACAAAATTAGAAACTGCCGCTTTTTTCACAGCTTTTTCCATTTCTTCGTATCGATTGTTCAAAATTTTTTCAATTGTTTTTTTTCTGTCATCACCTAAATCCAATTCTCTTTCTTCTTCGCGTGTAAATTTTATGCCTTTTTTCAAATCATTAATATATTCTGTAACTTCGGACGGAGTATAATCGCTAATATTTTCTTTGCTAATACCCTTTAATTGTGGTGTAATAATAACACGTACAACAGGAAACACAACTAACCAGATAAAAATTATCCCTACTACACCGTAAAACAAATACGACAATATGGGGTGTATTCCTGCAATTTTATCGCCAATACTGATAACATTACCAATAACAATTAATGCAATAAGAACTAATAAGCCAACAATAATGGTTATCAATAAATTGTTTTTATTATTTTTGTTCTTCATAATATTCGTTTTTTAAATCGTTTAACATATCATTCATTAACTTGATTTCTTGATTTAGTTTTTGTATTACTTTTTCTTGTTCATTTTCGTATTGTTCTGCATATCTGTTTATTTGCGATTTTAGGTTTTCAATGAATTTATCGCGAATATTTATAAAATCGGCTTTTAAAACATCTTTATATTCCTGTAGTTTCTCATCAATTTTTCCAACAAGATGTTTTTTTAAATCAATCAAATAATCATTGTGTTTTCTCCAATCATATTTTACCGCCTTACAATCAAGTACCCATTTTCTTGCTTTAATATCTGAATAATATTCTTTGAATTTTAACGGTTTGTTTTTTAATCGTTCAGAACTAATGGTTTGCACCAGACACACAGATTCTTCTTGTAATATTTGTTTAATCGTTTGTTCTATTTTATTTACAGCCGATTTTAATGGTTCTTCCAATATTGTGCTTTTTAATGAGTTTTCTAATTGATTTCTGAATTGTGAGCCAATGCCCACAGGTATAGCATCTAAACATTCAGTAGTAAGTTTATCTATTTTGTTTTTCAAGTCCTCTCCTTTAATTTTATCTCCACCGTTTGGAAGTTTATCTGCAATAATTGAATTTATCTTAGTTTCCCAAGAATTTTTAATATGCTCTTTTACCAGCAAATTATCGTATTCTGTTAAGAATGGGGTATCAAAAATTTGTACTTTATCTAATTTCCCTGCCAACTTGTTCAGTTTGTCAATATTATCAGTGATAACTGATATTTTACTTTTTGTTTCATTAATGATATTATCGACTATTTTAATAGAATCGTCTATCTCATCTTTTGCCTTGCCTATATTGTTTGTATCCTTTATTTCTTGGCGTTCTTTTTTAAGTGTATTAATTATTTTCTTTTCTTCTTCTTCATATTCGGCAAATATTTTTTCTATTTCTTTCTTATTATCAGGTTTAATTCTATCGGTTTCATTTATTACAGCATCTATTTTGCCAAGGTTTAAAGGAATAGATTCAAAGTTGTTTATTTCAAAACCGTCTATAATTCTTTGTTTGCCTATTGCTATTTGTTTTTGTAAATCCTTATTTTTTTTAATATCCTCTGCTAAAAAATATTGTGAGTCGTGAACATTGTGAATAAGCCAAACAGGAACTTTACCTTTTTTCCCGTCAAATAATTCATTCAAAAACTCTATAGATGTTTTGTTAATAGCAGATGTGGTACTTTGAACAAAGAAAACTACATCTGCTCTTTTTGCCATATTACTATATACAAGTGTATTATCTTTATGTTTTTTCCCTCCGTCTAATCCTGGCATATCAATCAACATAATTTCGTCATCTATAAAGCCTCCTCCCTCTATTCCAATAGAAACCACTAATTCTTTTTTATCTACTTCTTTATCGTGATATAGGGTAAGTATTGCTTTTACATTATCATTTGTCAGTTCCGTAGGAATTTTCCGAACACGCCCATTTAGTACATCGTGATTTTCTACCTCTCTTATTACATCAACAACATAGTCAAAGGTGTCTTTTTGGTCTTTGTCTGTACTAAACTGTTCTGTTGGAAAATATTGAATGATTTTATTCAAATGCTCTCCTTCCGATTTTCCAATAATAGTAGGCAATGCTGTACATTCTTCATAAGCAGTAGGGCTAACATATTTTCTGGCAAAAATATTTACTAATGTTGATTTTCCCGATTTTACAGGTCCGACAACCAATACAAAAAATCTTGTTGCGTCAAATTCTTTGCGCTTTCTTCTCAGTTGTTTTATTACTGTGATTAACTCATTATTAAAATCAATATCTTGATACTTTTCCAATAAAAAGTCAAGTTTGCTAATCATTTTCTCTTTTGTACTCTGATTAGCATTTGGGGTTGAATCACTCACCATAGAATTGAACCCACTGTTGTTTTGATTGATATTTCCCATTTTGATACTCAATCTGTTAGTTAAAATTCATTTTTACACCTTGTCCTATGTTGTTTCAATGTTCTGTCATATATTACCACAACTCTCGACTTTATTTCGTCGTGTTCGCTCGCAGTCCGCCGCATTGCCCACAACGTGGTGGCATATTGGGGCAGTGGCGGCTTCCAAGTACTTTCCGGCGGGCAACAAACTTCCATTTCGCACTGCTCTTTCAAGCGGGGGTAGTGCCGCCATTGAGCCAATATGCTCGTTAGCGGTCGTTGTTTCCATCGTGTTTTAATTCCTGTTTTAAAAGTTGATATATTTCAGTCCAATTTTTCTTGTAAAATTCGGTGGTTTCGTCGGCAAGTTGGGTGTATGTGCTTGAAGTGTAATATTTGTCTGTTGCCTCCATTTCATTTATTCCGTAGTCAGTCATTAAGGCTTGCAAAATACTGCTTCCTATGTGATGAATTTTACTATTAATTATTGGTTTTGAAATAGTTAGTGCTTGTAATGACTGTACTGTGCAAAAACAAATTTGATGTGAGGGCAAATGTATAAGGTCATTCAAAAATTCTTCTTTTGAAATAAGTCCGTCAATATAATTGTCTATTTGTTCGGTAATTCTGTCGTTTGCCACAGGTCCTTCTATAATGTCATAATCGTGTACTTGCTGTTTTAGTGAGTTGTTTTTTCTGTTACGAACAATAAAATCAAGCCATTCTTCGTCGTAATTTTCAAACTTCAAAACCTTTAACTCCATTACTTCGGGTATATCTTCATCAAAATCAAATTCTGTTACAATTCCTGTGGTTTGTTTAGGTTTTCCTTTTCGTGTTGCCCAAATTTCTGCTTGTTCACGTAAATTCGTAACATAGAAACCTCGCCCAAAATCTTTGCCAACTTCGCAACGAGCAAGGTCAATTTTTTCTATTGTCGTATAACTTCCGTGATAAACTTTCATTTTAAACCTCCATTATTATAACAAACCAAATACATATCACGCACCGCCCACATTGAGTTGTCGGTGTGCAATGCCCACCAATGCTCGTTAAGAAATTCCAAACCGCCGTATTTTTTTAAATACAAATACGCTTCTTGCCTGTTCATTTTGTATGTGGTAGCAAATTTATTGATGATGTATGCCATAAAGCCTACTTTATTTTGCATTTCTCTGTCAAGTTCTCGTTTTTTCTGTAATGTTTCCATAAAAATCATCTTTTAATACTAATCTGCAAAGATACAATTTTAAATTCATACTAATGTTGAATAATTTTAACGGTATGTTCTTTATAATTATTATAATCATACAGTTCGGATTTTTCTTTTCCGTCAAAATCTAACATAATTTCAACAACACAATCTTCACTGTCAAAAATAAGTTCTCTAACCGATTTAACAAGATACCGTGAACCCGCAATGTGGACAACCATTCCAATATTGCAAAGTCCAAACATAAATGTAAATTCTGCTAACACAACCATAGTAGCAGAATCAATAAATAAATAAGTTGTATTTGCTCCCATTATTTTTCCTGTTTTTTATTAGTTATTTGTTTTCTGTTTTTCATTTAAGAAATCTATGATATTTTTAATAACATCTTCTAAAATCCGCTCATAACTTATATGTTGCTGTTCTAAAAATTCAATTCTGATAGCAGAATGTTCACTTTTACTGTTACTCTCTTTGAATTTAGCCCCTTGTTCCTGAAGTATTTTTATTGTCTTTTCTTTTACTTCTTCTTTTTTCTCTGCAATTTTGGCAACTTTGTTGGATTCATTAATTTCTACACCAAAGTTTTCAAGCGTTCCTCGTGAAATATGTATTTCTAAAACTCCTTCTCGCAATTCTTTTAATGGAATGAACTGGGTTTTTCGTGCTGCAAAAAACAAACATTCTGTTTTTCCTTTCTCTGTTTTAAAAGTATCCTTATCAAAAATTTCTTCACTTTCATAGCGTTGGCGAATTTTTGTTATGGCTCTGTCTGCTGCTTTCTTAAAATCAGAACTGCCAAACAACCCATTAAGCATATAAAAAAGCATAACGGTTATAGCAAGCGGGGATAAATCTTTGAGTATTGCCAAAAGAGTATCCACTGAAAAACTTGATTTTAAATTCAAAACTAAAATGGCTAAAAAACCGATACCTCCAATTGTGTAAACTATGATTTCCTGTTTTTTTGTGTGCATTATTTGTCCTCCCATAATTTATTGTAAATAATATTGTTAATTCTCTGAATAATACTGCTTATAAATCCTCCCTGTTCGTAATTAGTACAACTATTTCTATTTAAGTTCTGTTCTCTAATGTAATGTAATAAGACTGCACGAAGTTCACTAATTGATTCACTATCAATCAATCTACGATTGCTAAAATAGATTTTTAAATAGGCTGTCCTTTCAGAAATATCTTTAACCCTGTAATAATTGTCAATATTGAAAGTTTGCGAAAAATCAAAAACTTCTTTCCAATTACGAGAAGAAGGAACGTCTGATATGCTTATATTTTCAATAAAGGCTTTTGTCGTTTCTTGTGTTTTATCCGATACACTTTTAATCAACGAATCAGGAATATTTTCAATGATTGGTTTTGTTACTTCAACAGCTTTTTCCAGTACGATTTTTCTATTTAACAAATCATAATTGCAATAACGGTCGTATATGTTTTCGTACAGAGATTTCATTTCGGGAAAATTATCAGAAGTCCTTATCACCGACTGAACCAATTGACTGATTGAAACCGGAACGCAAGAGTTTTCTAATTTTATTAAATTAGAGAATTTTATTACTGTCTCAATGCATTTTATATCTTCTTCCGAATATACAACTGCCAAAATGCAATTTTTACTAAACTTGTCTTTTACTTCTTCCGTTAACAGTTGATTTCTAAAAAGTTGATTATATGTCGGCTGTAAATATTCTTTGGCATTTTCCATAGAAAATTGAGTAGCATATTTTTGAATGGCATCAATGTATCGGTCTTTTTTATGACCTGTTTCTTGCCAATAGTCAGATTGAGAAAACGGCTCTGTGTATTTTACCTCAATACCAATACCGCCAAGTTCATTTTTGTCATTTTTATATTCCACATACACATCAAAACAGGAATTATCGGTTGTTATTTTTCTGTCATCTTTTCCGATACCGTCGCCAGGTACATACTCCAACTTTATATCCACCAAATTTTTGATATTCAAAAAAGGAAATAACTCTTTGAAAACAATGTTCCCAACTTCAAAATTGTGCCATTTAAGAGGCAAAAAGATATTAAATGCCAATGGCTGAGAAGACAATAAATTTTCAAAAAGTCTTTTCTCATCGGTCAGTCTTTCCCTTTGTTTGATAGCGGCTAACTCATTTTTCGCGTCGGCTTGCAACTGCTTATTTCGCATAAAATTGACAAAACCGTTATCGTCAAAAACATAATTGCAATAAGTATTTTCAATTTTTTGATTACGGTAAATCCCTTGCAACATCCGGCTTTTCGTAAGATGATTGTTTTTATCGCTTGCAGGAATTGCACCGTATTTGTCTTGAAATTCCTTGAACTTTTTATGGGGTACTATTTTTCTCATTATCTCATTTTTAATTTGTTACTGTTGAAGTTGGCACTGCGCTGTCCCACAATGACCGCTAACGTCCGGCGGCTTGGCGGCAGGCGGGGCTTCCACTGCCGTTCCTGCGGGCGACAAACTTCCAAAATCCCACAAAATTGTCTGCGGAGTGACTGCCCCGCTTGCGCCAAACCGCTTGTTGTGCGTTCGTTTTATTCAGTGATAATGTTGTCAAAATCCCATTTTGGAATTGCAAAATCATCTACAATTTTTTTGTGTCGCTTCCCTATTTCTATTTTTCCCCATTTTGTTTGTATTTCAGCAAATTCGACAATTTCTGCTTGCTGTTTTAACAATGGATTTGATTTATACGAAACAAGTTTTTCAGAAAACGGTTTGTTTCCAATAGAGGCGTTATGCGAACCCGAAATAAGCATCAAGTTCCCTAAACAATTTAATTCTTTGTCTGCAAAGCCTTCTATGTATTCGTTGTTCTCGTCAACGTCATAACCTGTTGCAATTGGCTCTCCATTTGTTGGTTTTCTCGGGGAAATATGCTCAATCTGTTCATTTTCAATTGCACCATTTCCAATGCTATAACCACGATTTTGTATTGAGTCTTCATACTTCCATAGCAAGTAGTTCAATACGCTGTTTTCGTACATATAGCCATTCAAATATTCTTTTGTTCTGTTGTCCCCCCAATACCAAGTATCATTTAATTTGGTTTTAAAATGTTTCTTTAATTTGTCAAGGTCGCCATCAAAATCTAATAGTATTTCGTTTAGTCTGCTAATAAAATCTGCACGGCTGTTGATTAGTTTGTAACGAAAAACAACTACTTCCAAAATATTATAAAGCGTATTCAAATCATCTTCCTTATCATTAAAGTATTTATAACCTTTGATAATAAAAGGATAAACAAATGCAGGAATTGACAAACTACGCAAATCTTGTAAATATGGTAAGTCTGAATTTTCCATTTTCTTGATATTTGAAAATGACGTATGCAATTCATTTACAAATTCTTTAATCCACTTAACTTTTTTTGTCGAATTTATGAAAACTTCTTTTATATCGTCTAAAGTTCTGTAATTATAGCCTTTTATAAAAGCGTTGCAATGGTAAATTAAAACACTATCTTCATTTAAACTTTTCAAATCATTTATGATTAGATATATCAATTTGAAAATATTAGAAATAAACTCAATATTTACTTCGGTTTCTTCTTCTGGACTGTAAACATACATTTGATACATAAAGTAGGACTTGATTTTTTCCATATTGGTCAAATCTTTTCCGCGGTTATTTTGTAATTCAAACATTAGGGCAGAATCTTTTTTACCACTCAATTCTATGCAAGTGAGTTCTGTTGATTCTAATTTTTCTAAAATACTCAACAAGTCTTTTGTGCTTAATTTGTCAAGTTCCGTTGAAAAATATTTTTTCCCATTTTTAATCCTGTCCTGCGAAAGTGTGGCTGTTTCAAATTTTGCATTACCTTCAACAATTAGTATTTCAAAACAGGCTCTGTCATATTCAACAGGTCTTAATTTGATATTTCCACCATTTTTGAAATAAATTTTTTCTTTCGAGTCGAAGTCAGTTTCAATCTCTTTTTCTGTTTCGTTACGTTTTTTCAAAATATCAAGCAATGCACGGATAAATATTGTCAAAGTGGTTAGCCGTTGTTGCCCGTCAATTATTTCGTATTGAACGTCTTTTTTTACTGTTTCAAGTAACAAGTTTCCGTAGAAGTAACTGTTGTCGCCTCTGATTTGTTCTTTTAAATCAGTTAAAAAAGTATTCCATTGTTCTTTGTCCCACGAATACGCTCGTTGATAAACAGGAATGATAAAATGTTTTTGTGAACTGTCAAAAAGTCCAAGAACTGTTGTTGGTCTAAATTGCATATATCAAATTTTTTAAAATTACTTTTTTCAATCTCACTCTTTATTTCGGCTGATGCTGTCTCCAAAATGACGCACAACGCCCGGCATATTGCCGTAGTTGCGGCTTCCACTGCACTTTCCAACGAGCAATCAGCGTGCAAAAATAGCAAATATTTTCAAACGAGGGTAGTGCCGCAATTATGGCAATATGCTCGTTGTGTGTCAGTGCTCGCCATATCTTCTTCTTTCTTTTCAACCATAACTTTCAATATACCTTATTCTTTTTTGTCAATTTGCTACACTTTTTCCACAAAGGTGGCGGGAGGGCAAAGGCAAATAATGGCAGTGCCATTTTTTGCCGTGCGGTTGGCAGTGCGGTTTGAGTGTAACGAAAACGGCATTGCCAACTCGGAAATGCCGTTAGTAAAAGTGTAGAACCAAAGTCAATTAGAATTATTGAGAACAACTTGTTACTCTTAAATTTAGTCTTGTAATATTGTAATCTTGCGTATTCGTTGCATCAAAGCATAACCAAACGACGTCTTTCTTCCCAACTTCTCCATACAAAACAGTTTGGCTAATATTTTTTGCTCCAACTGCTTCAATTTCAAATGACACACTTTTATCACTAGGGTTATTAATCTTAACTCTATAACCACTACATATATTCCAGATACCTTTATTAAATTCGGTAACTGAAATTGATTGATAAGTTCCTGGCACAGGGCAACTAGGATAATCAGGAGGCATCGTAAATCCAAAGCAAACAACTAAGGCTGAAATAATAAATAAACTCTTCAAAATAGATTTTAGTTTCATTTTTAATTTTAGTTTAACGTCCGCTCCTTCAGCAGACAATGTTAATTTGTTCCTTCTACTCGTATGGCTTTTCGTAGGAAATATTTCGCCCGCTTTTAGGAGTTTCTGCCCTCCCTACAATATGATTTAAGTGTGCTTGCAGTTTCACTCCGCATTTTTTTGGGGAACAGTTGCGATTCTGTCTTATATCTTGTGGCGGATTTTCCGTCGTCGAATTTTCAATTTTCGGCAAATAAAAAAGCGGACTTACTATCCGCTTCGGGGGTATTCTACAACCCATATATCCAAATAATAAAGCCCGCTTTCCACGAGCGTTTACTATTTATTTTTGGATATATAGAATTGGAAATGTAGAATTTTTCCGAAGCAAAAATATAGCAACGCTATACTTAAATGTCAGTATTTTCCGATAAATTCGGAATTATTTTTCACATCATAAGCAATCTGTTTTCGTTAATAATTTCTGTGTGAATACACAAAAAAGTATCTGAAAACAAATTACTTGTCCCAATAAGGTTTCTGAAAATTTGGTTCTTTTTTTGCCGCATTGCACACAACGTCCAGCGGCTTCACGCAGGCGGGGGGTTCACAAATGTTCGGGCGGGCGATGCACTTGCAAATTCGCACAAAACTGTCTGCGGGCATACACCCCCGCTTGCGTGAAACCGCCCGTTATAGGCAGGCGTTGTTTGTGTTTTATTTTTCAATTTTTTCATCTTTAATAACTTGTGTATTCGAAAGTCTGTCGTGAAATCCATTTCGGGTAAATAAAAATGAAATTTGGTCAAGAGGAATTAATCTGCAAAATGTTCTTGCTAAAATGTCACTTTTAGTAGGTTTTCTCCCATTTTTAGTTACGACTTTTGTCTTTGTAATGAATTTTGCAACAGTTTTTTGGCAAGTTACCTCCATTATGTAATAATAACAGAAAAAAGACACAAAGATAATTACATACGCACTCAATGATTGATGTTCTTTCGGAATGCTTAACCCTAAAATCGTGTCAAGGATAATTGCTAAAATATAAACAATTATCCACCAAATAACTACGTCAATAATAAAATGAACAAACCTTATCAGAGAATTTACAGTTTTGTCGTTAAGGTTCTTCTTTTCTTCAATTTCGGCTTTAATTTCACTTTCTACCTGTTCAACTTTTTCCGTGTCTATATTCCGATTTTTGATTTCTTCTTCGGCGGCAATGACAGCCAAAGATTGATAACCGTCCCTGTCAACGGTAACAATTTTAATCAACTCTTCGTCCGTTCGTTTCGACATTATGTCCTTAAAATCTGTACTCATATCTCATTTGCTTTTATTTGTTTCAAATTAACTCTCTGTCTCACTGCGCTGTCCCCCGCTTGCCTATAACGTGTTGGCGGCTTCGCGAGGTGGCGGCTTCCCAATTATCTTCCCTACGAGCAACCGCCGCGAAAATAGTATTTATTTTCAAACGACGGTAGCGCCGCCATCTTGCGAAACCGCTCGTTAGAGGCAGCCGATTTTTCCACTAATCAGTCTTTTTTTTAAACATATTCTTTATTTCTTCTAATCGTTCATCTCTGAGCTCGCGTTCTGTTATATACTTCCATTCATTTGTTTCTATATCGTAAATGAATCTTCCTTCGGGTATGTATCCCATGTCGCCTCCACACTGAAGACCAAAAAAATAATTTCCTGTAATTAATTTTCTTTTCCCTTCAATTTTTTCAATTCGGAAACACTTTTTAAAACGAACAGAATGGATACTAATAACTATATCAATTGTATCTTTACTAATATGCTCTGCACTAGGAGTATATAATTCAGACATCTTGCCTTTTTTTATCAAAGGATATTCTTGGTATTTATCAAGCAAGTGCAATTTGAAATTTTCGTAATCTGTATTCACACCTTCAGGCAGCGAAGAACCATTACGTATATAAAAATCATTCTCTAAAGGATGCCATGTTTTCATTTTGGCAAAATAATCACTAAAAGTCTTATTAAGGAAATCAACGAACAAACTATCTGATACATTTTGCGAATACAAATTTCCAAAACTTAACATGGTTAATGATAGCATGATTATTTTCGTTTTCATTTTGTAATGTCTTGGTTTGTCAATCGCTAATAATTTTATATGTTTGGTATGTCTATGCTTCGTTTTTCATTCTCGCAATCGGTGCGCACCGGTTGCCACTAACGCCCAACGGCTTCGCGAGGTGGCGGCTTCCCACAAATCTTCCCTACGAGCAACCGCCGCGAAAATAGTAAATATTTTCAAACGAAAAGTAATGCCGCCATCTTGCGAAA
>Ga0082212_10002354_pt1 | contig 27609 bp, 26 predicted proteins | sample TergutNt197P3_FD_71548 | JGI IMG/M metagenome (GOLD analysis project Ga0082212, IMG submission 71548) | Neocapritermes taracua P3 segment gut microbial communities from Petit-Saut dam, French Guiana - Nt197 P3 | ecosystem: Host-associated > Arthropoda: Insects > Digestive system > Gut ...
AACATTTATGGGATATTTTATCATATAGCAGTCGGAAAAGCTATTCAATTCTTGCGAGACATTTATCTTTGTGCATTATGACGGTTATCACAAGGTTTTATTGTTATATTTTTGGCAAATGACATATGTAGGGCGCGATGTCCACATCGCGCCGCGTTTTGTGTTATTTGTAGGGGACGATGGCAATCGTCCCGTTTTATATACAGGCACGTTAAAATGCGGGCGGATTGCCATCCGCCCACTTGCGTACAGTTAAGCGATTCTGCGTAAGGTATATTGTCTGTTTCTAGGTGAGTTAGCGCATAGTATAGGTATATGTTCCAAATGATGAAGGGCATCAAAGAGTTTGATTTTCATAAGGACAGCACAAGTTAAAAACCAAAGTATAAGCACAAGCTCATTCCAAATACTGGCGCGTTCATAGAGGAAACGGCAACTCTTCTGTTTTCGCCACAGGGGAAAAATGACTATCCTTTTCTATTGCTTCACACAATGCGGCAAGAAATAGTTTTCCGAAAAACCAAGCCTTTACGCTCTCCGGTTTTTTTGACGGAACATCCCCGAATCCAAAGAGGGATTTGAGCCTGTAAAACACCATCTCAATCTGCCATCTTGCCCGGTACAGCTCAAATATTTGTGAACAGTCATAATCAAGTGAAGTCGCAAGAACAATATATTCATTTAACTCCAACGTCTCTTTTGTTACTTCCTTTTCCTGTTTGCGGCTTGCCTTCTTCTCAACTCTGCGCCTTGACTGCTCAATCGCTCTCTTGTTTTTCTTCATCGCGCAAATCCTTATCGGTCTCAGTTGTCCATTCACCTTGTAATAACAATCAACATCTGCACTCTCCCATTCTTTCAAATGTCGTATGCGTTCGAGCAAATCTATCTTTTCACCATTGCTGTCATATAATATGAATGCTTTCGACTTGAAGCGCAAAACGAAATCGCTCCTTGTTTGATTCATATGTTCTATTCCCTGTATCGTGCCGTATATCCTGTCTGCTACCACAATATCATTTTCAGAAAAACTATACCGTGTCAGTTTCTCTCCTTCTTTTATCGTTGTTATCTCAAATGTTTCACACGTGAATCCGAATAAGTCGAACACATAGTGCATCCTGTAGTCGCTTGTCTTGCTGCCTTTCAGAGCAACATCACTTGCATCTACTAGCATCACTCGCTTCTCTCCAAGCCATTCCGGCTTCTCTGCCATATAGCCGCTTGATACGCATACCTCTCTCGCCAGCCATTGCAGCCATTCCCCGCTTTTCAGTATCCGTTCGTACACCGCGTTCTTGTTTAGGCTCATTCCTGCCGTCAGCCGCAACATGGATGATGTGGCTTGATATGACTCTCCCGCAGTCATATGCAACAGATTCACCATTAACAAGTCCGATGGCGTTTTGATTTCTCTGCCTCGAGCAAATGCCCCTAACTCACGGCTTTTGGCTTCCCAACCCTCGGGCAGATACTTTTCAATTTCTTCCCAATATCTTATCGTTACCATTATGACATTATTATATCACTTGTCATAACTGTACGCAAGTGATGCGCGCCCCTACAAGTTACAAAACTAAATCGCCGTGCGGCGAATAACCCCGGGCGGACAAATGGCCGCCCCTACCCCAATCCGCCCGGCATAACCCCGTAGGGCGCGATGTCCACATCGCGCCGCGTTTCCCCGTAGGGAACGCCGCCCTCGGCGTTCCGCTATACAAAACGGCGGCGCGTTGATGAAAATTTTTATTGACAAAATTTCGCGGTCGTGTTAGAATACAAATAACAAGAGCGTGCCGGAAACCGACACGCCGCCAATAATTATGAAGCTATGTAGCCGTCAACTTGGCAGGGTGGGACGGCTACATTGCTTTTGGAGCGCATTGTAGCATAATTTGTCGAAAATGTCAAATGCTGCACGGAGGAAATACGCGGCGGACAAATGGCGAAACCCCGGGCGGACAAATGACCGCCCCTACACAGAAAAATTATACTGAGGCTGAAAACAAATGAACATATCAAAAATTCCCATAACTGAACTGAAAACGCGGATGGAGCGGTTTGTGTCGCTGATGGACAGGGCGTACCCCGAGTGGGAACTGTGCGCGATTGTCGGCGGCGTTAATATGTATTGGCTGTCCGGCACGATTTGCGATGGAATGCTGATTATACGGCGCGGTGAAGCTCCGGTGCTGTGGGCGCGAAGAAGCTATGAGCGAGCCGTCATGGAATCGGCGTTTGAGGATGTCAGACCGATGCGTTCTTTCCGTGACGCGGCGGCTTCTCTTGGCAAACTGCCCGAGACGCTCTATCTCGACACGGCGGAAGCAACGCTTGAATGGTACGGACTTTTAAGCAAGCACATGAGCTTTAATAATACCCTATCAGTTGATAGGGTCATGCTGAACGCGCGAGCCGTAAAAACACCGTATGAGATAGACATATTGACGCGGGCGGGCGGCATTGTAAACCGCCTGCTGACAGAGGATTTGCCGAAACTTCTGCGTGAGGGCATGACCGAGGCCGAACTGGGCGCGGAGATGTTTTCGCTGTTCATAGAAAACGGTTATCACGGACTGAGCAGATTTTCCATGAGGAACACGGATGTCATAATGGGGCATATCGGGTTCGGCGAAAGCCCGCTGTGTCCATCGGTTTTCAACGGCGCGTCCGGTACGGTCGGGCTGTGTCCCGCCGCGCCGCTTCTGGGCAGCAGGGATATAAGACTTAGAGAGGGCGATTTAGTTTATATTGACGTATGTTTCGGGCTTGAGGGATATAACACAGACAAGACGCTGATATACAGTTATAAAAAGAGACAGTCTCCCGAGATCGAAGACGCGCACAATCACTGCCTTGAACTTCAAAAATACGCCGCGTCTATGCTCTGCGCGGGGACAAGGCCATCGGATATTTACAAAGCGGTTTGCGGCGCGGTAAGGTCGGAACTGCGCGAACGCTTTATGGGATTGCCGGGAGACACCGTGCCGTTCATAGGACACGGAACGGGACTGTATGTGGACGAGTATCCCGTTATCGCGGGGAGCTTCAACGAGCCGCTCGAGGCCGGTATGGTTATCGCGGTCGAACCCAAGATGGGCATTAAAGGCGTTGGCATGGTCGGCGGCGAGAACACATATCTGGTGACGGAAAACGGGGCGGTCAGCTTAACGGGTGAAATCCGCGAGCTGATTCTTGTACAATAACGGCGGATTTTCGGCTTTATCAAATGATATGTAAAAAAGTTTATTAAAACACTGTACAAAACAAAAAATATAGTTTATAATGTTAACTAGTACAGCTATGATTAAGGAGGCGTAGATATGGCAAAGCAAGTCAAATCAAGCGTTGATGGAGTTAAGACTGATATTTTGTTAGAGAGCGGCACTAATGAACTTGAGATAATGGAGTTTACCATAGACGGCAACATTTTCGGCATAAACGTCGCTAAAGTAACCGAAATTATGAAGTATTCAGAAGTTAATCCAATGCCTAACTCACACCCGAACATTGAGGGCGTGTTCAAGCCGCGCGATCAAATCATTACCGTTATTAATTTGCCCGGCTATATGGGGTTGCCGTCTTCTGAAAATGATGAACGCGATATGTTCATTATAACCAACTTTAACAAGATGAACGCCGCGTTCCATGTTCACACGGTCGAGGCTATACACCGTATCACTTGGGATATGATAGAGAAGCCTGATAATACCATCTATGGCGGTCAGGAGGGGCTGGCGACCGGAATCGCAAAGATAGGCGACAAATTGATAACGATTGTTGACTTTGAGAAAATCGTGTTCGATATCTCGCCGCTGACAGGTATCCAAATGCAGGAAATCAGCGACTTGGGACCGCGCGAGAGAAGCACAAGACCCTTGATTATCGCCGAAGATTCCGCGCTCCTTAAAAAAATGATTCTCGAAGCCCTTCATGAGGCGGGCTACACAAATATTACTTCTTTCACAAACGGGCAGGACGCGTGGGATCACATAAACGAGCTTGCCGAGCAGTATGGCAGTGTTGAAGTTCTGAAAGACCATGTCGCGCTGATGATTACCGACATCGAGATGCCTAAGATGGACGGACACAGACTTCTCAAGCTGTGCCGCGACCATAGGGTGCTTAGAGGGCTTCCCATTCTTATTTTCTCGTCGCTTATTGATGACGCGATGCGCGATAAAGGTGAGAGGTTGGGCGCGACCGCGCAGCTCTCGAAACCCGAAATAGGCAACCTTGTCGCAACCATCGACAAACATATTCTAAAGTAGCTTTTGTTTAACTACTATAACGGGCGGGGATGAAACCCCGCCCATAAGTAAATTTTGACATACTATAGGAGAGATTATATTGAGATTTGAATGGAATCCTGATAAAAATAAGAGCAATATAAAAAAGCATGGTGTAGACTTCAATGAAGCCGAGACTGTGTTTCAGGATGAAATGGCTCTTGAATTATTTGACGGCGAACATTCCGATAATGAGGATAGATATATAATCATAGGAATAAGCAGCAAAACAAGGGAACTTATGGTATGTCATTGCTATAGAAACGGCGGCGATGTAATTAGAATATTCTCCGCAAGACGGGCAACAAAGAATGAAATTGAGCTTTACGAGAGGGGAAATAACAAGTGATTAGAGAATTGACCGAAAAAGACTTTGAACGCGCTGTTAGAAATCCTCATTTTGACAAGCTAATGACTAAAGTCGAAATTGCAATCACCAAAGAGGATTGGGTTACTTTTTGTGAATATGCAAAAATCAATAATGTTCCGCCGGAACTGATTATGCGGAACGGTTTATCCGGTTGGGCTAAAGAATTACGCGAAGAAGAATAAAATACAACTAGGAGAGATATTATGGAAGCCAAACAGCTGAAAATACTGATTGTTGACGATGACCGCTTAAATTTAGAGGTTCTCATTAAAATCTTGAAACCGGGCGAGCCGGATTCGATTCACCAAAATTACTCGCTGTCCGTTGCTAAAACCGGTGAGGCGGCACTCGATAAAATCAAGGCAAATAAACCCGATCTCATACTGCTTGACGTAATCATGCCGGGTATGAGCGGCTTTGATTTGCTCGCCATATTAAAAAAGAACGATGAAACGCGCTCTATTCCCGTTATTATTATCACGGGTCTCAGCAGTGTGCACGAGGAGACGAAAGGGTTCGCGTTGGGCGCGGTCGATTATATAACCAAGCCGTTTGACGGCGCGGTCGTTCGCGCAAGGGTAAAGACACACCTGCGTATCGTTGAGCAAATGCTGACAATAGAACGGCTCGGGTTAATCGACTCATTGACGGGCATTACAAACAGAAGAGGTTTTGAGAATCAGATATTCATGGAGTGGGGGCGCGCTATCCGCGAGCAGAATAATATCAGTCTGCTGCTGATGGATATTGATAAATTCAAGACTTATAACGATACATACGGTCATCAATTCGGCGACACGGTACTCATGAATTTTGCCGATGTGCTGACATCCTCGATAAACCGCTCGACCGACCTTGCGGCGCGTTGGGGCGGCGATGAGTTTGCCGTACTGCTGCCGGGTACAGACCTAAGGGGAGCGGCGATGGTAGCCGAGAGTATTCGCAAGAATTTTGAAAGCATTATGATTCATAATACGGACGGTTACGAGGAAAATCCATCTGAAATAAAAATAACGGCAAGCATCGGAGTATCGTCCGAAGCTCCCGGCATAAACAGCGATACTTCCGGCTTTATAAAGCGAGCGGACAGAAATCTCTATACCGCCAAGGCGACGGGAAGGAACAAGGTGTGTTATGACGATAAGGAAAGCGGTTAAAGTTTGCGCGTTACTGCTCGTTATTGTAACGGCGGTATTTATCTACGCACTCGTCAGCTTGAACAACGCGATATTAAACGAATCCGGTAATTACGAACGCGCGATGGTCGTTGTGTGGGTTTTTTTCGGTACTTCTATATCGCTGTTCGGCACTTTTTTGATTTTAGCTATTAAATTTGTAGTCACCCCTATTGATATGTGCGATCAGTTCGCAAAGCAAGTCGCGAGAGGGGATTTTGAAGCGCACCTTGAATACACAAGCCCGGGTGAAATAGGATCGCTTGCCATGTCGCTGCGGTTCATGTTTCACTCCCTGCTCGACCGCATTGACGTTGAGGACAACGTGCGCTATTTCAGAGCGGTGGCAAAATCCATTGACGCGGGCATTGTTATAAAAGACGCGCACGGAATAATAACGGACTGGAACGCGGGGGCGGAAGCTATTCTCGGCTTCAAAGCCGAAGAAATTATCGGGCATAGCAGAAGGCGTTACACCCCCGATGAGAGTGTAGCGATATTTGACGATATTGACGAGCATCTGCTTATGGGAGAGCATATTTCCCATTCGGATATTTTGTGCAGACATTATGACGGGCGGCTAGTTGACTGCTCCGCCTCATATACGCCGATTATTGACGACAACAACAAGGTTATCGGTTCTCTAACGATTTTCCATGATGTCACAAATGAAAAACTTGCTTTAAGAAAATCCGAAAGGATGGCGGCTGTTATATCCGCGGCGGATGCCGGAATTTTGATTGAAGATGCCGAAGGCAGAATATTGGAGTGGAATCACGGCGCGGAAAACATACTTGGGTACAAAGCCAGTGAGATTATAGGAAAACCTACGGATGTGCTTGTCCCCGAAAGTAAACTTGCCGCCCGCGCAAGAATAAGTGAACGCCTGAAAAAAGGCGAGCAATCCATTCACGCGGAGACTGTCCGCATACACAGAGACGGGCAGCTTATCGACTGCTCGACTACTTACACGCCCATTTTTGACGAAAACGGTGAATATGACGGTAAAATCGTAATTTTCCAAGATATAACTGAAAAGAAACACATGGAAGAGTTAATGATAAAGGCCGTCACTGTCGCGGAGGAGGCATCGAAATCCAAGTCCATGTTTTTAGCGAAAATGAGCCACGAAATCCGAACGCCTATGAACGGGGTCGTTGGGTTCGCGGAGCTTGCGCTTGACGATGACGGGCTGACAGACAACACGCGAAACTATTTGCAAAAAATCAAGTCGAGCGCGGATACACTTCTATCTATAATAAATGATATTTTGGATATATCAAAAATCGAGGCAGACGCTATGGAGCTTGAGAGCGTTCCGTTTGCGCTCGATGACATCATTGAGGCTTGCGATTCTATAAACAGATACGAGGCGGAGAAAAAGGGAATAGAGCTAATCATTCAAACAGAGTCGGTTAAGGGCTTGAATCTTGTCGGCGACCCGACAAAACTGCTTCAGGTATTTATGAATCTCTTGTCAAACGCGATTAAGTTTACAAACGAGGGTACAGTCTCAATATCCGCCATAGTATTAGAGCAAACAGAGGCTTCGGCAAAAATTTATTTCGAGGTCGTTGACACCGGAATCGGCATGACAAACGAGCAGATAGTTCATATATTTGACCCGTTCGTACAGGCGGACGACAGCACCACCAGAAAATACGGCGGAACGGGGTTGGGTCTGTCCATAGCGCGAAACCTTTTAGAAATAATCGGCGGGATTCTGTATGTGGAAAGCTCTCCGGGGAAAGGCAGCAGATTCAACTTTACACTGACGTTTGACACGGTATCGGAATTGTCCGCCAATCACTTCCGGAAAACTGACTTCCCTGCCGCCCGCAGAAAACCTATATTCAGCGGTGAGGTTTTGGTCTGTGAGGATAACCCGATAAATCAAGAAGTCATAACCAAGCACTTGGAAAAACTGGGACTAAAGGCGACTATTGCCGAGAACGGGAAAGCGGGAGTTAGAGCGGCGCGTAAACGTATGAGTTCCGGCGAGTTTTTTGACCTTATACTTATGGATATACATATGCCGGTTATGGACGGTATCGAAACTACGGCGAAATTGCTGGAAATGGGCGTGAAAGTACCTATTATAGCCCTTACCGCCGATGCAATGTCTACAGACAGAGAAATTTTTCTGAAAACAGGTATGTCGGATTACATAAGCAAGCCGTTTACGGCGGAACTGCTTTGGACGTGCTTGGAAAGACACCTTAAACCGATTGATTATATACAACTTACAGAGATAACTAATCTCGGAGTAAGGGTAGAGGAAGACGAAATTCTTAACGAATCAAAGGGATTGGAGAAAGCCGACGGCGATGTGGAACTGTACAGGCGCATTCAATCTAAATTCTACAAGTATAATCAAGATGCCATTGATGTTATAAACAATGCTTTAATCAACAGCGACATGAAACTCCTGCACAGAACCGTACATACACTGAAGAGCGAAGCCGGTCTCTTAGGCGCGGAAAAGCTCTCGGCGATTGCAAAGAGCGTTGAGGAATCAGTTTCAACGGGAGATTTTCTAAGACTTACACAACAGATACCGGGGCTGGAATACTCTATAAATGAGGTTTTTGACATTTTGCGCCCAATTTGTGAGACATCCGGAGAAGCCGTTCAAACAGAGGAACTGAACAGAGACGATGCCATCGCTCTTTTGGATAAACTTACGTTGCTTCTTAAAACGTCAAACCCGGAAAGCATGGAAATGATAGGCGAAATAGATTTAACCCTTATGAGTGTGGGCGAAAAACACGATTTGCTGGTCGAGCAAATAGAGAGTTTCGATTTTGACGAAGCTCTGTCAACGGTCAATGAAATTAAGGAAATGATTGGGTAATTTTTATTTGCAAAATTCGACATCATCTGCTATACTGTTGCCGGATAGGAGGGGTGTGGTTTTGCGGCATAGTGACATTAAAGTTGGCTGTATATATTATGTTGATTTCGATCCGCACAAAAAGTGTGAGTTTAACGGCAAGCATTTAGCCTTAGTTTTGAGAAAGAATAATGATAACAATACATTGATTGTTTTGCCGTTAACAAGTTCCGGTAAAGGTTTAGGCAATGGAAAAATAGAACTTGGTACGTTAATATGTTTACCGATGAATTTGCAGTCTCACAAGACATATGCGGTAGTCAATTCTATTCGCACAGTGAATTGTTCTCGTTTTTCTCCTGTCTTTGACGGTGGTAATGCAATAGCACCAAAATTAGATAATGCGGACTTCCGGTTGTCTTTACGCTCCGTTATTAGTGATATAACATATAACACTGACGAACGGACGAGAAATGATGTGTTCAAAAATTTGCATATGGCATCTTCTGTTGAATTGCTCAATAACTTGCTGTATAGGCTATTACGTCAAATCAAATCGAACAAGGACAAAGAAGTAATTGTTAAGTTGAAAAAAGAAATTTTGGACATAATGAACCATGTGCCATATAAGGAGATTATTATGAATGTTGATGATGATGTTAAGGTTTTAGCAAAAAGATTGCTTTTCAAAAACTTTTTCAAAATCATATTGACATCTCGCTTCTGATATGGTACGATAATGTTGGAATTAAAGATTGGGGTGGAACTCCCCGACTTTATATATCTGATAGGGGTGAAACTCCCCGGCAGAAAAAGAGTCCGTTTTCGGGCTCTTTTTCTATGTGTTTACTTCTGTTTTACTTGAATTTTTTATTATTATGTGTTATAATGCCCCCATCTTGAAAGAAACAACAATATCCGAAAATTACAGGAGGTCAAGGCATGGCTAAATCGGTTTTTTATTTCGTAACAGGCAGTCAAAATCTGTACGGCGAGGAGACGCTGAAAGAAGTCGCCGTTCACTCTAAAGAAATCGCGGAATACCTGTCGGGTATCTTACCCTATCAAGTGATATATAAACCCGTTGTCACAAGTCCGGACGAGATTTTTGATGTGCTGTCCTCCGCGAGCGCGGACGCTTCCTGCGCGGGCGTGATTACGTGGATGCACACGTTCAGTCCGTCAAAAATGTGGATAAACGGATTGAAAATACTGTCAAAGCCCGTACTGCACCTGCACACCCAGTACAACAGGGATATACAGTGGGACAGCATTGACATGGATTTTATGAACACCAATCAATCCGCGCACGGTGACCGTGAACACGGCTTTATTTTCACGCGCATGGGCATAAACAGGAAAGTCGTTGCGGGACACTGGAAGGATAAAAGTGTTGCGGAAAGAATCGCGCCGTGGATGCGGGTTGCCGCCGCTTCCGTTCAGGGTAAGGATTTGAAGGTTATGCGTATCGGCGACAATATGCGCGAGGTCGCCGTCACCGAGGGCGACAAGGTCGAAGCGCAGATAAAATTCGGTTGGCAGGTAAATTATCGCGGCGTGGGCGACCTTGTGGAAAAGATGAACGCCGTCACCGTTTCGCGGATTGACGCGTTGGTTGAGGAGTATCAGGCGAAATATACGGTGAACACTAAAGATATGGAGTCGGTGCGCTATCAGGCGAAATTGGAGCTCGCGCTGAAAGCCCTGCTGGACGAACACGGCTGTTCGGCATACACTAATACCTTTGAGGACTTGCACGGTTTGGAACAGCTCCCCGGTCTCGCGTCACAGCGGTTGATGGAGCAGGGATACGGCTTCGGACCGGAGGGCGATTGGAAAGTGTCGGCAATGCTCCGCACGATGAAGCTCATATCGGGCAACAAGGGAACATCGCTGATGGAAGACTACACATATCACCTCGAATCAGGTTCTGAGGCGATTCTGGGGGCGCATATGCTTGAGGTCTGCCCCACGGTCGCGGGTACGAAGCCGAAAATCGAGGTTCACCCGTTGGGTATCGGCGGCAAAAATCCGCCCGCGCGTATGGTTTTTGACGGACACAAGGGTAAGGCAATCTGCGTTTCGCTGATTGACATGGGCGGCAGAATGCGCCTTATCATCCTTGACGTAAACGCTGTGGACACACCGCGCGATATGCCGAAGCTGCCCGTTGCCCGTGTTATGTGGAAGCCCGAACCGGACTTTTACACCGGATGCGAGGCATGGATACTGGCGGGAGGAGCGCACCATACGGTATTCTCCTACAATGTCACCGCCGAAGAAATGATTGACTGGGCGGAGATAGTCGGTATAGAGTGCGTGCATATCAACAGTGATACAAAGATTCACAACCTTAAACGGGAACTGATGATGAATGAATTATTGTGGAGATTGAAATGAAGAAATATTTAGGTATCGAGCTGGGTTCGACCCGCATTAAAGCCGTGCTTATCGGCGAGAATTTCGTGCCTATAGCCTCAGGGGCGCACGACTGGGAGAACCGCCTTGAAGACGGCATATGGACATACCGCCTTGAGGACGCTTGGGCGGGCATACGGGACAGTTTCGCGAAACTGAGCGCGGATTATCAGAGCAGCTTCGGCGAACCTCTGACAGATATTGACGGTATGGGCGTTTCAGCCATGATGCACGGCTATCTGCCGTTCGGCAAGAACTGCGAACAGCTTGTGCCGTTCCGCTCGTGGCGCAACACCGTGACGGAGAAAGCGGCCGAAGTGCTGTCGGATACATTTAACTTCAACATCCCTCAGCGGTTCAGCATAGCGCACCTGTATCAGGCGATTCTGAACAATGAGCCGCACGTTAAGGACATAGCGTTTATAACCACGTTGGCGGGATGTATCCATTGGAAACTCACGGGTCAAAATGTGTTGGGACTGAATGAGGCATCGGGTGTTTTCCCCGTTGATAACGGAGATTATGACCCTAAGCTCATAGCGCGGTTTAATGAGCTGTTAGAAGGTTTTAATTGCTTCAAATTGCAGGACGTTCTGCCCAAGGCGATTCCGGCGGGCGGTAGCGGCGGTGTTCTCACCGCCGAGGGCGCGAAGCTCCTCGACCCAACGGGCAGGCTCAAGGCGGGTATACCGATGTGTCCCCCCGAGGGCGATGCGGGGACGGGCATGGTTGCCACGAACAGTATCGCCGAACGCACGGGCAGTGTATCGGCGGGAACATCATCGTTTGCAATGCTCATTTTGGAAAAGCCGCTCTCAAAGCGGCATATGGAGATAGACCTTATGGCGACCCCGGCGGGAAAGCCCGTGGCAATGGCTCACGCAAGCACCTGCACCACGGATTTGGACGCTTGGGTCGGGTTATTCGGCGAAGTTTTGGAGACAATGGGAACAAAGGCGGATAAGTCCGATTTGTATTACACACTGTACAATAAAGCTCTGGAGGGCGACACGGACTGCGGCGGTCTGCTCAGTTATAACTTCTACGCGGGAGAGACGGTCGTAAACATGAACGAGGGGCGGCCTCTGTTCGTCCGCAATCCCGACAGCCGCTTAACGCTCGCGAACTTCATGAGAGCCCAACTATACGCGGCTATGACGACCCTAAAACTGGGTATGGATATTCTGACAGAGCAAGAGGGCGTTAGAATCGAGCAGTTAGTGGGACATGGCGGACTGTTCAAGACAAAGGGCGTGGCTCAAAGGCTGATGGCGGCGGCGTTGAACGTCACCGTTGCCGTTATGGAGACGGCGGGAGAGGGCGGCGCGTGGGGCATTGCCCTGTTGGCGGCGTATATGGCTGAAAAAGACGGAACATTAGAGGAATTTTTGTCTAAGCGCGTGTTCTCAAACGCGAAGAGTGAGAGTATCGCGCCGAACATCGGAGATACACGCGGTTTTAACGCTTTCATGGAGCGTTATAACGCCGGACTGCCGATAGAACGCGCGGCTGTGGAATGTTTGAACGCTACATTGTAGGGCGCGACGCCCCCGGCGCGCCGCAAATTGTTGCAGATTGTTTTTTTAATATATGGAACGAATAATATAACCTGCCGTCTAACAGTGTGACTGGAGGGAATAGAAATGAAAAAAATAAGCTGTATCTTGGCACTGTTAGTCGCGTTGACCGCGTGTACGCCCGCTATCGTGAATTACACTTCAAACATCGACACCAACGTCACCCCTATCCCGCAGAGCGGCGACATTATCAGCGATGGCAAGGCGTATCAGATTAGTCAAATCAATGCCGTGCAAACAGAAGACGACATTACGGAGCAGTCGCTCCCCGCCGTTGGCAGTATTGAAGCGTTGCTCAAACTGCTCAATGAGCGCGGCGCACTCTATGACGAATCCCTGAATTATCAATATGACGGTATAGTTCGCGAAGATTCAAACGCCGCCGCGCCTGTGCCTTCAACGGAAGCCGCCATTGGCGGAGAAATGGCGGCGATGGACACCGGGGCGGCAACGGCGGGCGGCAATCATTCCGCGACAAACGAGCAAGTCGCCGGGGTAAATGAGGGCGACATCGTAAAGACCGATGGAAAGTATATCTATACCCTATCAGGTGATAGGTTGCGGATTGTCCGCGTTGAAGGCTCTGACATGAAAGAGGTTGCGGTCATAACATTTGAAAATATGTGGAGCGCGGAATTTTACTTGATGGGAGATAAACTCGCAGTTGTGGGGCAGAAATATATCCCGATTACGCCGCTTGTCGTGGAGAACGAAACGGAAAAAATCGTTGCGGATGTTGCGTATGGCTATACGATGGGCAGAAACTGCACCGTGCTTGCTGTCTACGATATAACCGACCGAGCGAATCCGGTCGAGAGCCGCCGCGTTGAGATGGACGGTTACGGCATTTCGACAAGGGTTATCGGCGACACGGTATATCTCGTTACGAATAAATATGTGTGGGCACCGTATGTAAGAGCGGACAGCGATGTTATCCTGCCGGGTTTCCGCGATACGGAGACGGGCGGAGAGGCGTTTGAGCCGTTTGACCTTGACAGGGTTTACTATGTACCCGACAGCAGGGACAGCAGTTATTTGATTATCGGCGCACTCGATGTAAACGGCAATGAGCCGTTTGAACCGACCGCGTATCTGGGCGCGGGTAATCAAGTTTACATGAGCCTTAACGCGCTCTATGTCGGCACAACGCGCTGGGAAGAAGCGAAAGACGGAAAAGGCGGCAGTGAGAAGACTGATATTCTGCGCTTTACCATCAGTGAGGAATCGGTTAAATACTCCGGCATGGGAACGGTTGCCGGTATGCCTATAAATCAATACAGCATGGACGAATTTAACGGTTTCTTTAGAGTTGCCACAACGCAGTGGGAGAAAGGCACGATGGTAACAGTGCTTGACGGCGGCATGAAAATCGCCGGACAGACGGATTATCTCGCGCCGGGTGAATGGATGCAATCCATGCGCTTTATGGGGAACATGGGCTATGTCGTCACCTTTGAGAATGTTGACCCGCTGTTTACCGTTGACTTGACCGACCCGTACAATCCCAAGGTGTTGGGCGAGCTGAAAATACCGGGATTTTCACAGTATCTGCACCCGGTTGGAAACGGGCTTCTGCTCGGCATTGGGCGGGATACAACGGAGTTGTATACCAAGGATAAAAACGGGGTCGAGACTGTAGTAGGTTTCCGCGATATAGGCATGAAAGTCTCGCTGTTTGACGTGAGTGACCCGTATGACCCCAAGGAAATTGACGTTCTCGAGTTGGGTGAGGGCTGGGCTGAGGTTTCGCACAATCCCCGCGCCCTGATGAGTGACCCGGCAAGAGGGCTGTACGGCTTTACGACAGAGAACTGGAACGAGAAGAATTACGGCTCATCGGCGGTATTGATTCAAGTTGACGGCAGGCGTATTTCAGTCGCCGCGAACCTGAACGCGGACGGGGCGTATCTATACAACAGCCGTCTGTGCTATATCGGCGATACGCTGTACTTTGTTTATAACGAAGGTATCAGGGCGTATGACTATAACACTTTTAGGTTGATTGAGAGGTTGACGTTTTAGGTAGGGGACGCCCTTGGTCGTCCCGTTGGATTTATAACGTACCGTTTTATTACACACGGTGCGACCAGAGGGCGCACCCTACAGGAGGGCGCGGACGGTCGAGGGCGACCGTCCCTACACGGCGCGGTGAAGACACCGCGCCCTACTTGTATTATTTGAAATATGTGTTAAAATGGTTACAAAAGGAGGCGCGTTTATGAAATCAGTAAAGGATTGCTACAAGTTGTCTAACGGGGTTGAGATACCCTGCATAGGCTTCGGCACATTCAAAGCACATGACGGCGAAGACACCGTTGCCGCGACACTCAGCGCGATTGAGGCGGGATACCGCCATATCGACACGGCACAGGCATATGGAAATGAGGAGAGCGTTGGTATAGCCGTTAAGAAATGCGGTGTTGACAGGAAAGAGCTGTTTGTCACAACGAAGCTGAAACCTAGCTGTCAAGGTTATGAGAACACTCTGAAAGCGTTTGAAGGTTCGATGAAAAGGTTGAATATGGATTACGTTGACCTCTACCTCATTCATTGGCCGAATCCGGTCGATTTCCGCGACAACTGGCAGGAAGTTACCTCCGGATCGTGGAAAGCGTTCGAGGAACTGTACCGCGCGGGGCGCATACGCTCTATCGGCATAAGCAATTTCCGCCCGCATCATATGGACGAGCTGATGAAGACGGCGGAAATAACGCCGATGGTTAACCAGATACGTCTCTGTCCCGGTGACACGCAGGACGAGACGGCGGAACACAGCCGCAAACTGAATATGGTGCTTCAGGCTTACAGCCCGTTCGGTGACGGGAAGATTTTCGGCGTACCCGAAATGAAACCGCTGGCGGAGAAGTACGGGAAGACTGTCTCGCAAATCTGCATAAGGTGGAGCTTGCAGAGGGGTTATCTGCCGCTGCCTAAGTCGGTGAAGCCCGAGCGGATAAGGGAAAACGCGGATGTGTTCGATTTTGAGCTTGAAGCGTCTGATGTTCAGCTGATCGCGGACTTGAAAGGCTGCGTTGGCTATTCACACGACCCGGACACCACAACGTGGTAAAGCCTTAAATTTCCTGCGCCGCTTCAAACTCATCGTTCTGCGCGTAGGAGTCAACGCCAAGGGATATGTCTATCATCTCCGCGGTCGAGTATAACTGATTATTCTCAATAAATTCCTCGCGGGGCTTTCTGACACGCAAATCCGCCGTGCTGTCCCCGTCTCTGTCGGCTATCACGAAGCCTGAGAATGGGGATTGCATACCTTTGTGCAAGCCGTATTTTCGGCGCATAGGTTCGCTGACTGGAAAACGCCCGTGTTCGGACATTAAAAATAAATCATCCACAGTATCGCCTCCTGATACTTAGGATGTTTTGTTTTGGCGGAAATTATACGGGTCAACACTTGACATTATAGCTAAGTATGGTATACTAAGAATGCAAGAGCGTGTCGGCAACCGACACGCCACCATGAAATTAAGCTATGTAGCCGCTTCTCTTTGGTAGGGGATGGCGGCTACATTGCTTTTGGCACGTTCAAGCAGGATATAATAATCACAATCATCAAACAAATGATGACGCGCAATACCTGTTTCCCGCGTTTTCCCATAAGCAACCACCTCCTTCCTCCGCTAAGTTGCGGGGAAGTTAGAACGGCGGCGTAGACGGCACCAACACCCTCTTGCACTATGATATTATCACGATTCGGCAAGAAATACAAGTGTTTTTAACGGGAAGCGCACCCGGGGAAATTCAATAGTTAATTTAGCTTGACTTTTTGTAGAAATAGTGCTAATATTTAGTTAAGTGTTCCAACCTATGGGGGAGGAATAAAATATTTAAGGAGCGTAACTGCAATGAAGAAGAAATTTTTCTCAATTCTCTTGGCGGCGATGATGGTGGCCGCACTGGTTGTTCCGGCATCGGCAGCCACCGAGTACAAAGCGACACTGAAGGGAGAACTCGACACATCCGTCAGCGATTCTGTGGATCAATGGGGTATTGAAAATATTCCCAGTGCAACGGTCAAGTTCACGTTAGGCGTAGAGGCAACTATTTCCATGACGTTCGATGAACCCATTAAGTTCACGGGCAACTGGACCGGAATCGCCACTAATTTCCCGGTCAAAGGAGCTGATGACGCGGCCGCAAGCGGCGCAAAGATTACCTCGTTCAAGGTTGACGGTAAAGAGCTTGGCTCAAAGGCTTTACCTCTTATCGACCAAGACGATAAAGGCTTCCTTACAATCGACATAGCCCGCCAGTGGGGAGAGCCGGCTCAAGACACATACGGTCTTATCAAAATGGCTCCGTTTACATCATTGGAAATCACGTTTATAGTCGGTGAAGCGGCTGCTCCCGCAGAACCCGAACCCGTTGAAGACACTTCTGACGATGCTTCCGATGACGCGGCTGATGATTCTGCTGACGATGCAGATGCCACAGACGAATCCGATGACGCGGCGGCTCTCGCCGTAGTTCCCACCGCTTGGAAAATCTTTGTCAACGATGAAGAAGTAGCGTTTGACGCATACAACATTAACGGCTCAAACTTCTTCAAGATTGCCGATGTCGCCTTTACTTTCATGGATACAAAAGTTGGATTCTCGGCAGATTTAATTGATGGCGTTATCGTACTTAAAAGCGGCGAAGCCTATGAACCCACCGGAAACGAGATGAAACCCCAAGCCGAAAGTGCTGATTTGGCGGTAGTTCCCACACAACAGGCTATTACTCTTGACGGCAATGCCGTTGAAGTCACCGCTTATAATATTAACGGTAGCAACTACTTCATGATGGCAGATTTGGTTAAGTTGTTCGGGTTCGGGGCAACCTTTGACGCGGACGCGGGTGAAATTTACATCAACACAGAGCTTGTTAAAGAGCCGCGTGATACGGCAGAAGACGCTGAGTAAAACTAAATTACAGACGAGAGTTGAATCCATAAAAAACCGCCCGAATTTTCGGGCGGTTTCAATTTGCGCTTTTTTACACCCCTGTAAACCACAATGTTCTCTCGTCAAGCGCGGCACCCGCTCGCAGTGCCAGCGGGTGGTCGCCCGCGTCGCACAACTGCCCGTCAATCCCGACCGCATACGCTTTTCCGGGTATTAAACCGACGAATCCCGTCACAGCTCCGGGCGCGGCTAAAACCCGCGCCTTTCCGCCGTCACTCGACAGCGCGATACCCAACCAGCCGACTTGCTCAAGATACGAGCCGTATGTAACCAATCCGTTTTGCATGGTCGTTGACGTTGTGTTCGCGTTTTCGGCTATGGTATACGGACAATCGCCGCGCGGTATCGGCTCACCCGCGCTGTTATCGGGATTGATAAGCGTAAGTCTGGGCCACGCGCCGCCGCTCATCAGCTTAACGCCCCCCGATGTAACCCTAAAGACCGAGTTGTACTTTGCGGCGGGTACGGAAAATGAGCCAAAGTTATATATTATTTGAATGTATTCATCTGACAGCGTGACGGCGGCGGGTGTGCCGCCCGCATAGCTCATCAAAGTCTGCGGGGCTTCGGCGGTAATAACGCCGTCTTCGCTCACATTCATAAACGCGCATTCAATATTCGGCGAAACCGCGCTGAAAGCCGCGAAGCGGCTGCGCGATACGCCAGCGAAACCGAACGCCGTCTTGCCGTATGCGAGAACTTCGCCCGCCGTAATATTAACGCCGTTGAGCGTCAGCACCCTGAATTCGGTCGCGTCTGTCCTTAGTATGTATCTGTCCGGTGATATATAGAAGCCGGGGTAGTCACAGACACCGTTGTAAATAACTTGCGGCGTTCCGCTGACAAAGGAGCTGCCCGTAAACTTGACAGCTATGCCGTAAGTATCTGAAGCATCGGCGTATTTCAACAGAGCTGTGCCGTCCGGCATAAAGCAGAATCTATTGGCGATTATGCCCGAGGATACCGGTCCGGTATATTTAGCTATTTCATTGTAAATGCCGTCTGTGAGCGTAAAAGCGTAAATAAACGAACCTCCCGCCGGCTCAACAATACTCAAAAGCCATACGCCGCCGTCCGCTTTGGCGAGCCTGACGGGGACTTTTGCCGTTAATGACCCCTCATCGCCCATGTGTATCAAGTGTTTCGGCATGATAACGCCGTTAAAATCCTCCGCTATATACACAGCGGGGGCTAATGTCACGCCGACCCTCTTTGAATATGACGCAATGACATAGTTCCCGAAAAGCGCGGTTACCGCAAATCCCGAAAACGCGGTGTTGGCGTTTTCCAGTATAGCCTGTCCCTTCATTGCCGAACCGCGCAAATAGCCGTACTTGGGCGTTCTGACACCGCCTTTGCCTATAGTCACGGCGCACGGCGTGTTCAGTGTCTCTCCCGAGGCGACAGGCAGTTCAAGCACCACAGAGCCGCCCTCACCGCCATCGCCAATAATGCTTGGTTCTCCAACTCCCGCGTCTGTCAGCGCGTCTATCAGCTGATTAAACCTACCGCCCACAACTACTTTAGCGGGGCTGTCAAAACGCGCCTTGAGTTCATACGAACTCAATGTCGGGCGGTCGGGCAGCGAGCTTACATCGCGCCCGTTAAAATCCTCGGTTTTTAACTTCAAATCAGACAGTTTCATCTTCGTCCTCCTCCGCGCAAAACCGCGTGATAAGGCGGTCGGTATAACTCAAATCCGCGTCTTGCTCGGCGAGCAGATTTTTAATGTTCTCTATATAATCACAATTCACGGTAATTCTCCTTTCATGTTCGCGCCCGATGTGATGTGCGCCTCGATTGCCGTAAGGCCAAGCCCTTCGGCGCGGTCATTTTTTATCATCAGCCTTAGCGTCTCAAAACGCCGGGCGGCGTTCTTTATAGTAATTGTTTTGGGTTTGTTAACGGTGTTAAATGTGAAATCCCCGAAGTCTTGCTCTTCAAAATCAGAGAGACTTGTACGCGCCGACATAATCAGGCGGTACTCCTCGTTCTCGGCGGCGGCATAGATGTCCGCGCCCGATTTAAGGAACGGCATTAAAACCACACCGATTTTCGGCGCGGACTTTCGCCGTCCCCAAACGCCCCCTCCGGTGACAGGCGTTCCGATAAGCGGTGTCGTCCAATGAGCGGAAACAGGCACACCATCGTCTGTGTAAATATTCTCGCCGTCTTCCGCGCGGCACATGAACCTGTAAACGCCGCCGTCAGACGTGCCGAACCACAGTTTTTCATCCCAGTTAGCCGCCGCGGTCGCGGGTATGTTTGTCCAGCGATGCCACTCGTATTGGTGTCCCGCCGCACCCGCGCTGTGTTTTAAGCGGCTGTCGGCGACATAGACGCTGTTGTTAACGAATAGGTGCAGCTTGCCTTTGGATATAGTGCTGAACGCTTCTTGAAGATTATTTTCCGCCGTCAGTTTGCTGTTGACATAGATACTGCGGTTGTGGATTATTCGCCTGTCTCCGAAAAGCGACGCCACAGCCGCGCACATACCGTTTACGGTGAGATAGAGCGGGTCATCGCCGAACATACACTGTGAACGCGGCGCGATACAACCCCTGTCCTCGATATATGAATCGCAATCCAAGGGGAAGTAATTAGGATTCATCGAATCGCTGATATACGCGGTGCGGGGTGTGTCGGGATTGCCCAACAGCGCGATTTTTGCGCTGTTCTTTTCACCCTCAAGATTAAACCAACGGCACTTATTTATCTTCTCCAAGCCGTTGGGTATTGTCTTTGAAAAATAAATACTTATGCTCGCGTCATTGGCGGGAATTGTCGCGAACGAAACCTGCCCCAGAGTGCGGCTTATCGAAATGCCTCCGCCCTCCGGTAAAAGCGCGCCGTTTACATAGGCGTAGGCAGGCGTATTGTCGAGGTCTTTCGCGTCGAGAAAGAAAACTCTCGTGTTATTATCACCGCAGAATGTGTTTATCCGCATTCCGCTGAGAAGATTGGGGGCTTCATGGTTCTTCCTCAAAACGCAGGTGGTTGGTATATACGCTTTTTCACCCGGCTTTATAATTCTGCTCCCATCGTAAAGAATGTGTTCCTTGCCGTCAAGCAGATAAAGCGTTTCGTTCCATACAAAAGAGCTTGAGAACGCGTTGTTCATACCGGAATATATCTCGCTTGCGTTGCTGCCGTTCAAACGGAATAATTTTGTTCCGGCGTGTATAAGCCTGATTTCTGTCCCGTTGACATTAAGACTGTGGAAACCGTTTATACGTCCGTCCAGCTTGCCGGTTAACGCCGATTTATATCCGGCGCGTTTAATAGGTGTGTGCGTATCATCGCCGAAGTCCATGTTCTCCGCGTCGGGCGAGCGGCGGATGTTGTCCGGCAGACCGCCCGAACGGAAGTCGCAGCCCAGAAAGCCGTCAAAGTGAATAACGGATGTTTTGCTTTTCGTGTCCGGCATGGGTATCGCGGAATATTTCATATCGTCACCTCAAAACAGCCTGTTTAACGCGCGTTCCTGCATGGGTCTCGCCTTGGGCTTTAGATTTGACAAAAGCCCCTGAGATTCCCTGAATAGCTGCGCGTACAAGACTTCGTTCTCGTGCTGAACACACATGGCGGCAACACCCGCAATCAGCGCGGGTTCGGCCTCGGGCGGCACATCGAGTACGGTATCGTCTGTGATGTCATCGCCGATGCTGTCATAGAAAGCCAAATAATCCACGACATACTCACCTGTCGCCAGATAAGCTATCTCCAGCTCGCGGTCGCCCGGCCACGCGATAAAAGGTAGCGCGTTGTAGCCGTCCGCGCGTGTAACGCCGATAACGCTTTGGAAGTCATCGGGCATTTCATAGACGACAGTGTCCGTATACATCGGCATAATTCCGCCGTCGAGTATTTCACGGTCAATCGGCGGGTTGTGTAATATGGTATGCTTCTTGCGTCTCGGGATAACTGTGCCGATAACGCGCAGCTGCGTGTCGGCAAATCCCGGAATCCTCGCGCAGAAGTCCCGTATGTGCGCCGTATCGCGCCCGATATCCGCGCCGTGGCGCGTCAGTTCGTCAAGTCTGCCGAACACAAGTGTTTTTAGCCTGTCCAGTGTCATTTGTATATCTCTCCTTTTATATATTGCGTCTATGCAGGGGCGGCAATCTGCCGCCCGCGGACGACCAAAGGTCGCCTCTACAAGAGAAAATATACGTATTAAAGGATGACATACAATGACACAAAAATAGATGCTCTAAAATTGATTGACTTGAGGCGGTGATATATGTTATTCTATAGCAGAGTGAAGACAACAATCGTTGAGGAGGTTATATAATGGAGGCATTACGTAAAGATCAACGTTATACCTATATGGATTACTGCTCATGGGATAATGATGTGCGGTATGAACTTATTGACGGTAAACCATATGCAATGGCTCCTCCGTTGAGGAGACATCAAAGTATAAGTATGGATTTATCAAGACAAATTGCGAACTTTCTCCATGGTAAAACCTGTGAAGTTTACTCAGCACCTTTTGCTGTGCGTCTTAACGCCAACGAGGGCGATGATACTGTTGTAGAACCTGATATTACAGTAATTTGCGACCATTCAAAACTCGATGACAGAGGATGTAAAGGTGTGCCGGATCTCATAATAGAAATACTTTCGCCGTCATCATCAAGATATGATAAAATCATTAAGTTTAATAAATACAGAGAGGCGGGTGTACGCGAGTATTGGATTGTTGACCCCGATGATAAATCAGTACAGGTTTGTGTGCTGAAAGACAATGAGTATATGATTCGCGGATATATTGAGACAGACAATGTGGCAATCGGCGTATTAGATGGGTGTACAATTAATCTTTCGGATGTATTCTCAGCGTGAGAGATTTATAATGTTTCAAACCGCTTGTAATTTTACAGGCGGTTTTTTATGTCAAAAATATTTTTCAAAATCTATTGACAAATAAAAATCACCGTGTTATTATTGTGTTAATGATTTAACTCACTAACGCAATAACCGCACATTACATATTAAAGCGAGGTGAGACTATTGACCGATACTCAGCCGGTTTTTGTTCAAATTATGGAGATAATTGAGAGCGATATTATCACGGGCGTGTATCAAACAGACGATTTGATTATATCTACAACGCAAATTTCCAAGGTGTATTCCGTAAACCCAACGACTGCGGTCAAGGCGATAAGCAAGCTGACCGATGCGGGTATTCTTTACAAAAAAAGGGGGATTGGGATGTGTGTGGCGGAGGGGGCGCGTGAAAAAATAACGGAGCGGCGCAGGGATGTTTTCCTGAACCACACTATCAAAGCGTTGCTTGGTGAAGCCAAGACGCTTGGTATTTCGTTGGATGAGTTAGTCAATGTAATAAAAGAAGGAGTTAAAGATGATGATTGAGTTTAAGAATGTATCAAAAAAATACGGCGATACGAACGCGATTGACGGGATTTCACTGCAAATCCCCGAAAGCGGGATTTACTGTCTGCTTGGCAGGAACGGCGCGGGCAAAACAACGCTTATGAAATTGCTGGCGGGTCATATCGCCGCCACGGACGGCGACATAAAAATAGGCGGCAAGCGGGTCTCGCCCGCACAAATGCCGGACGGGGTCAACTATATCGAGAGCGGTTCGGCGCAGTTTAACATGAAATTATCGGCGTTAATCGATGCCGCCGCCGAATTACAGAATGATTTTGACCGCGACTTCGCGCGGGAAATGGCAAAACGGTTTGAGTTGGACACAAACAAGAAGTATAAGCAACTGTCGTTCGGGATGAAAACCATGCTGACGGCGATTATTACATTGGCGAACAATTCGGAAATTATACTGCTCGATGAACCTGTACTGGGCTTTGACGCGATTATGCGCGAACAGTTCAACACGCTGCTGTTAGAGAGCTATCACGCCCATCCGCGCGTTATTATCGTGTCAACGCACCTGATTGACGAAATTGCGAAAGTGACCGAACAGCTGATAATAATCAACAAAGGGAAAATATTACTGCAAACCGGAATACTCGACATTGACGAGCGGGCATATACATTATCGGGTCACACTTCGGCGGTCACGCCGCTGCTTGACGGCTTAAACTGCATCGGTAAAACGACCGCGGGCAGTGTTATGGCGGCGCATATCTACGGCGACAGGATTACCCCGCCGGATGGCGTTTCGATTGAACCCATGAGCCTGCAAGATTTCTTTATTAAAATCGTGGGAGGAGAATCAAAATGAATAAGCAAACTTGGGCAATCACGAAGTTAAACATCAGAAATATAAATATGCCGTATTTTGTGACGGGTATCGTTTTTGTTACCATGTTTATGCAGCAAGCGGTGTATGCCATTATCATGGCGGCGGGAGGGAGCGCGGCCCAGCTAAGTCCCAGTGCCGGGATATATCTTTGGCTGCTTGTTATATTGGCGGCAATCCGCATTCCGCTGAAAAATTTCAGAAGGATAACAAATCTCGGCGGTAAGCGCGGCGGCTTCTTCACGGGCAGCATAGCGTCATTGGTCGTTCTGTCCGGTTTGGTTTCTGCCGCCAACACGGTATTTCATTATGCGATTGACGGTTTGTTTATAAACTCCGGCGGCCTTAAGGGTTATGAAGCGTTCATACAGGATCCCTCACTGATGGACAATAACTACATCATAGTCAACCTGATTGAGCTGTTCGGGTGGACTTCACGCGGTATATTCTTCGCATTCATACAGCAGTTTGCGTTCCTTATTCTTCTGTCAGTCGCTGTTTATACGTTGACGGCGATTCAAGACAAATGGTACGGTTGGGTCACGGACGCAGTAATTGCCGCGATTCTCGGTACATTTATACCAATCGCTCCGCTTCGCGCGTGGCTGGTATGGTTCTTAGAGCTGATTACTTTTAACTCAAACGCCTTGATTCAAATTGCCGCTTGCCTTGTATTATCGGTCGGCATCTACGCGCTGAACAAACCTGTGTTCGCGCGAAAGGCGATATAGAAAATGCAAACAGAAAAACCCCGCCGATTTGGCGGGGTTTGTTGGGTAAACGGGGTTAAAACGCGGTCGGGCATGGAAGCCCGACCCTACTCAACAGAAACAAATATTTCACACTCGGTGTCGCCGCAAGTTTGCGAAACACATGAGTACACATCAAAGATGTCGTCCGCCCTAAGAAATGTGCCGACAACGTGAATGTTATTTACATCTATTGTTATAAGATTTCCGTTCAAGTCATACGCTATCATCTCGCTGAAATCAACTGCGCTATCATTTTTAATGGCGTTAACTTCTTTGGCAAACGCAAATGCGTCCACGTTGTTTTTTGCCCAAATGCCAAGTATTCCCGCAGAAAACACAATCACCGCTACCAAAATAAATGCTAAAATTCGTCTATTTTTCATTATTCCACCCTTTCTGTTGTAACGGAAACATCCCATTTGTAACACATCAATTCTTTTGCTAGTGATAGAATATCATGCTCTATCCCTTATGTCAAGCAAATTAGGCAGGGTTTTGCAGTTTGTTCAAAAAAGAAATTATGTTATTTAATACATTCTTAATATCTGCCGCTTATTTTCGTAATACATTGCGGCTATACTTAAAACATAAGCGGTTGGTATTGCGAGACGCGAAACGCTTTCATCTTTTTCCCCTCCTATTCCTATATACGGCAGAGGCTTTGACTGTGGTCAAACCCTCCGCCATTTTTTTAGTCTTATTGATTCTTCACGTGTTCGTGGGTAAAAATATGCTCCGAGCAGTAGCACTCATAGTGTGCGCAGAGTGAACAGTATCTAAACTCGGTGTTCGGCGATTTCGTGTCCGTTATGCCGCATTTCGCGCACTTATGCAAATGACCCTCATACCCCGGACGGTTTCGCGCCTGATTCACCGCCGACTTAAAGTCAGCCCGCCCTTTTGTATATGACGCGCCCCGCTTAAAGAGCCGCTTTACGTCCTTGCGGAAATAAATGAAATAGTTCAGTATAGCAATGAGCGGCAATAAGTTGAGCGAAATGATGATTTCAAGAACAAACAGTCCCGCCATAGCAAACGCGATGTACTTTACCTTAACGGGCAAGATGAAGAACAGCAGAATGCGCTGTTCCGGGAAAAGAGTGGCATAGGCAAAGAACAGCGAAAAATTGAGATATGTGGCAACGCCGTATGCGCCCGCTATCCAACAGTATATAATAGTCGCCAACATTCCGGTGAGGTAATATATGTTGAATTTCAGCTTACCCCATTCATTTTCCAGTGTGCGCCCGACCCAGAAATAGAAATAACAGGCAAGTAACAGTAAGAAGACGTAGTCGCTCAACGGTATAAATATAAACGTAAACAACCGCCAGATTTGACCGCTCATTACCAGAGCGGGATGAAAAGCGAATAACCCGACAATGTTCGCGCTTGGCACAAAACGTGAAGCGACCCACATGACGATATTTCCCAACCCGATGAAGAGCATCAGGTTGGAAATACCCCAATGGTTGTACTTATGGCAGAATTTATCGAATCTGTTCATTTATTTTGCGATAACTTTCTTCAACTTCGCGAATCTGGGCAAGCCGTTCTCCTTGACCTGTTTTGTCTCGCCTTGAATAAGCGGCAGCGCGTAGTCGATAAACTGCTGATTTATACCGTTGCCTGCCGTGTTTATCCACTCGCGCGGCACTTTCTTTTCAGTGTTGGCAACATATGTCAAATCCAAAAGTTTAATATTGCACTTGTATTCTTTGCCCTCAACCCGCTCAAAACCGACCATTTTGTCTGTCACGCCGTTAACGGCGTTCTCAACGGCGGCGCGCCCCGCCATATACGACTCGTCAATGTCCGTCTGGCTCGCGCAGTGCGATGCGGCGCGTTGCAACAGCGAGAACTCGATTCCGCGCACTTTAACGCCCAATTCCCTTTTGACAACATTTGAAAGAATATTGTCAACGCCGCCGAGCTGAGAGTGTCCGAAGGAATCCTTCTCGCTCGTACCCTGCCCGTACTCTGAGATAAACAGACCATCCTTGTCGTGTATGCCCTCCGATACCGCTACAACAACCTTGCCCTGCTTCTCATAAATATTCTTAACATCCTTTATAAACAGCCCCATATCGAATGTCACTTCGGGCAGGTAAATCAAATCGGGTCCGAACCTCGCGTGTGACGCGAGAGCCGATGATGCCGCCAGCCATCCGGCGTGACGACCCATTATCTCAAGGATTGTTACCATGCCGATGTCATAGACACGCGCGTCTTGATAAACTTCCATAGTTGAGGTGGCGATGTACTTCGCGGCAGAACCGTAGCCCGGGCAGTGATCCGTACCGAAGAGGTCGTTGTCTATTGTCTTAGGAATACCCATAACACGGCATTCATAGCCGGATTTCTGCATAAACTTGCTTATTTTGTTGCAGGTATCCATAGAATCGTTGCCGCCGTTATAGAAGAAATAACGAACGTCTCTCTTCTTAAAAATCTCTAATATGCGCTTGTAGTCGGTGTCGTCAACATCGGGGTCTTTGAGCTTATATCTGCATGAACCAAGCGCGGATGACGGCGTATAGAGCATATGACGCAGTTCATTTATATCTTCGGCATCCATATCATACAGTTTGTCGTCCAAAACTCCTCTGATTCCGTTTGCCGCTCCGTAAACCTTAGTAATAGCATCGGACTCAAGCCCCGCTTCTATCGCGCCGAACGCGCTGGCGTTAATGACCGATGTGGGACCGCCGGACTGTCCGATTATGCACGCGCCTTTTAACATTTGTAAAACCCTCCTGAAATAATAGTCTTAAAGAGTATAACACGGGAAAGATACTTTTGCAAGGAAAACAAAAAATCCGCCGTTTTGAATTGTACCTTTTTGTTTTGCATCGTAAATCGACATCAAATTATGGGGAATGTGATTTGACATTGTTTATCCCTTGTGCTACAATACGCTTGCATGGGCGGTGTGTCGGCGGTCACTTTGTCCTCCGCAAGGAGGTGATGCGTATAATGGAGTACATAACAGAGCTTCG
>Ga0082212_10002355_pt1 | contig 27593 bp, 20 predicted proteins | sample TergutNt197P3_FD_71548 | JGI IMG/M metagenome (GOLD analysis project Ga0082212, IMG submission 71548) | Neocapritermes taracua P3 segment gut microbial communities from Petit-Saut dam, French Guiana - Nt197 P3 | ecosystem: Host-associated > Arthropoda: Insects > Digestive system > Gut ...
ACCTCAACCGACGTTACCACCCCCTCCACCCTCGCGGGCTATCTTGAATACAGCGCCGGCGGCAGTTACGTCTGGGTAAAAAACAGCGTACCGCCGCCGACCGTCCCGCCCACGATCACCTCGGCAGGCAGCTACTCGACCGTCAGCGGCGCTGGAGGCACATTCCAAGTCGTAGCCACAGGCACGGCGACGATTACCTACTCGTTGACCGGCGTACCCGCAGGCGTGAGTATCAATCCCGCAACAGGTCTGATGACCATCGCAACATCAACGGCTGCCGGTACACATTCCTTTACCGTCACAGCCGCCAACGGCGGCGGCTCGGATTCGCAACCGTTTACCCTGACGGTAACGGCGCCTGCCATCCCGTCGACCACCGCCCCCGGCGCACCAACCGCCGTCAGCGCAACGGCAGGCAACGGACAGGTAACCGTCACATTCACCGCCCCCGCCAACAACGGCGGTAGCCCCATCACCGCCTACACCGTCACATCAAGCCCCGACGGCATTACGGCAAGTGGCGCCTCAAGCCCCATCACCGTCACCGGACTGACTAACGGCGTGGCCTACACATTCACCGTCACGGCGACTAACAGCGCCGGCACAGGCGCCTCCTCGTCAGCCTCCGGCTCCGTCACCCCGACAGCGACGCCACAGCCCGCCGCCTACGCCGTCGCCGTCGTCCCCGCCACCGGCGGCAGCGTAACGGCAAACAAGACATCCGCCACGGCAGGCGAAACCGTCGCCCTGACCCTCGCGCCCAACGCAGACTACGACCTGACGTCGCTTACCGTCTGCATGACAGGCGACCCGACGACAACCGTCCCCACATCAGGCACAGGCAACAACCGCACATTCACGATGCCCGCTTTCGACGTAACGGTCACGGCTACCTTCCAAAAGAACGACCTCCAGTCGGTCTGGCAACAGGTAAAAGCGCTTATCGAATCCGCCGCGTACACCGTCCCGCAGTCGTCAGCCAACACCGCCGCCGGCCTTCAATACGCCTTAGCCGCCATCATCAACGACCTGATTAGTAAAGACCCGACGCTTGCGGCTCTTGGCTTCACCGTCTCCGCGTCCGACATCGTAGTCTACAGCTTCACCCCCGCCACGTCGGGCGACAGTGTTTTGCCTGCCGGCACGAACGGCGTCTTCGGCTTCCGTGTATCCCCGCCCAACCTCAACGACTCCGCCTACGCCACCGGCGTCATCACCGCCTCGCCAGTCGGCAACGAGTCGTTGCGTGCATCGTCCCTGCGCGCATGGACAATCGACGGCACACTGCACGTCAGCGGCCTGACCGCCGGCGAAACATGGCGCGTGCACAACCTCGCCGGTACGCTGATATATCAGGGCATTGCCGCAAACGGCGGCGAAGCGAAGCAGCCACTGCCCGCCCGCGGCATTTACATCGTCACAGGCGGAAAAGCGGTAATAAAAGTCATTAATTAACGTAGGGGCGTATTGCATACGCCCCTCTCCCACACACATTCATTTTAGGGCAGACCAGCAGGTCTGCCCTTATTTCTTTCATTCATAATGACTGAATCAGACACACTTAGACAAATATCGGCGAGTGGATATGCCGTCCTGCCGCTTATGGGAAGTAAAATATTATGTGAAGTTTATTCAAGTCTAAAACAATTAGAGTATTGATTATATACGTTTTACGATTCATGTAAAACCTATTTCCACAAGAAAAACTTCCCATAATATTTTCACTATTTTACTGTAAACTTTTCAACCAGGTTAGTAACTCTCCATCTTTTTGCCACGAGGTTTTCCTGTCAACAACAATGGACGGATTCATTTTTTTGAGCGCTTCCATTTTCTTTTTGTCGCTGGTTCGTGCATAAACTTCTGTTGTAGTAGTAGAGACATGCCCCATAAAATCGCGGATATACACCAGATTTATGTCAGCTTCAAGCATGTGCATGGCTTTAGAATGACGGAAGGTATGACAGCCCATCTTGTCGGGTATAAGTTCCGGTGCGATCTTTCTTGCCATTTCAGCATATTTTTTCACAATATTGAGAACGGCTCTTCTTGACATGCGATTTTGCTGTGGATTGGGGAAAAACGGATGAGCGCTATTCTGCGGTTCAAACAGGTTATTTTCAATCATGTAGCATTTCAGATTTTGTACTTGACCGGCTGACAGCGGTACAATCCTTACTTTGTTACCTTTTCCGGTCAGTTTGACGGTTGCTGTTTCACCAAACCGGAAGTCCGCCGGTGTGAGGTTAATCAATTCCTGCACTCTGGCGCCACTGTCATACAGCAACCCAAGCAGAGCAAGGTCGCGTCGACCGCACCGGGTCTGTATATCAGGCTGTTTGAGAATAAGCATTAACCCGTCGACAGTCAGGTATGACATTTCGGGCGAGGCGGTTTTCTTAAAGCGGATGGACAGGATTTCCTGCCATTGTTTTAATCCGGCCACATCTCTGTATTGTACGAACCGGAAAAATGAATGTACTGCGGCAAGTCTTGCATTACGGGTAGACACGCTGCAATTCCGTTCGCTTTCCAGCCAGTCAAGGAAATGTATGATTCTTTGCTTAGTAATATCTTTCATATACAGTTTTTCCGGCCTGATGCCTTCTTCCCCGTCCATATAACTGAGAAAAATCGTAAAAGTATGGCTATAAGTCTGTATTGTATTGTGTGACACGCCACATTCGACCGGCAGGTATTGTGTCAGATAATCCGTAATATATTTTGAGAAGTCTGTCGGTTTCATGGCGTTTCACTTTTGGCTTGATTATCCTTATATTCAGTATCCACCCCTATTTCAGGGAAAAGATACCTGTAAGCTTCATCAACTTTCCCGATAAGACCGGGATACATCTCTGCGGTAAGCCTGACATAACGGTTGGTCGCTTCTATGGACTGATGCCCCATATAAGTCATGATTACAGGCATGGAATGATACAGGTCCTGTCCTGCTTCCGACATGCCGACCAGGGTGTTCGTGCAGAAGGTATGTCGAAAATCCTGTAATCTTGGCCCTTTGCCTTTCCCTCCGTGAGATATTCCCGCCTGAAAAAGTACGGTACGGAAGAGATTGTAAACCGTATGCCGGTTGCAGGATTTTCCGTCGGGCGATGCAAAGAAAAAGTCATCCGGCGCTGTCTGTGTCATCATCGACTGCTTGTACACAACATAATCCCGGAGTACTTCTCTCAATGACAGTGAAAAGGGGACAACCCTGTCCCGCCCGTTTTTACATGCATGCAGAACAAAATACCCTGTGTCAAGATCAACATCCCCATGCTTGAGTTTTACGGCTTCTCCGATACGGATTCCGGTCGCATACAAAGTCCTTATCAGCGCAGGCATTACACACACGGGAGAATACATGTACTTGCCGCGCAGGAACAATTTGTCGCAGGCATTAAAGATGGATTCGAGTTCCTGTTTTGTATAGATGTACGGGGTAAAGGTTGAATTGTATTTGGGCATTCGGGGAATATGGGAATCGTATCCCGCATGTTGCAGGTATGCGGAAAAACCGCAAAGAAGCCCCATCCTTTCGTGCCTGTTGCATGCCGATTCTTCGGGGCAAGCATCACTCCATGCATCAAACAGTTCTTTGGATATGCCGATTTTGCTCTCTTTCCGCTCCAGTGTCAATGTGTCGAACCGTCGAAAGCGTTTTTCGGTATCTTCCATTTTGAATCCCAAAGAACGCTTGTATGCTATATATTGCTGTATCAGGTCGGCATATATGCCGTAATTGCATGTTTTTTTATTAAGTCCCATACAGGTTGCCGTAAAAAGAAGATGGAACAAAAGAAACTTCCAGGGCGCACTGCCGGAGAAGATTCATGTCGATGCGTAAATATTCCATGGTGGTATCCGTGTCGGCGTGTCCGAGTATTTCGGATATCACCGGTAATGATTCGTTGGACCGGAGCAAATTACTCGCCAGACTGTGGCGAAGCGCATGCGGGCCATGCCGCCTGTTTGTGAAATTCACCCCTGCAAGCCGGAAGTATTTCCGGATTGCCATACCCAAACCGTTTGAACTCAATTCTTTGTATGGCGCATGGAGCGTTATGAAGATATAAGGTGTTGTTACCTTGGGACGGCCATACTTTAAATATTCTATGATGGCATTACCGACTTCTTCCGATAACGGAAAATCAACCTTTTTGCCTGTCTTTTGCTGATACAAAACAATCCTGTTGTGTTCCCAGTCCAGGTTACAGTGACGCAGTCCGATGATGTCGGATATTCTAAGACCGTATCTTGCGGCAAGCAGGATCATCGCATAATCCCGCTTACCCTGCTGATTCCCCCTGTCAATAGCGCCAATGAGCGCCTCCACTTCTTCCCGACTGTACACCGACGGTATCTTTGGCCGGTGTACTCGGCGTATTTTCAGTATTGACATCCATTGAACGGCATTGTTGTTGCCTAACAGTTCGCGGGAACACAAATAACGGATGAACAACCTGACGGTCGTTATGACAGTGTTCAGCACCGGGGCGCCTTTCTCTTTGCTCACCTGATAGATAAATCGCAACATGCACGGGGTATCCAACTCTTTGACCGTCCTGTTTTCTTTTCGCAAGTGGTTGTAAAGATGTTCAATCCGTTCTTTATGCCGCGTAATCGACGATTCTTTCTTGAACGGATGTTCTTCTTCAATGAATGCGTTAAAAGGCTCGCCCGTTTCGCCCTCAAATACGATTTCCCTGCGCTTGTAATTAGGAGGCGGTATCGTTTCAGTCTCCTGAAAACAGGATAAGACATTCACATGTCTTACAGTTTTCTTTTCTCTTTCCGACAGACGTTCCTGCGGCTTGCCGTCATGAATTTCGCTAAGAAAAGCATCTCCAACTTTACGCTCATATTCGAAAATTCCTTTGGCGTCCATATACGACGCAAGCCGATCCCATGTGTGTCTGTAATTTTGGATACTTACTTCTTCGTAACGTACCCCGCGAAGAGCGGCTTCCATAACTTGCCGCAGTTCTGACAATCTACTTTCTTTCATAATACTTTGTGTTTTTTGAATAAAAATACAAATATATTATGTGAAGTTATTTTTTTGTCTCTTTTTGCTTATTTTGTTGAATAGAAAGCAAATATTTTTTTGTGAAGCAGATAAACTTCACATAATATTTTACTTCCCATAACCGAATGGACGAGGCCATCCGTCATTGCGAGACAACTTGTTGGCGAAGCAATCCAGAAAAAAAGCGCTGTTTACTGGATTGCTTCGTTTATTTCGACTACGCTCAATAACCACCTACCAATGACGTTATTTTGCAATTTCGTGATAATCAATGAACTGGATTGCTTCGTTCCTCGCAATGACGGGCGACTCAAAACGTCATTTCCGGCTGTTTGATGGCACATCATCCCAATTCGCAATGACGGACGGTTGCAAAGCGACAATTTGAAATGCGGTACACCCCAAAGATACGCAATTTATCCGAGAACTCGGATAAATTGCGTATCTTTGCAAAAAAATGTATATGCACAGAATCATTTTAACGACCGCATCAGTCATTTTTTCGATGACTGTGCTTTTTGCCCAAAACACGGAGGTGACCGTTTCGGGCGTAGTCAGAGACAAGACACTCAGGGAATCTTTGCCTTATGCCAACGTGGTATTGAAGTCGGAAAGCGACGATGCGTTTGTTATGGGAACCGTTACCGACGACGAAGGGCGGTTCACGCTGTCGAACATCCAACAGGGCAATTATTCCATTGAGATTTCCTATATCGGCTATACGACCGAGAAAAAACCGTTGTATGCGGGTAGCCTGAGCCGATTTCTTGACTTAGGTACCATCGAACTGTCGGAAGAGGCGAACGTTTTGGGCGAAGTAGTCGTCGTCGGCAAGCAGGACGAGGTGAACAGCCGTATGGAAAAGAAAACATATCAGATGGAAAGCAATATCGGCCAGCGTGGCGGTTCAGCGCTGCAAGCGATGCAGGTTCTTCCCGGCGTGACAGTCAGGGAAGGCAAGGTACAACTTCGCGGCAGCGACAAGGTGGCCATTCTGATTGACGGCAAACAGTCGGCGCTGACCGGCTACGACGACCAGTCGGGTCTGGATAACATTCCGGCATCGGCCATCGAACGGATCGAGATCATCAACAATCCCTCGTCGCGATACGACGCCAACGGCAATGCAGGCATCATCAACATCATCTTCAAGAAAGAGAAGCAGGAAGGCTTCAACGGAAAGGGCGGACTGTCGCTGGGGGCAGGCGCGCTTTGGGAGAAACATGCCAACTTGCCCGACATACGGCCGCAATACCGGAACACGCCAAAAATCAACCCGTCGCTTTCGTTGAACTACCGCAAGAACAAGTCCAATCTATTTTTTCAAGGCGATTATCTCTATACCGAGACGTTGAACAAGAACGAATTTGTAGAGCGCATATACGACGACGGTCAAACCATTTGGCAGCAGACCAAACGCAACCGCAACACCGGTTTCCTCACGACAAAAGTCGGCGTCGACCGCAACATTGGCGAGCACGACATGTTGACTTTTTCGGGACTGTACGGCAGTGAAAAAATCATCGACAACGGCGACGAACCGTTCTTCAACTACAACCAAACGGAGCGATTGCGTCTGTGGCGTTTTTTGGAAGACGAACTGAAGACAACCGTGATGGCTACTGCCGCCTACCGCCATCAATTCAGTCAGGCAGGGCATTTGCTCCATGCGGGGCTCAACTATACCTACCACCGCGAAAACGAGAAGTATTTCTTTACCAATATCATGCCCGACTTTACCGGCGAGGATGCATTCGCGCTTATCTCGGACGAGCATGTAGCCGATTTTAACCTCGATTATATCCGACCGCACAAATACGGGCGTATCGAAGCCGGCATGAAGTTTCGCTACCGTGAAATCCCAACCGACATGCGGTTCATTCCCGGCCTTCATTCGCCCTTGGACGTGGCGGCAGGCGGCTGGGCAACGTACAGGGAGACCATCCCCGCGCTGTATGGTAATTATGTTTTCGAGAATAACACCTTCGACGTGGAAGCCGGTATGCGCGTGGAGTATGTGAAACTGCGGTACGACGTCAACCCCGACCATCCGACATACAAAAGCGACGGGTACGACTATGCGCAACCTTTCCCGAATGTCAGGTTAGCATGGAAAATCAACGAACACAACCGTATCACGGCGTTCTACAACCGTCGGGTGGACAGGCCTGCCGAAGTAGATATCCGCATCTTTCCGAAATACGACGACGCGGAAATCATCAAGGTAGGTAATCCCGAACTGCAACCGCAGTTCACCAACTCGTTCGAGCTGGGCTATAAGACCGAATGGAAAGGCGGATACTTCTACATGGCGCTCTACGACCGCGCGACAAAAGGGACAATCACCCGCATTGCAAGTATCGTTCCCGGAAGAACGGAGATATACAATATCTTCCAAAATGCAGGCAAAAGCTATATTGCGGGCGGCGAAACCGTGTTCTCCCAAAAGCTGACGCCACTTTTTTCGTTCAACCTGAACGCGACGGCCTACCACAATGTGAATGAGGCTTTTGCGGTGCACAACAAATATCCGGCGCCAAGCACGTTTTCAGCCAATCGGCAGGAAATCGTGTCGGGCAATTTGAAAATCAACGGTATGTTCCACTTGCCTCGCCAGTTCGAGGTCCAGCTGATGGCCGTCTATCTGGCGCCCGACATTATCCCGCAAGGCAAAACAGGCGCGCGCTTTTCGTTGGATGCAGGCATGAAAAAAACGGTACAGCGGGGTCGTGGCGAAATATTTGTGAACGCCACCGATTTGCTGAATACGATGAAGGTGAAAAACGAGATCCGGGGCAACGGATTCAGATACATCAGCGCTGATTATTACGAAACGCAAGTCATCCGGGTGGGGTATACCCTGCAAATGTAGGGTTTTTCATACATAGGGCGAGCATTCGTATTTTGTCGTTGGCAATGTTTGTCAGTATGCCATTGCGTTTGGCAATAGCATGTTCTTTGTTGGGAGTTTGCCTCCCGAAGTCGTTACCGTTTTTCCCGACTTGCCTGCAACTGCGCCCGATCGGGTACCGGAAGACGTGCTGGCGGGGGTAAGTACGAATTTGACGCCGGAAAGAATGGTATTTGTAAAAACGGTATGCTGCTGCGTTTTTTTGTTGATGCCACCCAGCGCTACTTGGGCTGTGCGACCGTCTACCGTACCTGTAAAGTCAAGCGTTCGCGTTGTTTTATTATAGGTCACCTCATATTTGTAGGAAGTGGCTACACTCGTAAAGGAATTGCCGTCTAAATAACCCACTATATAATAATAATCATAATCATCAGTCTGTCGGGAGATCGAAGAGATATCCAAATACAGTTTTCCGTTTTCATAGTCAACCCACAACGGATAATTGGCAAGATTGGCCCAGTTGGAAATGGCATAATACGGATCTTTGGCGTTGGGATACAGGTTGCCCGTCCACGAGCTGGGCGCCGGATTTGAAACGCCGGTAACAGGCGTGCCGGTAGCCGAATAGGTACTGTTCACTATATCGTTGAAATTCAGACCTGACGATGCAGACGTACCCGACTGCGTCACCTGTATGGTCACCGGCGTGGCGTTGCCTGCCGTTACGGTGATGGTTGCCGACCGCTGCGATGTACTTGTATTAGCGCCTGTCGGGGTAACGCGGAGCGTGGCGTCCTGTTGCGAGAGCGAAAGCCATGAGGCGGCGGTAGTTGAGTTCCAGCTGGAGGCGTTCGTGGTGACGGTTGCCGTTTGGGCGGTGGTCTCATTCGCGCCGAAGGTCATGGACGTCCGCGATACTGACAGCGTATTGTTGGCAGTCGTCCGACCGCTCTGTGTAACTGTAATATTGACGGGCGTGGCATTGCCGGCTCTGACCGCTACGGTTGCCGTCCGTTGCGAGGAACCGGTATTGGCCGTCGGGGTGATGAGGAGCTTATTTCCGTCCTGGTCGCAGGTAATCCACGTATCAGGGGTGTACACACTCCATATTTGGGCGCTCGACGTGACGGTCACCGACTTGGCGGCGGTTTCGCTTGCGCCGAAGGTGACGGTGGTTGGAGAAGCCGTCAGCGATACCTGCGTGACGGCCTGCGTAACCTCAATCTTTACAGGCTCGGCATTTCCGGCCGAGACGGCGACGGTTGCCTTCCGTTCATCCTCCTCGTTGTTCAGGCTCCTTGGGGTAATGGAAAGCCTGCTTCCATCCTGTTCGAGGGAAAGCCATGAAGCAGAGGGGCTTGCATACCAGTCGCCTTTGGTGGTGACGGTCGCTGTTTTGGTAGCGGTTTCGCCTGCCGCGAACTGCACGGACGCCGGCGTTACCGACAGCGATACTACCGATGGGGAGTTCTTGGTCTCTTTTTCGCATGAATAGAACAGCGCTACGGCGGCTGCCAAAATCATGATCTTTGTACTTTTATTTTTTTTCATTTTGTAAATTTGTAATTTATTATTTTGTCATAATCAGCCATTCCCGTCATTGCGAGCCACCGTCCACCGTCCTGACCGTCCACCGTCCACCGTCCTGCTGAATTTGCAATTCAGCAGCAATGAGTATAAGCATTTTTAATGCGAAAAAAAATGCCGGATTACAAATCCTGATATTCAAGACTGCCGAATTGCAAATTCGGCAGTACGAAATCCTGATATTCAAGACTGCCGAATTGCAACGTGCCTTAACAAATTCAATCAATGTGTCACTTTCCGAAGGGAAGTAAATTCGGCAGTACGAAAAGGACGAAAAGGACGAAAAGTTTTCAATTCTCAATTTATTAGCGTAGCGGGGCGGTAACTGCTCCTTGAGCCGGCGCTCCGGGAGCAGGGGCGGCAACAGGACTTAGCGGCTGTTGTGTTGTTGTCACGCTTTGACTCCTTGTGGTGGCGGTATAGACGTCGCCTTTCCATGTGCCGAGTCGCAGGGTGCCGTTGGCGTAAACCTGAATACCGTAACCGTCGCGTATCCCGTCTTTCCAGGGGCCGTACCACATATCTCTGTTGGCATACAGGATCATACCGTAACCGTTTCGCTTACCCTGAACGTTCTCGACTAAATAATAACTGCCGTCGTTCGCCCGGGTTATCTCAAATGTATTGTTATAGTCGGGGGCGCCTGCCGACGGATATGTTCCGACAGGTTTGTCATCCTTAAATTCGCCGTAATACAAGCACGCGCCGGTCTTATCGTAAACGGCGCCCATGCCTGATTTCTGGGCGTTTGACATGTTTCCGACATAAATTATGCTGCCGAGACAATAATTATAAAAAATCTTGTCATCTTCAAAGTCTCTGAGCAAGTGGATGCCAAATCCATACAATGCTACATTTTTCGATTCTCCAAAATAAAAATCTCCTGTCCAAGGAGCAGCTTTCCATAAATACGCGTTTAGTCCGTATCCGGTATCCGTTATATGACCTTTGAATATATCTCCGTTAGCCCAAGTATACGTGGGATTAGTACTCATCGCAGTTTGCAACAGCGTGCGCCATGCCTGATTGAGCGTTGGGGCTGCTTGTGTTACCTTGACGGTTTGCGACGTTGCGCCTGTAGCGCTTACGGTAATGGTGGCTTCGCGCGGTTTTGTGGTGGTATTGGCTGTGGTTTTGGCCGACGCCGTACCGTTGTTCGAGCCTGTGGCGGGCGTTACCGTAAGCCATGCGGTGGCGCTGCTGTTTATGTTCCATACGGCGTTGGAGGTAATGTCGAATGTTTTTGTCGCGGCAGCGGATTCAAAATTCAGCATGTCGGTAGATAATGACAGTGTGATTGCAGGCGCGGCAGCCTGCGTTACCTTGACTGTTTTTGAAGCGACGCCTGTGGCGCTAACCGTAATGGTGGCTTCGCGTGCCGTACTGACTGTATTGGCAGCGGCTGTGACTGTCACTGTACCGTTGTTCGAGCCTTTGTCGGGCGTTACGGTGAGCCATGCAGCGCTACCGGCAGCAACAGTCCAGGCATCGGCGTTAGACGTAACGGTAAATGTCAGCGTACCGCCGGCGGATTGAAAATCCAGCGTACTAACAGACAAATCTAATGTTGTTACAATTTCAGGTTCTTTTTCGGCTTCTTTGTCGCATCCGGTAAAGAAGAGGCATGTTGTAACCAATGCAACAATCCATATTGTTGCGCGTGTTGAATAATTTAGATAATTTTGCATTTTCATTTTATATTTAATTAGTTTTTTTACCCGTAAAAGTAAAATGTTCTACATATACAGCGCCGTCAAAAAAGTCGGTTTCAGTGCAAGTTACCTGTCCTGACATATCAGTCGGACTTGTAATTGTTCCGGTAAAAACCCAGCTCTCGGAATAAAAATCGTCCGTATAAATGGTCGAAAAAGTCACAGAACTACCGTTTTGAGACCATTTCCCCGAGCCTTCTGCATTTGGACTGACAATGGTATTATCCGGTCTAAAAACAATGTTTGTAGAACCTTCTCCGCTTACCGTAATTCGCCAGGTTGTTCCGGCCAGCTTAACATTTATTTCTTTGATAAATCCTTCTTCGACAAGCCAGTCATAAAAAGCGAGTTCGCCGCCCGGAATCATTTTTGTGTTGCCGACGTCCATTACCAACGCAATGTAGTTTTTGAGCGCATAACGCAGATTCTCTTCGGGCGAATCACTCGAATATTTATCACTCCTAAGCGGGCCGCCAACCATGGCAACGATCTTTTCCCGCCAGTTGAATAACCGCGACAGCCGAAGGTCTATGTCGACACCGTAAGCAAATCCGTCGAGCAGAAAGTCCTCCTTGAAGTGCCGGATAATATCTAAGTATTCTTCCTGTTTCTGTTTTATTTTTGCATCACTTGCGATACGGTCTTTGAGCGTCGTGCGCAGGTCGCGCTCTGCCTGAGAGTGAAGCCGGTCAATTTCGCTTTGCGGGAGGCTGCTTCTTGAAATGTTGTTGAGTTTGCAATACGAATTGATCACATCGCCCTGTATCTTGCGCAGGAGACTTTGAAACTGCTTGGTCATAGCGATGCTCCAGTCGCTTTCGTTGCTTATGGAAGCGCCTGTTTTTTGGAAATGTGCTAAAATCTCTTTCTGCTGGCTTCCGTAATAACATATCACGGAGTAGTTAATCAATTCGTTTGCGATTCTGAGATACCTTGTCGGCGGGTAGCTGTCCAAAGCCGTTTTTGCTATTTCTTTGCCGGCTTCGGCATAGTTGCCCTTGTACAATTGTTGAACGGCGTTGCCCACTCCCTGGATAATGTTGGGGTTGGCGGTTCTTAATGCTATCTCCGACATATTACTGACTTTCAGGTGTTTGATCAGGAATGCGCCGGCCACTTCGGGTAACGCGCCTGCTGCGGAGCCCAGTTCGCCGTCGTAAATCGCCGTCGCGAAAGAGGTGATATTACTTTCCGCAAGGGCGCCCCTGACAAGTGTTTCCTCTAATGATTTGTCGGTAACACCCATCTTGTTGTAAATTTCGCGGAAGGAGTCACCCAGTAACTTATCGGTATCTGCTTTTTTCTTCTCTTCCTCCACTGCGGCGGCAGCCCTGTCGTGCGCAAATTTGGTACACGCTTCGGTATCTTTCAGCAGTACGGGGCAGATGTCGGTAAAGTGCATGGTGGTAAAGGTGATTCGCCCCGACTGCAGTTCATTCAGGTCGGGAGAGATGTATTCGACTGTTCGGGTTTCGGGATTGTAAAATGAGCCGTAAACCTGGTAATTGTTTTTTGGAGAGAGGGCAAAACCATTGGGCAATGGGAAGGTGACGGTAGCCATCTCATTGAGCCACACCGTTCCCTGTCTGCCGTCGACATTGACGTTGATGGGTGAAGCCATACGATCGAACTTGCTTGTACTTTTGTAGGCCTTATCTGCCTCGCCGGCGCTGGCGGTCACGCTTACGATTACGTCTTCGTTGAATGTCCCGCCGTTAAAGAAAATCTGATAGCCGTTCTCTTTCAAGTCGCCGACCATCGTTATATATCCGCTTCCTGCCTTTACCTCTTCGGTGACAGGCTTGATGTCTTCCACATTGAAACCGGACTCTTTCTCACAGGAACCTAACAGCAGCAGTGCTACTGCGATTGCGCAAAATGCGAAACTCTGCGCTAATTTTTTGAATTGATTTTTGTACTTCATGTTGTTTTAATTTATTGATATATAATATTATATGTTAGTTTAATTCATCAGTCAATTTGTTTTTATTCTACCATTTTATATAAATTAATTTCTAAATATTTATATTTTGAGCTGCAAAATTACGGCTACCGTTTGAAACCGGGTGGACAAATCGTAAAAATTTTGGGACAAATCGTAAAAAAACGGGACAAAAGGTAAATTTTTGGGACAAAAGGTAAATTTTAACAATATTTAACCAAATCGGACGTGAAATTCGCCGCCAACGCAGCGCGATAAAAAAAAATAAACGCCACTCCCCAAAAAACAAAAATTTTTTCCTGAAAAATTACTATCTTTGCAAGGATAAAACGCTTGAAAAATGTTTAAATTTTTTCTTTTATTGAACCCTGTGTATGCCACGCTGTTTTGGGTGGTTGTTTTGAATGTCGTGAAACGGCAGGGCAATGAGCCGAAAACATTTTTGGGCAAGTTTTTTATTGTGGCATTCCTTACATTTGTTGCTCATTTATTTTATTTTATCCCTTTGCCCGGGATTTATGTCTATGCCGATGCGATTTATTATCTCACGCATTTGTTAGTTTTCCCGCTATACTATATTTATGTGCGGCTGTTGAGTATCGACCGGGGTTTCTCGTTGAAAAAACACGGCAAACACCTGCTCGTCCCGTTGACGTTATTTGTGCTTTATACGACAGGCGTTCTTTTTATGACCAAAACGGAGTATATTGATTTTATCTACGATACGCCGGTTAAAGGGGAAGGAATGATAGCGCAATTTTTGTATCAACAGATCGTATCGTTCGTCATTCGCATTACCTTTATCATTCAGGGTGTTGTATATATGACGCTGTCGATTTTGGCGGTGAATCGCAATCAAAAGAATGTCGTCAATTTTTATTCCAACACTGAAGACGACTCGCTGCAAAAAGTGCAGCGGCTCAATATTACGGTCGCTGTGACAATGACCACCAGTATCGTTATGGAAATAATTGGTAAACAAAGTTTTGCGGAACACGATTTTTTCCTGCTTGCGCCTTCAGTGATTTTTACGATCATGCTGTTCTGCATCGGTTGGCTCGGCAATAGTCAAAGGGCTGTGTTGCTGACGGATATAGAAAATGAAAATACGGTGGCAGGTGACGATACCGGTGAGGACAAACACACAGGTGAAAGCAAGCGCACAGGTGAGGATAAATACACAAGTGAGGACAAATATACAGGTGAGGGCAGACACACAAGTTTGCCCCTACTAACAAAATCGCAAAATATCCGCATAAAGAACCGTTTGGAAAAACTGTTTAACGAAAAACACATATACCTTAATAAAGATTTGACTATTTGGGAGTTAGCCAAACACCTCCACACAAATCGCAGTTACCTTTCTCAGATTATCAACAATGAGTACGGACAAAATTTTTCGGCTTTTGTCAATTCCTTTCGCACCCGCTACGCCGAAAACCTGCAAAAAACCCGCCCCGAATTATCACAAGCCGATATTGCCGAAATGTCCGGTTTCGGGAGCGTGAAAAGTTGGAAAAGAGCAGGAAAAGAGTAGGGGAATGTCATTATAAATTTTATCTATATCTCCATAGAAATTATCTGTTTGACAAATGTCAGGCAGTAGCTTACCTTTGTATCGTGATTAAAAAAATAAATAATTCGAAAGGGTTGATACACAGAATTTTAAGAATCATTAAAAAAAAGAGGTTTAAATAGGGTAAATTGGGATGGATATCTTGAATAATTCCTAAATAAAAAAGTTAATAATATATAAAATATTTTACAAAATAAATTATAAATAATATCTTTGCGCCTCAATTTTAAAAATAGCAATTTTTACAACAAAATAACAATGAAAATTAACAATAATAAGTATACAGAGATGAAAAAGAGAATGATTTACGTACCTCCTACGATAGTGGTAACACAAGTCGTTTTGGAAGGAAACATTGCAACGCAATCGTTCAAAAAAACTATTGATGTAGAGAAATGGCAAGATGACCCGGAACCCTCAGTTAATACGAACGATGATATTTGGGTAAACTTTTGAGTTAAGTATCAAGCATTAAGAGTTAAGATGAAAGAGATGAAAAAGGAGCTGAAGATGTGGCAGTATATGTTTTATATAAGTGTCATTATTATACTGTTATGCGGGATTACGTTCCTGCTGTATGCCTGCACGAAAGAAATAAATAATCACAAAGAAAAGCCGTCGGGTTCGGGTAAAATGGTTGAAGTTAAATTTGCATTGAATAGCGCTGCAAAAGGCGACCCCGAAACGGTAACCCGTAACTACAGTGATATGCAGCCTGAAACGGTTGAAGTGTATATGGGAGATAATATGTATATGTATGCAACCATAATGGTCGACCGCGAAGTCAACTTGCGCGCTACCGAACTGCTGCGCTCAGGCACTCAGGTACGCATTGTGGCTTACAGGAATGGAAGTAACAATCCAAACGACGGGTACGCCGATTTTACGATTAATGCATCCGGCGACCTGTCCGGTGGCTCCTTAATGGTAGAAGATGGACAGTCGTACTCGTTTGCAGCCTATTCGTATAACACGAATACGCTATTACCTGCCCATCATGAAACCTTATCCAATGTTTCTCCCGATGACGACCTGCTGTGGGGATCGGCAAGTGTGAACGGATTGAATGTATCCACTTTAGTACCGATCACATTGTACCATCAATTTGCGCAAGTCAGCGTTCATGCAACGACGGCCGACAATCTTACTCCTCCAATCATTACCAATTTTGACGACGTCAGTGTCTCTCCCGGATATTCGGTTAACCTGAACGTGAAAGAAGGCACATGCACACAGGCAAGTCCTGAAAACAGTGAATTCGATGCGCAAGGGTGGTCATATTCGATGAACGGAACGACTTATCAGACAAGTCAAACTAAAATTCCGTCCACTTACATCAAATCATCTCCCCGCTGTGTATTTACGGATGGCGCAGTAAAGACCTTCATCACGTTCGACAACTTGTACCTGAACGGATATACGAACCCTTTTCCACAGTTAGTAGCCGAATTTAACAAGATATTGAAACCGGGCGTGAGCTATATTTTAAAAGTAAATTTCAAGAAAGGTTCAATATGGGCAGGCTCAAATATTTATTGGGACGGCAACCAACTAACCTTCGAACCGGCCGAAAACAGAAGCCTTGAACACTATCAGGGCGTATTCTTTAAATGGGGTTCGCTGGTAGGCATTTCACCAAGCAGGTCAGGGGGAAAATTGGATATTGGTGGTGGTGTATATGTTTACAGTCCTGTGTACAATACAAGCAATCCTGCTTTATCAGGCTGGGACCATCCTGCTCCTATAAGCAACTGGGCAACCATTTTACCTGTAAGTGATATTTCACATAATTTAAATCGCAATGATAAATACTTAACCAATATGGGGAATACGGCTTATTATTCCAAAAAAGGAGATATATGCCAATTTCTTGGTGACATCGGCGCCGCACCACAAGGTTACCGCATGCCTACATCGAATGAAATGGGTACTTCATGGGGTGATTGGATCAACAGTCCCGGCCCTGTTGCAGGCGGCTGGATGCGTGTAGGCGCTAACGGCGTAAACAACAATGATTTCGTGAATTTATCGAATGCGACAATTGCTTTTCCTGAGAATGGTAACACACAAAGCGGCAAGTGGATCAATAGCTATGTTAATCCGAATGGAGGCATCAGTCCAAGCGGCGCTACGTATCAGGGCGCATTCTTCCCGACTTCGGGCTGGCGGAGCACGATAGGTGATCTTGATCATGTAGGCGTGTTTGGCTACTACTGGAGTGGTACCATAGGCGATGATACCGCGCCCGGTAACCTCTATCGCGCTTTCAATCTTGAAATCTCGGCAACTGCCTTGAAGCCGGCCGAATTCCTTGGCGGCGTTCGCCATTCAACTGTCTTGAGCTGCGCAATGCCTATCCGCTGCGTCAAAAAGAATCCGGACGAAAACTAACACCTCCCCTTGCCCCCTCCAAAAGAGGGGGATTTAAAAAATCAAAAAACAACTAAACTTTATTTGGGCGTAAGCTATACGCCCCTGCAAAACCACTAACCGGGCGTAAGCTATACGCCCCTACAAACCACTAATTGGGCGTAAGTTATACGCTCCTGCAAAACACTAATTGGGCGTATGCTATACGCCCCTGCTACCCACTACCACTAACCATTATAAACCCCATCTATCCCCTTATAGAAAATATCTGTTTGACAAGCCTTACGCGGCATATTACTTTTGTGGTGAATTATTATTTTGGAATGTTTTGCCCTGACGGGTTCGCAAAGAACAACGCATCGACAGGGACGAAATAATCCGGTATAAATAAAAAAAAACGATAAAAAAATGCCTGTAAAAAAATGAAAAAAAAGATTTCAAAACGGTTATCCATGACGTATGTCCGCCTTAGCGTCATTCTGTTACTTGGATTGACTTTGCTTCTTTATGCCTGTACAGAGATTATGCTTGAGAACAACGATGAAAGACCTGTCTCCATTGGTGCAAAAGGCAAAGAAGGTAATTTATGCTTCGCTGTCAATTTTGATTTTTACGGAGAAGGCGGAGAAATCTCTCTACGCAATGCTGCCGGGTTGGAGGCGGAAACGGTTGTTGTTCCGCTCGACGACAACCTCATCATGTTTGCCACCCTCGAGCCGGTTACCGGAGGAGAAGTCAGGACACGATCAGCTGCCTTGCGCTCCTTTACAGACAACACCCTGCTCTATATCGTTGCTTACAGGCAGACCGCCGACCCGGCCGTATATAACTATGAACAGCATGTAGGTTATCGTGTGGAGGAAGCCGACCTCGGTTTCACGCTTGTTCGTGATAAAACAATGGATCCGTTTGCATTGACTGTGGGCGGCATTTACAAATTCGTCGCCTACTCGTACAATGACGCAACCACCGACCCGCCTGAAATCGGTTCAATGATAACACATATCGAAGATATCGATCCCGCCATTGACCTGATATGGGGTGCGTCGCGTGATCTTACACTCAGTTCCGGAGAGAACGAAATAGAAATAAGTTTGAGGCATTTGTTTTCCAAAGTTCAGTTAAGCGCTTTGTGCAATATAAACGACATCTCTGTAATAGACGGCGTTAAGATGCACGGATATACAGCCGATTTAGACGTTGAAAAGGGAATCACGACTGTAAATACAACCGATCTGATGCCGTTTACCGGTTTTTCGCCTCTCGATTCGGATTCGGTATCTTCGACCCGCATTGTTTACACGGCAGAAGCCAACCCTACCATCGTCACCATCAATGCGGTAACGTTCGATTCCGGCAAATCGTTCAATAACCTGACAGCCACCTTTGCCAAGCAACTGATGAGTGGAACGGCCTATCATCTCAAGATACACTTCAGAGATATAGAAGATCTGACCGACAACACACCGCCGGAAGGCTTTATACCATACGTCGGGGCTTTTTGGAAGTACAACCAGAAAGGCGAACGGTTGATCCGCATACAACGTCCTCCGAATACTTATGCCGACGGTGTTTGGACTGCTACGGTGGTCAAAGGCGCCGATTGGATTATGCTTGACACCAATCCGAGTGACGACAGTAACGTTTGGACGTCAAACGGCCCGTCATCGAGCGGTAACAACCCGGGTTTTGAATCCACATATTTTCTGTCAGGCGGATCCACGTATGTCAACGGCATAATGAACGCCTCCAATCCGGAGATTTACTTTCGCATCGGGCTGACGAATACGCTGAACGACCCTGATGATCATAACTATGGCGTGGTATTATTATCCTACGCAAATAAGACCAAACAACAACGCATCTTTATCCGTCAGGGCGAAGCGCCCGATTTTCTGATGCGTCCGAATGATGCAGGAACGGGGATTGCCGGCCGTTCCAATGCTGTGATGTTTTCGCCTTACAACCTTTCGGCGCCGACAAGTTACGCCGATCCGACTTCTGTCGTGAACGGTTCGCCCAATAACTGGGATTCGGGACTTGCTATTCGTGGGGGCGTACTTACAGATTATCCCTCTCAGGGAGGATATTTCTTTTCATTCAATCAAAACCGCCAGGCATTTGCGCCACATACTCCGCAGACTATTACAGGCTGGAGTGAGAGTTCGATGCACGGTGCCGGAAACTGGATAGGCGCTCAAACGGAGACCTGTCCGCCGGGCTATCGCCGTCCAAACGACGGAACGCAGGGCTTTACAGGTATGGTCGCTGCCTCAGAGCTGCGTCAGTCGCTCTATAAAGATCTTGCCGACGAATCGGGTATCAATGGCCACAACTCTGTTTGGGGCTATTACGCCGATGGTTTCTTTGATCGCAGGGAGTTGTCAGGCAAGACTACCGTTGCCGGCACGACAAGAGACGCCGCCTACGTAGGCCGTATGTTTATCAATGAATACAACGACGCCTCGCTCTTTTTCCCTGCTGCAGGTTATCGTAATTATGCACAGGGCGAACTTTTTAGCAAAGGCGTACAGGCTTATATTATGTCAAGTACTGCATCTCCTGAATTCAAAGCATGGAATATGTTTGCTATTAACAGCGTTTCGAGCCTTTTACAGTTATCGAGGTCGTACGGATTGAATGTGCGATGCGTCAAATCCGATTTTGTCGTAACGCCCAACCCGATATGGCTCTCGCCTTCGCAGGGCAACGACATCAAGACGATACTGATTTCAAGCACGGGAGCGTGGACAGTGGATGCTGATCCTGCCAACGCTTCATTATCGCCCCGCTCCGGTTTGGCCGGAACGAAAATACCGGTAACGATAACAAGAAGCGCCTCGACGTTTGGGCAGTCGCAATTTACCATAAGGAATACCATAAGCGGCGAGGAAGAGATTGTTACGGTTGATAACTACTATATCGACCCGAATGAAGAATTTTGGCTTACCAACACGCTGGCGACGGGCAACACGGGCGAATATGAGGTAATGGTCTATGGAGGCAGCGAAAAATTTACCGTTGCAAACACGCCGTCATGGATCTCTTCGGCAACCGTACTGCCAAACGGCAAACTGCAATTAGTTGCCGACCAGTCGTCAAATCTGGAATTACGCTCGGACTATATTACCCTTGCCCATGCCGACGACCCGACCTATCAGGTGCAATTTCCTGTTATTCAGGATTATTACGTTATTGCTCCATTCGATTATCTTGCCATAAGTTTTAACTGGTCATTAGGAAATGACCTGGATGTGGCAGTTGAATTTACAGGTAATTTTATGGTCAGCGGTCCAAACGTAGGTCAACCCGCTCCGTTCGACAATAATTATATTGCTGCTCAAGTCGGTGCACCTAATAGCAAAGCCCTCGGCTACGGTCTACATTACTATGTAGACATTAATGGTAAAGTTGGTGAAATCAATACGGGACAAGACTATACAGATGCTATTCTAAAAAACAATTTGATGATTTGGGGTGATGATGCAGCGACCGGAAATGAGGGCGAAACAGTATTTTTCAATGCACCCAAGATTACGCCTGAAGACCGCAGAAACGACAACTCCGGTTTGCCGCGCCGTATCTATTTGGATGTATGGGCTGTTTGGTTTGATAAAAGCGATCCCGACAACATAACAGAAGTAAAGATTGCTACCTACGTGGGAGGCGATATGTTGAGGCCTACTCCGCCTAACTGGTATACTCCATTACCCGGATTATCCAATACCTGCTTCTATAATGTGGCTGCGGGTACTTCTTCGCTGACTAATGCGAATCAGGTGCTGGCCCCTGTATATGAAGAGACGGTAAATTATGAGTTAAATAAGATCCTCCCTAAATTAGGTTCGAATCAAGCGGGAGCAGAATCATTCAGATACTACTACCAAAAAGTGTGTACCATTGAATACGACCGTTATACGCATGGTTGCAGGGTAATCTGGCATTGATATTCAGCATTATTAATCAAAACAAAAATAAATAAATAAAAACAAATGACATGACAAAAAAAATTTACAAATCTCCGGTATTGGAGATTACAAAAGTGGAAACAGAAAGCCCCATAGCAGGCTCAGGGAATTACAACGTGACATTGGAAGACTGGAAGAAGGACAACACGCCGGATGCTCCGTACGATGGAGATATATGGTTAAATCTTAATTATTGAAAATGCAGTGTCAATCCATAGATAATAAAAAAATATTATTATCTTTGCCACCCATTAAAATAATTAAAATATGGAAACCATAAAATTTTACAAAACAGAAAACATTCCTTTGGAATTGCACAAAGTGCGCATCGTGCAAAAATTACATTTAGTTCCGATCGAACGGCGCTTAGCAGCTTTGTATGAAGGCGGATTCAACACGTTTCAATTATCTACGAAAGACGTTTTCCTCGACATGCTTACCGATAGCGGCACCAATGCTATGAGTGATAATCAATTGGCAGCCATGATGCAGGCTGACGACGCTTATGCCGGTTCGCAGAGTTTTTACCGCTTGCAACAGGCTGTGGAAGAAGTGCTGGGCAAAAAGTATTTTTTACCGGTACACCAGGGTCGTGCTGCCGAAAATATCATTAGCAATACTTTTATCAAAAAGGGCGATGTGATACCGATGAACTATCATTTCACCACTGCTTTGGCGCATATCACGCAGTATGGAGGCCAAATCGCAGAATTGTTGTGTGATGATGCATTGGAGATCAGGAGCGATAATCCGTTTAAAGGCAATATCGATATAGATAAATTAGTGGCCTGCATAGAGAAACACGGGAAAGAAAAAATCCCGTTTATCAGAATGGAGGCGTCGACCAATCTGATCGGAGGCCAGCCTTTCTCGATTGCCAACCTGATGGATGTACGGCGTGTGGCCGACAAATATGGGATTATGCTGGTACTCGACGCCAGTTTGCTGGGCGAAAACGCCTACTTGGTTAAGCAACGCGAACGCGAATGGCAGGAAAATACGATGGCCGACATTATGAAGATGATGACCAATCTGGCTGATTTAGTGTATTTCTCGGCACGTAAGTTAAGCTCATCGCGTGGAGGCGGTATCTGTACCAACAGGCGTGACCTTTATCTGAAGATGGAGGCGCTGGTGCCGTTATTTGAAGGATTCCTGACGTATGGCGGTATGTCGGTACGTGAAATTGAGGCCATGGCGGTGGGATTACGCGAAACATTGGATGAATCCATGATCAGCCAAAGTCCCGATTTTATCAAATATTTAGTGACGCAGTTGGATGCAATGGACGTGCCCGTAGTAATGCCGGCAGGCGTATTGGGCGTTCATGTGGATGCAATGCAGATTTGTGCGCATGTTCCTGTCACTGAATACCGGGCAGGCGCTTTAGCCGCAGCATTTTATCTGATATCCGGCATCAGGGGCATGGAACGCGGATCGGTTTCGAACCAACGTGACGAAAACGGCAACGAAACATGGGCTGATATGGAACTGTTGCGTCTGGCCGTACCCCGACGGGTATTTACCCTCTCTCAGATCAAATATGTAGCCGACAGGATGCAATGGCTTTACGACAACCGCGAAATGATCGGCGGATTGAAATTTACCTACGAACCGCCTGTGTTGCGTTTCTTTATGGGGAAATTAGCGCCTACGTCGGATTGGCCTGAAAAAATGATGGCCAAGTTCCGTCGCGATTTTCAGGATTCATTATAGAGATCCGAAATATAAGGTTATATTCAAAAATTCAAAATGTTATAGTTTATGGATTGCTTCGTTCCTCGCAATGACGAGAGCGAGTTGGTTCGCAATGACATGACAACAAGCGCAATGCGTCATTGCGAGGAGCGAAGCGACGAAGCAATCCGGATAAAAATTTATAACTAATCACGTATACTTTTTATCTATGATGAAAATTCAAATTATCAATGGCCCGAATCTGAATCTCCTGGGCGTAAGGGAGCCTTCGGTGTATGGCGATACGTCGTTTGAAAGTTATTTGGAGTCGCTGAAGCAAATTTTCCCGCAATGCGAGATAACCTATTTTCAAAGCAATGTGGAAGGCGAATTGATCAATAAAATTCACGAAACGGGATTTGCTTACGACGGAATTATTTTGAATGCCGGCGCCTATACGCATACCTCTATCGCTTTGCACGACGCAATCAAGGCTGTGACTACTCCCGTCATTGAAGTACATATATCCAATGTATATACCCGCGAGCCTTTCCGCCACAAGTCGCTGCTTGCGGCAGCTTGCAAAGGAGTGATTGCCGGGTTTGGAATGGACTCGTACCGGTTGGCGATAGAAGTATTAACCCCTTCTAACTCCCCCAAAGGGGAAGAAACAAAGCCCCCCTCCTTTGGAAGGGTTGGGGGAGGCCTAATTCCTAATTCCTAATTTCTAATTCCTAATTCCTAATTGATATTCCCCGATGCAAAAATTCACCAAAATAATCGCTACGTTATCCGACAAACGATGTGATGTGGATTTTATCCGATCGCTTTATTTGGCGGGAATGAATGTGATACGGATAAATACGGCGCACATTGATGAAATAGGTTTGGAACAAATCGTACGCAATACGCGAGAGGTTTCCGAACGGATTGGTATCCTTATCGATACAAAAGGGCCGGAAATACGTACCAATCGGGTAAGCGCACCCATTCAGTTCAGGACAGGCGACCGGGTCAGATTACAAGGCGATCCCGAGAAAGAAGCGACACACGACTGTATCACCGTTTCTTATCAGCATATTGTGAACAACTTAGCTGTCGGCAATGACATCTTAATTGACGATGGGGCAATTGAACTGAAAGTGATCGAAAAACGTACAGATCATTTAGTGTGTGAAGTCCTGAATGATGCATCGCTGGGAAGCCGAAAAAGTCTGAATGTGCCGGGTATTCGTATCAACCTGCCTTCCCTGACTGACAGAGACCGCAAATATATTGACTGGGCGATAACTAATCAACTTGATTTCATCGCCCATTCGTTTGTTCGCAATAAACAGGATGTTTTGGACGTCCAACAACTGTTGGACGAACGAAACAGCCCGATTAAGATCATCGCCAAAATCGAAAATCAGGAAGGCGTCGATCATATAGATGAGATTTTAGAAGTCGCTTACGGGATTATGATTGCGCGGGGTGATTTGGGCATTGAAGTACCGGCGGAGAATATTCCGACCCTTCAACGTATTTTGATCCGCAAATGTGTCGAAGCGAAAAAACCGGTTATTGTAGCCACTCAAATGCTTCATTCGATGATTACGAACCCTCGTCCGACACGCGCCGAAGTAACGGATATTGCCCATGCCATTTACGACCGTACAGATGCACTGATGCTAAGCGGCGAAACGGCCGCAGGCAAATATCCTGTCGAAGCCGTGCAAACCATGACAAGGATAGCGCGTGAAGCCGAAAAGACGATCCTGATGGCCAACGACTTTCGCCTTCCGGTTGAAGGCGATGACTTAGATATCACTTCCTTTTTAGCCAAGCAAGCCGTCAAATCGTCTTACAAACTAAATGTAAAAGCGATCATTACCGACTGTCACAGCGGACGTACAGCCCGCTTTCTGTCTGCTTTTCGGGGCATTTCCCCCGTCTTTGCAATATGTTATAATAAAAAGGTAATGCGCATGTTGTCACTCTCTTATGGAGTTTGGGCTGTTTATCAACCCTGGAATGACAATCGACGGGCTTATTTTTTCGATGCTTTACATTTACTGCTTGAAGGCAGTCTGATTGCCGCATCGGACAAAGTCGCTTATCTGGGCGGCAGTTTTGGAAAAGGAGGAGGTACTACATTCCTTGAAATCAATGAAGTGAACAGAATAATCAGTTTGATGAAAGAATTTGATCTACCCACCTTCACCGAATAATATGTAGGGGCAAGGCATGACTTGCCCCTACCGAAAACCGAAACCGATGCCCCCCGATCCCATTGAAACCTATATCCTGAATCATATCGACGACGAATCCGAATTGCTGGCAGCGCTCAATCGCGAGGCGCATGTGAAATTATTGCGTCCACGCATGATTTCGGGTCATCTGCAGGGGCGCATCCTGAAAATGTTTTGCCGTATGATGCGTCCCAAACGGGTTTTGGAGATAGGCACCTATACGGCTTATGCCACGCTTTGTATGGCAGAAGGTTTGGACGACGACGCCCTGATTCATTCGGTAGAAATCAACGATGAGATGGAACCTTTCATCCGTCCGTTTTTAGACCGGTCGCCCGATAAAAATAAAATTATTATTCACTGGGGAGATGCGCTGAAGATTGTCCCGTCTTTGAATGAAATATTTGATTTGGTATTTATTGACGGCGATAAACGGGAATATTGTGCCTATTATGACACGGTCTTCCCTTTTGTACGTCCGGGCGGAATCATTTTAGCCGACAATACGTTATGGGACGGAAAGGTGATGGATCAGGAAGCCGATCACTCCGAATGTCGCACCAAAGCCATCCTCAACTTCAACTCAACCATCAAAACCGACCCCCGCATCGAAAAAGTAATCCTCCCGCTTCGCGACGGGCTTACGATGATTTATAAAAAAATTGCTTTTCATAAGCCAGCCGATAGGATCTAATTTGCGTAGGATAAAATTTCGTGCTTACACGTTAAAATTTATGTGGCACATTTTATACGTCAGCGGGGTAGGGTGAGGGTGTGAGGGGGGATGTATATAATGTTCGACCCCTCTATTGATTTTTCGACTTTATTTTGCTGCTGGAAAAAAAGAGATGAATTATTCACTTTATGTAATTGCTTTTCTGTAATTTTGTGGCGTTAATAAAAAAAATGGATATGGAAGCAATAAAAATTAATGTGAGCAAACAAATGGACGGCTATACTTTTTGGACACTGCCTTCGACAAGAAATTTGATAAAGAGTTGGAATCCAAAATTTTCTCCGGCTAATACTATTTCTGTTAAATTCGACATCAAAAGCGAATTTCAATTTAATTTTGGTATTTATGCGGCGCTGTTGGGTATTGAAAATCAAAGCGACTTGATTGAAAAAGTTAAAGAAATCCTGTTTGTTGATACACAAACAGGAGCAGTATTACACTCACATTCAGTTTCTGCATGAAGAATAACTATCATCTGTATTTAGGAAAAGCAGGTCATTTGATGATTATTCCTTTTTTAAAACGTTATTTTTCGCAAATTTCGTAGAAAACTCGATTTCGAGGAACATTGTATTCATAACATATTGATTTTCTTTCCTGTTTGAATTTTTTCAAAATTCATTTTTATTTATTTTTTGTGCAAGAATCAAACCCTTCTGCCTGCGATTATTCAGCCAAATACAGTGATCCTCGCTTGCATGGCGGCAACGGCGTTACAATCTCAATCTTTGTCTTAATAACTGATAGCGTGCATTGCTGATTTTGATTTTCTCGCCTTTGGAAAGGACGATCAGATGTTGTTCGCCATAACGCTCTATGCGGCTGATATGATGAATATTGACGATATACGACCGGTGCGTTCTCACGAAACGATCCGGAGGCAAAATATCTTCCGTATATTTCATGGTCTGTTCTTTAAGCCAGTGCCCTTCGGCGGTATGGATATCGACATAATCGCCGTCGGCACGTAGAAAGATGATGTCATTGACAGGGATGATTTTTATTTTTTGTCCGTTTCGGACTGTGATCCGGTCAATGATTTCAGTTTGTGCCGCCGGTGATTCGTCAGCGTTTACAGGGACGCTCCGTTCTGTCAGATAAGTGATATAGAAAAGTCTGTAGATAATAAAAATCAACAACGTGATAAAGAGGCGAACAGGAATGGTTTGGGCAAAAACGGCAAAACAGTCCGGAAAAAAGAGATAGATAGCAAACGATTCGATGCCGGCGACCAAGACGGTTATCAGGATGGAAAGCGTGACAAGGAAGACAAGCTGATACCCCGATTCTTTTTTGGCAGGTATAGCATACCGGAATATATTCCATAGCATATATCCGACTGAAAATAAAATAACTCCATAGATTACGCCATCCGCCACACGACATACTATCGACTGTTCGCCGACAAGCAATGCATAGATCATTGCCAGCGTGAAACAGGCAATAATATGTATATTCTTGTTATCAATGATTGAATTCATTGTGATTATTCGACAGTAACTCCACCAAACACAGCAGTAGCGACAATAATCAGTTTTTTCGAATGGTCAATGTCTTTAAACTTGACGCGATCGTCGGTCACTCCACCAAGTACAGACTCCGACCGGATTTCAACAAACCAGTCAGCGGGCATTTTGATTTGCACTCCACCAAAAACTGATTTAACATATAAATACGTTTCTCCTTCAGGCAAAGTGGTATGGCGCAGATCAAGTTCCATCCCTCCAAAAACAGTTTCAATCATTCCTCCTTTGAAAACAGGGTCCAGAATTACCTGTTCCATCCCGGAAAACACCAGTTTATAATTGATTTTACCATCGTTATTTTCATCTTTTGTGGCAACATGATTATCTTCCCAACTACCTTGAGTATGACAATGTACCCTGAATAACTTTTTGGGTTTAAGCAGGATGG
>Ga0082212_10002356_pt1 | contig 27588 bp, 29 predicted proteins | sample TergutNt197P3_FD_71548 | JGI IMG/M metagenome (GOLD analysis project Ga0082212, IMG submission 71548) | Neocapritermes taracua P3 segment gut microbial communities from Petit-Saut dam, French Guiana - Nt197 P3 | ecosystem: Host-associated > Arthropoda: Insects > Digestive system > Gut ...
CATGAAAACCGGGCGGATTAGCTGAGTCCAGTAGCCGCCGGGCCCCGCGAACTCTGCGGAGTAAACGAATATATCAGTTTCATTAAGAGGTGTGTTGACCGGCGCTTTTATCGAAGCGAACGGTTTTTTTGATTGCGCGAGGATAAGCATATCACCAGCGCCACGCGCCGCAAGGAAACCTATCGCCCCGCCGACCAGTTCCCGCTCGGTCATGCCCGGCTCGATCCTGCGTATAAGGTCTTCAAAAGACTCCACAGCAAGGTTTGAAGTCAGTTTTGTCATTGCGACCTCATATTCGGACTTGTTTGCCCTGAGCATTGTAAACTCGCGGGTGATATCGGTGAATTCCGCTTTTGTCCCGGTGAGCGCAAGATATATGTCATGAGGGATCTCGCAGGATTCCGCCCAGCCGATGCGCGGCTTTTGCTGCGGGAGGTTTTTTATATGCGAAACAACGGTGGGGAGCATATTTCCCATATAGAGGTTTTCGGTTTGCACCCAGCTTGTGTTATAGTAGGTTTCCCTGTCGCCGGCCATCGGCAGGAATAGCGCAGGTTCTTTGCCCAGTTCCTTGAGAACAAAAGCGCGCCGTGTCTGTAAGGAATAATTCGCGACATACTTTACCAGCACTTTATATGCCATCTGCGATGTGGAGGTGAAAAGGATAGCGTCGAGGCCGAGGCTCGTCATTAAATTGTCGATTTTCTTAAGACGCGCCTCTTTTTCACGTAAAACTTCTTCGGCTAATTTTAACATGTTAAAGCACATTCCTCTCTTAATATTGATTGATTTACTCAACTTATGCCGCCCGGAATGGATTTGGCTTTTTTCATGAATCGCATCGATTATTACTACCATCGACCAGAGGCGAGTCCGGCTCAGTCCGTCCAAAGGGGATTTTTTACTTCCGGCAGGCGGTCAAGGTCTATCCTGCTGAAGCCCGCTTCCAGATGAGGGTCGAAGAAAAACCTGTCATGTGTACCGGGGCTCTCTTCATATAAATGAGGCACGCCCAGCTCGGTGAGATGCTTATGAAAACGGCGGTTTTCGAAAACAAGAACGTCGTTGCTTCCGCAAGCGAAATAGATGTCGGGAAACACAGAACCCTCGTCTTTCATCTTCTTTGACAGCCAGAAAACGTCAACGTCGCGGTTGTTGGCAGTTGATAAATCTCCGAACACGGACTCATAGTAACCCAATGTCGCGCCCTGAATGGTCGGATTAAAATCGGGACCTGTTATCTCGTTTAGGATAATAGCGGGGGAGATACCGACAATATGCCCGAAAACATCATTGTACTTCAACCCGTTTCGCAGCGATCCATAGCCCCCCATCGAGATACCGCCTATGATTGTATCCTCCCGTGCATTGGAGAGGGGAAATATCTTCCGGGTGAACTCAACAAGTTCATGCCCTATGAATTCGCCATACATATCCTCGCGCTGCATATCGTCGACGTAAAAGTGATTCTCAGCGTTCGGCAAGAAAATCGCAAGATTATTGTTTTGCGACAAGGCGCCGAGCGAATGTCGCGTGAACCAGTCGTCGCAGGATCCTGAGTAACCATGCAGCAGATATGCTGTTTTGAGCGGTGGGCGGAATACCCCCGGCATCATGGGGTCAACGGGCAGTATTGCGTTGAAATGCACCTTTCGTTTCAGGCATTCCGATAAAAAGCTGGCTTGTATGGTTGCCATTTTTTCCGTCGGGCTTTATCTTCTCTACGATGCCTGGCGTCCTTGTCCGTTGGCCGCGGTCTACCAGGTTTTAGCTGAGAGGACAGCCCGGCGTTCACCTGCCTTTCTATATAACGTAGTCAGTCTTCTCGACCCAAAAAGGATGCGGCGGGACGGTAGGTTCGCCAAGTATGTGTACCAGGCCGCGGTATAAGAATTCGTTCCAGAAGAACCACTCATGTGTGCCGGGCCCCTCTTCATAGACGTGCGGGAACCCCATATCACGCAGTTGCTCGTGTAACTGACGGTTTTCCGGAATCAGAGTGTCGTTGTATCCGCACGCGATATAAAGATTCGTTATGGGCTTGCCTGAGTCAAGAACCATTTTCGCGTGGAGCGCGATGTTCCGGTCGGTCCCGTCCACTTTTGCGAGATCGCCGTGCAACGCTTCAAAATAGCCGGTGTTCTGATTCAATCGTCTGTCTATCGGTTCGTATTCCGACTCGTACCGGAGCACCTTTACAGGCGCTGAAAGCGCAATCGCATGGCCGAATATGGCGCCGTACCTAAGGGAGTTATACAAGGTTCCGTAGGCGCCCATTGATAGGCCTGCTATTATAGTGTCCTCGCGCTTTTGTGACAGGGGGAACGTCCGGCGTGTGAAATCTATCAATTCGGATCCGATAAACTCGCTGCCGCGTATCGCGGATTTTGGTTGGTCGACATAGCCGCCGTTGACCCCATCAGGCATCACTACGGCAATGTTAAACTTCATTGCCATTTCGGTGATTGACGAGTTATGCAGCCAGTCGTCGCAAAACCCGCTGTAACCGTGAAGCAGATAAAGTGTTTTGTATTTTTTTACCTCACTTATCGTGCCGGGCGTATTCGGCGCGTCCATGGGGAGCAGGACATTCATTTGAGTCAACCGCTGGTAGCATGCGGAGTAAAAGCTGGTCCTGAACAGAGCCAAAATCGGTCACCTCCTTTGTCATTATCTTGTGTCAATGCAATCCACTACTCGTTTATATACGCAAAGCGGGCTTCATTGCAGATAGTCCGGCTCCCCGCCACCGTGCGGGAGCGTGGTACCTGTTATAGCTTCCCTGATCCCCAGCGGATACCGTGCCTATGCAGAACAGATCGAATCGTTTCCATCGCTTTTTCGTCCATGCCGGGGAGAGCAGCTACTTCGCGCTCGCTTTTTGACGTCATCCACTGTAATGAAGGGCAACCTGTATCCGCCAGAGCCTTGCGCGGTCCGGGCTCCAGTTGTTCGAGCAGTACATCGACCGGGGTAGGTACGAACGGCTCTTTGAACGGAAACTCTTTGTCAAATGTGAGTGTGTCCTCCTCAGTCATCTGTTCATATACAGGGTCGATGTGGTACCGTCCGCGAACACCCACTAACGCACCCTCGTATAGCGGGTATGCCATAAATGCGTCGAAGCTACTGCCATCAGACGTAAAAATACCAAACTCAGCGGCTCGGAGGAATCCGGCGCGAGGGTAATAGTCGGGATGCCCGAAGATAAGCACAGCCCGGTATCCGAGCTGCTGCGCTTCCTTGAAGCTATACCGCATCAGCATCTGCCCAATACCCATGTTCTGGTACTCCGGCAAAACGGAGAGCGGCCCGAACGTCAGCGTTACGAACTCCTTGCCGGAGTCGTCCACGATTTTGCTTTTCGTATAGATAATATGCCCGACAATCCTGCCATCAAGACTGGCGACAAAATTCAGTTCCGGTACTAATGACGACACGGAACGTAACTTTCGGACAAGAAAATGCTCGTTGCAGATAGTCTGATTTGGTTCCCAAAACTTCCAAAACGCTTCTCGCGTCAGTTCTTCCACAGCATGTTGGTCATCAGGGTCTTCAAGCCTTATTTCTATACTCATTTCCTAATTATTTACTCTCCTGTAATGTTTACAAATATTCTACCACCATGCGCGCTATCCTGTCTTTCTACTGGAACAAGTTTACCTAATCGGTTATGGTCTTATAATACACTGCATTGTCTTGTACTTCAACTACCTTATTTCGTGCCAAGTATCATTTGCTACCCACTTGCTACAAAACGTCGTCAAGCAAAAGCAAAAATCCGAAGCCGTCACCGGTGATTCTGACATCGGTGCGGTTCGGATTACTTGCAATGGCTTGCGACGCAAGGCTTGTTGGCACGCCGAAGAGGATTCGAACCCCCGACCTTCTGGTCCGTAGCCAGACGCTCTATCCAGCTGAGCTACCGGCGCTCATCAAACTAAACCACATTACCGCCAAAGCGCACGACCCCGCCCTGCTGCGTTGCTCCTTCGCCCCGGGACGCGATAATTATGGGCTTTACGGCTTTGCTATGTTAGCATACCATACGTGGAAATGCAAGAGATGGCTGAAATAATTATCATAATATCTTGACGATCCGGCGTGCGGCTATTAGACTTGGATTATTGGTATCCCAATATTAACCCGCCTACAACGGCGCAGCACGGAAAAAAGCTGCGAAGCGGGGCTTAGTACTATAACGCGATGGAGCGGTGAATGATAAAGATAGCGCCGTCGATACTATCGGCGGACTTCACAAAGCTCGGTGAAGAAATAGACAGCGTGAAGAGCGCTGATTACCTGCATTTCGACGTAATGGACGGCATGTTCGTGCCGAATATCTCGATTGGGCTGCCGGTGCTTGAGTCTGTCCGGAAAGTCACGGACATGGAGCTGGACGTCCATCTTATGATTGACTCGCCGTCGCGGTACGCCGCTCGTTTCGTGGAGGCGGGCGCGGATATCGTTGTCTTCCATACCGAGGCCGAAGCGCCCGACGGGATCCGCACCGCAATAAGCGAAATCCATAAACTCGGAAAGAGGGCGGGGCTGAGCGTGAAGCCCGCCACCCCTGTCGAGGCCTTGTTGCCTTATATCGGTATAATCGACATTGCCCTGGTAATGACTGTGGAACCCGGTTTTGGCGGTCAGGTGTTCTTGCCCGGAATGCTGCCAAAGGTATCGACCCTCCGCCGCATCATCGACGACCGCGGCCTTAACTGCGAGTTGGAAGTAGACGGTGGCATTAACCCTGAAACAGCCAGGATCTGCATAGACGCGGGCGCAGACGTGCTGGTCGCCGGGAGTCATGTTTTCCGCGCGTCCGACAGGGCGGCGCGCATAGAGGAGTTGAGGGCTTGCGGCGCGGTCTAGCCGGCGGTTTATTGCGTTTGAGCGGGGCGAAAGGATTTGATGACAATGTTTAATCAGTATTTTGGCAGGAACGTGGGCATGCTGGGCTATGGCAATATGCGGATGCCAAAGGTCGACGGAGGCCTGGACGTGGCGCTTGCATGCAGCATGATAGATACGTTTCTTGAGTCGGGCTGTTCGTACTTTGACACATGCTATACTTATGAGGAGTCGGAAGTAATGCTCGGAAAGGCTCTTGTCAAGCGCCATCCGAGGGAACAGTATATGATCAATACGAAACTGTCTTTCTGGTATGTGGACAGCGCAGAAGACATGCAAAAGCAGTTTGACGAGTCGCGCAGACGCCTGTGCACGGAGTATCTCGACTTTTACTTCCTGCACTCGCTCAATGCGGAGCTGAAGGAGAAAGCCGATAAATATGACGCATGGTCGTTCATCCAGGGCCTGAAAGAGAGGGGCATGGCGACGCATGTAGGACTTTCTTTCCATGATACGCCGGAGCTCCTTGATGAGATCTTGACCGACCATCCCGAGATGGAGCTTGTCTTGCTCCAAATCAACTACCTCGACTGGGAAAACCCGAAAGTGCAGTCGCGCAGGCTGTATGAGACGGCGCGCAAGCACGGTATACCAATATCGATTATGGAGCCATGCAAGGGCGGCTGGCTATCCTCCGAGACGTCGGACGCCGGTAAGATCCTGAAAGCTGCGAACCCCGAAGTTTCCGTCTCGTCCTGGGCTTTCCGTTTCCTTGCGGAGCTCGAGGGGGTTATGACGATTCTTTCCGGTATGGGGACTCTGGAGGAAGTTAAGGATAATATCAATACGCTAAGAAACTTCACCCCATTATCTGACGAAGAGCGCAGATTAATTAAAGAAGCTGTGGAAATCATCAACTCGGTCCCATCAAGCCCGTGCACTGACTGCCGCTATTGCATGCCACACTGCCCGGAAGGCATCTTTATCCCCGCAGGCCTTAATCTTTATAACCAATATCAAATTCACAAAAACATCGATTCCGTCAGGCATATGTTCTTCATGTCGGGGACAGTGTCCTCGTCGCCAAGGGATTGCACTAAATGCGGAGCCTGTGTCAAGGCCTGCCCGCAGAATATCGATATTCCTGATTATCTGGAGAAACTGACGACGCTGGCGTTAACGGAGGATTGAGTAATATGGCTTCTTTCAACCACTACAAGCATGTCTTCACGCCTATCAAGGTCGGCCACACGACGTACCGCAACAGAATCGAGGCCTCGCCTATGGTGTGCGACTTCACGAACTCTTGCGGGGAACCCACGCAATCATATGTGGATTTCGTGGAATCACAGGCGAGGTCCGGCGTATCGATGATACACATAGGGGCTACTCCCGTGGAGTGGGAGACTGGCGTCGACTACCCGAACCAGCTCGATGTGACTGACGATAAGAAGAAGAGCGGTCTGAGGCTGCTGTCCGAAGCGGCGCATATGAACGGCGCCAAGCTTTCTATCGAGCTTGTCCACGCCGGGCGGGGGGTCCACCCGGAGCTGATCAAGAAGGAATGGGGGCTGGCGCCTTCCAACTTCCCAATCCCCGGTCAGTACAAGTATTTGAAAGAGATGGACCAGCATGACATCGAAATGGTCGTCGCGGCGTACGTTGACTGCGCCACACGTCTTAAGGATTGTAGTTTCGACGGCGTGCTGATACACGGTGCGCATGGCAACCTGCTGACGCAGTTCCTGTCGCCGCTGACTAACCATCGGACGGATATCTACGGCGGGACGCTTGAGAACCGCTTCCGCTTCCCGCTTATGGTCCTCCGCGCTGTCCGCGAGGCGGTGGGCCGCGACTTTGTCATAGAGTTGCGCATTAGCGGCGACGAGATGGTCGAAGGCGGTATGAAGATAGACGAGGTAGTCGAGTTTATAAAACCTGCGCAGGAGTATATCGACGCCGTCAACATATCCGCCGGGCAAATCGTGGATTGGCGCGCGCAGTTCTACTGCATGCCGCCGTACTTCCGGCCGCGCGGCGCGAATGTCCACCTGTCCAGGCGGGTCAAGGAGTGCAAGGATATTAGGATACCTGTCAGCGTCGTTGGCGGCATAACCGATCTGGACTTGGCCGACAAGATAATCGACGAGGGCGGGGCAGATCTCATTTTCATGGCGCGCGGGCTTTTGGCGGATCAGGACATGCTCCACAAATCGTACCGGGGCCATCCCGAGGATGTGCGCCCATGCCTGCGTTGTTTCGATTGCGGTAGAGCCGGTCATGTAGGTTGCGCCATCAATCCGCAGTTGGGCCGCACGCCGCAGCATAGGGTAATCCTGCCTGCAAAGAGGAGAAAGAAGGTCGTCATCGTCGGCGGTGGCGCCGCCGGTATGATTGCTGTGCAAACGCTGACGGAGCGCGGGCATGACGTAATCCTTTTTGAGAAGAAAGGCGTCCTTGGCGGTAATCTGCACGATATTAACAAGTTCCCCTTCAAAGAGGATATGCTCCGCTACACGCAATGGGCCATACGCACGACTATGGCGTGTGAAGCCGACTTCCGCCTGGATACGGAAGCGACGGCGGAGATGGTCATGGCGGAAAACCCCGACGCTATTGTAGTAGCCGTGGGAGGCGTCCCTACGCGGCCGCCGATCCCGGGGCTCGACAGCGGTAAAGTGTTTAATGTACTGGACGTCGATTCCGGACGCGTAAAGATCCCGCAAGGGAGCAGGGTGGTGGTCTGCGGGGGAGGCAGCAGCGGTTGCGAGTCGGCGCTTGCCCTGGCCATGGAAGGCTGCGACGTCTCTATAGTGGACCAAATCCCGGAAAGCGAGTTTGCGGGCGACCTGCGCGGGGCTACCCGCACTATGCTGATGTTCCTGCTGGGTGAAAACAATGTCAAGCTGTTTGGCGACCATATCGTGCGCTCCATCGACGGCGGGTCGGTCAACATCGAAGACAGGTCCTGGGGGTATAAAGCGCTGCAATGCGACTATGTAGTCGATGCGTTGGGCATGAAACGGAATCCTGTTGCGGACGAGTTCTTCGAGTTGATACCGGACGTATATTACATCGGGGACTGCAGCAGCGTCGGCAGTCTCCGAAACGCATGTCATACAGCTTACGATCTCTGCTCTCAACTTTGATTACGAGGTAAATAGATGGAATTTTTCCCATCCGCTCTGGAAGACCTTATAGACAGATTCGCTTCATTACCGGGAATCGGGCGGAAAACAGCGCAGAGGCTGGCGTTTTTCATCCTTTCCCTACCGGATGGGGACGCACTGGCCTTCGCGGACGCGATAACAAAAGCCAAGAAGAGCGTCAGTTGCTGCGCCGTGTGCCAGAACCTCACCGACAGCGAGCTGTGCGCCATCTGCCGGAGCCCGCGCAGGGATGCAGGTCTGATATGCGTGGTCGCGGACCCGAAAGGAGTGCTGGCGATAGAGCGCTCGCACGAATTCCACGGCATGTACCACGTACTGCATGGCGTGATATCGCCGATGAATAATATAGGGCCTGACGACATCAGGATAAAGGAGCTAATCGCCCGGATATCAGGCGGGGGGGTCGAGGAAGTCATTATGGCGACAAACCCCGATGTGGAGGGCGAGACAACGGCGCGTTACATCTCGCGCCTGATTCACCCGTTCGACGTAAAAGTGACGCGCCTCGCTTATGGCATCCCCGTCGGAGGAAGCCTGGAGTTCGCCGACGACGCCACGCTGATGCGCGCCCTCGAAGGCCGGATGGAAATATAGAAAAGGAGTAGTATTAGCGAATGGCTGAAAAACTGAAAATCATTTCGCTTGGCGGCCTCAACGAGGTCGGTAAGAATCTCACTGTGTACGAGTACGGGGCGGATATTCTGGTCGTGGACTGCGGGCTGGGGTTCCCCGACGACGAGATGTACGGGGTCGATATCGTGGTGCCCGACGCGACTTACCTCATTAAGAACAGCTCCAGAATACGCGGGGTCGTACTGACCCACGGGCACGAAGACCACATTGGCGCGCTCCCTTATATCATAGGCGAGATCGGCGCGCCGATATACGCAACGCCGCTGACGGCGGGGCTCGCGCAGACTAAGTTGGTGGAACATGGGTTGTTGGAGACCACTGAGTTCGTTATCAAAAAACCGGGGGAATCTTTTAAGCTTGGCTGTTTCAAGGTGGACTTCATACACGTGAACCATAGCATCCCGGACGCGGTTTCCCTTGCGATCAAGACGCCGGTCGGGACGATAATACACACCGGGGATTTCAAAATCGACACCACCCCGGTATCCGGCGGGATGATAGACCTAGCCCGGTTCGGCGAGTTGGGCAACAGGGGCGTGGTGGCGCTGCTCTCTGACTCGACAAACATAGAAAGGCAGGGCTACTCGCATTCCGAAAGCAAGGTCGGGGAGCGTCTGGACGAGCTTTTCCGGGGATGCATGCAGCGCGTCATCGTCACGACATTCGCGTCGAATGTGCACCGTGTCCAGCAGGTGATCGACTGCGCTGCGAGATATGGCAGGCGAATAGCGGTGACCGGGCGGAGCATAGAAAACGCGCTGAAAGTCTCCACCGAGCTCAACTGCGTCATAATACCCGACGGGCTTCTGATGGATCTCAACCAGATCAAAAACCTGCCGCCCGAGAAGATCGTGATCATCACGACCGGCAGCCAGGGCGAGCCCATGAGCGCGCTTTACCGCATGGCGTTCTCCGGTCACAAGCAAATAGATATCAAGGCGGGTGACAGGGTAATCATCTCATCGTCCGCCGTCCCCGGGAACGAGAGGATGGTGAGCCGCGTCATCGACGAGCTTTTCAGGCGGGGCGCCGAGGTCATTTATGACAAGATATCCGACCTCCACGTCTCCGGGCACGCGTACCAGGAAGAGCTGAAAATGATGTTGGCGCTCGTCAAGCCAAAGTTTTTCATCCCGACCCACGGGGAGCACAGGCACTTGAGGACGCACGCAAAAATAGCGGAGCAAATGGGCATCCCGTCAAAGAATATTGTAGTCGCCGACATAGGGCAGGTTATCGAGCTGACCTCCAAGAGCATAACCAAGAACGGGACCGTCCCATCCGGCAGGGTGCTCGTCGACGGGACGGGCGTCGGGGACGTCGGCGCGGTAGTCTTGCGCGACAGGAAACACCTGGCGCAGGACGGAATGATCGTCGTGCTTATAAACCTTTCAAGCGAGGACGGCAGCCTCGTCACGGGTCCTGATATCGTGACGCGCGGGTTCATCTATGTCAAAGAGTCGGAGGAGATGATGCGCGAGCTTAAGGACGTCGTGACAAACACGCTGGACGAATGTATCACCGATCAGTTCACCGACTGGCCATCGCTCAGGGGTTCCATCAAGTCCGCCCTTTCGTCGTATCTGTATAAGAAGACCAAACGCAACCCGATGATCCTTCCCGTGATAACAGAGATATGAACATCCAGATTTTCGGTAAAGCTAAATGCTTCGATACGAAGAAAGCCGAACGTTACTTCAAGGAACGGCGGATAAAGTTCCAGAAAATCGACCTGAACCAGACCGGTATGAGCCGCGGTGAGCTCAGCAGGGTGAAAGCCGCCGTCGGGCTCGAAGCAATGATTGACAAGTCCGCCCCGGGCGCGGAGATTATAACTTATCTTGCATATGACGAAGACAAGGAGGACAAGCTATATGAAAACCCGGTGTTTTTCAAGACGCCGATAGTTAGAAATGGCAGACAAGCGACGGTCGGCTATTGCCCGGATGTATGGAAATCATGGGAGTGAACGAATAAAGGGAGGAGAATATCATGCTTATAGATTTACTGAAGTTCCAAATCAAGGACGGGTGCGGTGACAAAGCGGCGGAGCTTTTCAAGCGCCAAATGAAAAACAACCTTGGGGATGAAGGTTGTCTGCTATCGAAATCATTCCGCTCCACTAAGAACGCGAACGAGTTCTACATATTGCTGGGGTGGGAGAATCCCGAAGCGATTGAGAGGCACCTGAAAACAAGCCACGACCTGCGTTTCCGCGAAGACTTGGATCCATTCATCGCGGGCCCGCCCGAGTTTTTTGAATGGGAAGAAATAGTATAAAGTTACATGGCTGTCAAGCGGGGCGCCCAAGGTAACCTCTGTAACCACTGATTTGCTGGTACAGTTCACGGGTAGCCGGTTGCCTAACGGAACACAATCACCTTGCTGATTACATAATTCAGTATAATCACGACAATCATCGCGATAACCTTGCCAAGGGTCGCATTCCATTCAAGCACATTTGAAAACAAGAATACGATACCAACCTCAAGGGCCATCGTAAATAGCCTGGAACCGACAAACTTAATAAACTCCAGCGCCAGGTATTTGATAGATTCGCTCTGCTGCCTGAAGACGACCAGCTTATTGGCAATATATGCGAAAAGTATCGAAGCAGGGATAGAGACCAGGTTGCTGATTGTCTCGTCAATCCCGCAAAGCTCGTGCATTAGCACGAAAATACTGAAGTTAACAAGCGTAGTAAGACCCCCGACGATGAGATACCTTATCTTTTCGCCGCCGGGGTCTTCGCCAAACACATAATTGATAAGCTTCCGAGCAATACGCATAGGCTACCGTCCAAGCCCCCTTTTATACCTTATACCTTATACCTTGTACCTTATACCTTATGCCGTGTACCTTATGCCGTGTACCTTTTTTGTACCGTATACCGTATACCGTATACCGTACACCGTTCACCGCACGCCCTGAACTCCGCACCCCGCGCTAATCGCCAACCTCCCGGTACATCGCCGGGGCGTCGGCCTTCGTCGCGTGCTCGGACACCGAAACCACCTCGACCTTTATGGTCCTCTGGCCGAATCGCACCGCAATCACATCTCCGGGCTTGACTTCGTACGATGCTTTTGCCGTGCGCCCGTTGACGCTGACGCGTTCGCTGTCGCACGCCTCGTTCGCGACCGTCCTGCGTTTGATGAGCCGCGATACTTTCAAATACTTGTCAAGCCTCACCTGAATGCACCCCCGCATATTACAATAGCGGCGCAAAACGCCACTATTGTATGACATGTCATCGCATCGTGTAACTTTTCACGGCTGCACTCCATTTTGCCGCTCGGAGGGCGCAGCACCAACAATCCCTGTCGCAAAGCGGCAACGGGGTATGGTCCTTCGCTACGCTCAGATTGGCAGTAGGCGCCGGGCAGTCTAATTATTTTGCAACAGCGTCCTTAAGGGCCTTGCCGGCTTTGAATTGTGGCGTCCTGGTTGCCGGGATATTGATGGGCTCCTTAGTTTTCGGATTACGGCCAATGCGCGCGGCGCGATCCTTAACGTCGAAAATGCCGAATCCGACGAGTTGGACCTTGTCACCTGCAACAAGGGCTTTTGTCACAGCGTCAACAGTCGCTGTCAGGGCTTTCTCGCTGTCTTTCTTCGTTAGTCCGGAGTTTGCTGCGATTTCGCTTATAAGTTCCGTTTTGTTCATTAATAATAGCCTCCTGTTATTTAATATACTCTTGGTTTTGCCGGATGTTACACCATATCTTAAAGAAGCAATCACTTCTCTAATTCGCATTTTGCCTGTTGATAGAGTTCTTCCATTTCATCCAGGGTCATATCCCCTAGACTCCGACCGAGGTTTGCCGCCGCTTGTTCGACCTTACCGAACCGGGAGATGAACTTATCGCATGAGCGCCCTAGGGCGACTTCGGGATCTATGTCGAAGAACCTCGCCACATTCACTGCTGAGAAAATCAAGTCGCCAAGTTCCTCTTCGATGTGTCCGCGGGTTTCGACAGCGCCCTCAAGCTCGCCCAACTCCGACCGCAGCGCCTGAAGCGCCCCCCCGTAGTCCGGCCAGTCAAAACCGGTTTTTGCGGCTTTATGCTGGATCTTTTCCGCCCGCCACAGCGCGGGAAGCGATTTCGCAACGGATTGCATTGCCGCCGACGTAGTAACCTGCTGTTTCTCCTCGCGTTTCACATCATCCCAGAAAGAGAGCGATTCTTCACCGTTTCTTGCCCTTACATCGCCAAAAACGTGCGGGTGCCTGCGGATAAGCTTCCTGCAAGTCGCATCTGCTATGTTATCGAGGCCGAACCCCCCGGATTCCTCGGATATGTTTGCGTGGAATATAACTTGTATTAAGACGTCGCCCAGTTCCTCAAGCAGATTTTCCTTATTCCCCTCGTCGATGGCCTCTGCCGCCTCATAAGCTTCCTCAAGGAGGTTGCGCCTTATGCTCTCGTGCGTCTGTTCGGAATCCCACGGGCAACCGCCCGGTCCGCGCAGCTTTTCTATAAGGAGTTTAAGGTCGTAAACATCGTAAGCGGGTTTGTTTTCAAAATCTACCATACTTTTCACCTTTCCGCAAGACGATTTTTCATTTTTTCTTAAAAAAAAGCGCAAATACTGAAAAACTACGTGTTCCGGTTATAAGTACGTGTTTTATGGTCACTTGATTCGCAGGATTTTAGCTACTTTTTCGCCTTTTGGGACATACTTCATATCATCTGTCGTCAATGTGCGCGTGACTACGATCAGCACGACATAAACGGCGACGCCGACGACAATCGCGCCTCCAAGGTAGAGACAAACAGCCATTCGCCCCGAGCCGATGATACCCGACCCCAGCCAGTGGAGCAGGCGGTATGTGAGATATGCCGCCGCGCTCATCGCGGCTGTACACACCAGCGGCTTGATGAATGTGGCGCCGATCTTCGACCTCGACTTAATCTTCACCATTATGAATACTATATTCAGGACGGACATTACAATGAAACACGCGAGTGTAGCGATTGGGGATCCGAGTATCCCGATATCGGGTATTGCAACCAGAAGGTAGCTGAGGCCTATCCTCACTACCGCGCCTGCCGGGAAAGTGATCAGCGCCATCCGTTCATGGCCGTTTGCCTGCAGTATCGCTATCGTTATGTGCTGCAGGCAGACGAAGAACGAGGCGGCGCCCAGTATCATGAGCACCGAAGCCGTAACCTGCCGGTCGTCGCCGAACAGGGCGATCAAAATCGGGGTGGAAAGCGCCATGATGCCCGCGCACGCCGGCATAGCGAGCAGGTTGTTGAGTTTCATCGACGATTGCATAATGCTTTTCGACTCGTCTGTCCTGCCTTTGGCGACAGCGGCGGCTATTGCCGGCACTATGCTGACAGCGACGGGGACGATAAGCGCAGGCGGCAGGTTGTATATCGTCAACCCCCGCGTGTAAACACCGTACAGCGCGTTGGCCTCGGCTTCGGATTGCATCAGCGCCCCCTGGAGCCTGCCAAGGACGACGCTCGTGTCGATAACCACCATAATCGACATGAAAGAGGCGCTGAGCGTAATCGGGATGCTGACCTTCATGAGCTGCCCGAATACCCTGAGGCGCGTCGGCAGCCCGGCTGTGTCGCCGGGGATATCCAGCCCCCGGTCCAGCCTTCTCTTGTACCACACCAGGACAGGGACGCATAGCCCCAACCCCACTGTAACGCCCAGGATCGCGCCTGCCGAGATAATATGAGACTCGTACCCCATGCCCACAAGCCACATCGCAGCCGCTATGCCGAACGCCGCTTTGCTGACTACCTCGATCATTTGCGACATAGCTGTTGGGATCATGTTCTCGAAGCCCTGGGCATACCCTCGGTAGACCGAGATGATGCATACGAAGAACACAGCGGGCGCCAGCACGCGGATGCCCGGCGCGGCCGGCGAGCTGTTCATCATCCCCGCGAACTGGTCCGCGAAAAGCAGCATCACGGCCATAGCCACGACGCCTATGCACAAAAACGCAGGCAGCGAGACCGAGAAGTATCTCTTGACAAGGCCGTTATTGCCGCGGGCCGCGGCGGAAGACACCAGCCGCGACAGTGCGACCGGTACTCCGGCGGTCGCTATCGTCAGTATCAGGGTATACACATTGTATGTGACCTGGAAATAGCCGATACCCTCGTCGTCAAGGACATTGAATATCGGGATTTTATATATCGCCCCGACTATCTTTACGAAAATCGAAGCCGCAGCCAGGATTGCAGCGCCTTTAAGGAAATTCTGCTTTTTCAGCCCCTGCAAGTTTTCACCTCCGTACATCTTTGAAGCGCCGACATTTTACACCAGTAGACGAACAAAAGCAAATGTAAATATTACGTGTTGTCGTAAATATTCTGTGCTGATTTTGTAAAATTCCGGTATAAAACCCCCTTGTCGGCCAAATATTCATGTTTTGTTAATAGACTCGCTGTGGATAACACTGTGGACAATGTGCAAAACCATTGAAATACGGGAAGATTTTTCTTTAGCAAGGAATTCCTTCCAATGATGAATATTCACACACAAATGAATATTGCCGCAGCATGTTCCGATGGACTTGCAGAAGCGTTCGCCAGACCACGCTGCGAGACACGCGAATGGGCGCATTTCCCGTGACGCCGGAACGCGGAAACATATTCCGGAATAGGTGAATAGTCACAAAATCCACCAACGTAATTTTGAGAGTATCAGCTATTTATACATTGCATTTTTCTTTTCGCGGGAGTAGAGTGTACTGGATACTGTATGACTGCTGACCAACTATACGATACTTGTGGGGGAGAGGTTGCGTATGCCCGGATTGTTCATTGGCATAGCTTCGGGCGCGTTCCAGTTTTGGATGCTCTCGGTATTCACCCGCTCCATCACAAGCGGCAGGTTCAGCGTTAGGACAGTACCTATCGCAGTCGCGCAGTTCCTCTTCCCATTTATCATCCTGGTCGGATGCGCTTTTCTTTTGGCGGATAGCTTGTTATGGGTCGGCGTCGGAATGGCTGTCGTGCTGGTTGCATGTGCAGTTGCGTGGTTCGTATACAGCAGGAGGCGAAGATGATAGACTGGATATTGCTCGGGATATCGCTTCCGATAATAGCCTGGGGGATCCTGTGGCGGTGGAGAATAAGCAAGAGAAGCCCGCAAACGAAGTCCTCGAAACCGGATAAGAAAACGAAGCGGCTCAGGATACTCGCCACGATGATTGCCGTAATCGGCGTATACATACTCCTGACAAGGCTTATATCCGTCATATTCGGCCCGGGCGAGCGCGGCGGGGTCGAGTTTTCGCTTTGGCCCGAGCGCGTGGACATACTGGGGGTCAGCCTTAGCGTTTCGATAGTGTATACATGGGCGGCGATGGTGTTGCTGGTAGCCGGGGCGCTGACTCTCCGCTTCACTGTCGTCCGGAAGTTCACAGGCCGTCCCACAGGCGCCCAAAACGCGCTCGAAACTGTCGTGGAAGTCGTCGGGAAGTATACTAACGCCCAGGCGCACGGGACGGGCGAGTTTCTTTGCTCATACATCCTTACAATAGGCTCGCTCATGATTATGTGCGCTTTTCTGGAGCTGTTCAGGCTCCGGCCGCCGACTGCGGATATTACAATGACATTCGCCCTCGCGTTCATGACATTCATCTTCATCAATGTCTACGGCGTTAGGAAGAAAGGTTCAATCGGCAGGATTAAGTCGCTCGCTTCCCCAACCCCCGTGGTCTTTATTTTCAGGGTCATAGCGGAGATAGCGATTCCGGTATCCATGGCGTGCAGGCTTTTTGGCAACATGCTTGGCGGGATGATTGTTATCGATCTGCTCTATATGGCGCTGGGGAGCAGCGCGATTGGCATACCCAGCGTCGCCGGCCTGTATTTTAACGTTTTCCACCCAATGATGCAGACTTTTATCTTCGTGACGCTGACGCTCACTTTCATAAACGAAGCAATAGAGTAGGAAAAATCGGGAGGTTTTTTAGATGGAATATATTGGAATTGCATTGTGCCTGCTGTCCTGCGTAGCTGCGGCGCTGGCGATGGGATTCGCAACCGGGAAAGCGCTCGACGCAGTGGCTCGGCAGCCGGAGGCGTCCGGAAAGATAAACGCGGTACTGCTGCTAGGTCTTGCGCTTACGGAGTCAGCGGCAATTTACGGTTTCGTAACAGCGCTCATTATGCTCTTCTCGCTTTAGGAAAGCGGTGAAAGCTGTCATTTCGGGAGCGCGGAGCGGCCGGAGAGTCCGGGAGTATGGCGAAAGGAATGGTTTGAAATGGAATTTCATCCGGTAGACATACTTATCAGCCTTATAAACATAGTGGTGCTGTTCATATTGCTGCGCCTCATCCTCTGGAAGTATATATTCCGCTTCCTGTCGGCGCGCGCAGATCGTGTCCGTGCCGAACTCGATGATGTGGAAGCCAGACGCCAGGGCGCAGACGCCCTGAGGCTGGAGTATGAGGAGAAAATCGAAAGCATCGAAGAGCGCGGCCGGGACTTGATGCGCGAATCGCAAATCAAGGCTTCGGAGGAAGCTGATGAGATTATCAGGGAAGCCCGGGAGAATGTCAGGGTAATGCTCAACGAATCCCGGCAGAGGATTGAAGAGGAAAGGGAGCGCGCGATAGAGAACGCGCATCACGATATTGCCCAGATTGCAACGGATATGGCCGCGCGAATCTTGCGGCGGGAAGTCTCCCATGCGGATAGCAAGAGCGCTGTCGACCATTTCTTCAGCGAGACGGAGACGGACAAGGGTAACTGACAGGAAACCCAGTCGCAGGGGTTCAACCGGCGGTTATCCGGCGTTGAGGGTCGTGGTGCGCGCGCCCGGTCCGGCGGAGGTTTAGCAGAACTAAGGTAGCGAATACGAAGAGGACGAGATGGATAAGCCAATCCTTATAATTGCATCAAAACAGGATGAAAGCCTGCTCGCCTCGGTACGCGAAGGCTTCGAGCAGAGGCTGGGCGCCGAACTCGACTTCGAAGTAATCGAAGACGAAAAGATCACAGGCGGCTTCATTGCTATCATAGACGGCAAAGTCTATGACGCGAGCTTCTCTTCGCAGCTAAACGAGCTCGGGAAGCTGCTCACCGAAGAGGAGCCTGAGCACGAGACCGAGTCGACGTTCTCCACTGTCGGCACGCTGCTCAAGCAGAGGGCTGAAGCGTCGGAAGCCAAGCCTCTGATATATGAGTATGGCGTCGTTCAAAGTTACAACGATGAGATTGTCCGTATCACAGGGTTGTCTAAATGCCATTACGGCGAGCTGCTTTCGTTTGAAAGCGGCGCGACCGGGCTCGCCCTGGACCTCTACCTTGGTGGTGTGAGCGCCGCGCTGCTTGGCGGCAAGGTATCGACTGTCAGCCTCGTACACACGACAGGCCGTATAGCGGAAATCTGCGTCGGCGACCAGTTGCTTGGCAGGGTCGTCAATCCCCTGGGCGCGCCGCTCGGCGGCCGCGATCTTGTAAGCCGTAAACATCGCCCGATCGAAGCGCACGCGCCAACAATCATGCAGCGTTCGTCAGTCGACGCCCCGCTCGAGACAGGCATACTGGCAATCGACAGCATGATACCCATCGGGCGCGGCCAGCGCGAGCTAATTATTGGCGACAGGCAGACAGGCAAGACCTCGATAGCGTTGTCTACGATAATCAACCAAAAGGATAAAGGGGTCATTTGCATATACTGCGCAATCGGACAGAAAATGTCGACCGTGTCAAGCCTTGTGCACACCCTCGAACAAGCGGGGGCGCTCGAACACACGGTCGTTGTCGCGGCGTTTTCCAGCGACAATCCGGCTATGCAGTACATCGCCCCTTACGCAGCGTGCGCAGTTGCAGAAGATTTTATGTATAGCGGGCGCGACGTGCTGATTGTCTACGACGATCTCTCGAAGCACGCGGTTGCCTACAGGACCCTGTCGTTGCTGCTGCGGCGGCCGTCGGGGCGCGAGGCTTACCCGGGCGACGTTTTTTATCTGCACAGCCGCCTTCTTGAGCGGGCCGCGAAACTATCACCCGACCTCGGTGGTGGTTCGATTACAGCGCTGCCGATAATCGAGACCATGGCGGGCGACATCTCATCATACATACCAACGAACGTGATATCCATCACAGATGGCCAGATATACCTGGAGACAGGCATGTTCAACGCCGGGCAGCGGCCCGCCGTCAATGTCGGGCTGTCCGTGTCGCGCGTCGGGCGCGCGGCGCAGCACCGGGCTATGCGGGACGTGTCGGGCAATCTGAGGCTCGATGTGGCCCAGTACAGGGATATCGCAGTGTTCGCGCAGTTCGGCGCGGATATCGACTCGGCTACCGCATCCATGCTGAAGCGGGGCGAGCGTCTGATGCAATTGCTGATCCAGCCGGCGAACCGCAGCTACAGGCTCTCCGAGCAGGTATTCCTGCTGCTGGCTGCGCAGGGCGGGGTGTTTGAACGTTTCGACAGCAAGGATGTACCGAACGCTGCCGGGCGCCTGCTTAGTTTCCTGAACGGGCAGGCAGGGCCAATCATACGAAGCATCGACGCCACAGGCAGGCTGACCGACGGCGATAAATACGATCTTACGCGCTTATTCAATAAATTCGAGAGCGACACGGAGCGTAGTTTGTGAGGACGACATGCAAGGGCCAAATGAGATAAAAGGGCACATCGAAGCTATCGAACAGACAAAAAAAATAACCGGGGCTATGGAACTGATTTCTTCGAACAGGATGAGGCAGGTCATGGGCCATATCTCCCACAACAGGCGCTACTTCGAATATATCCGCACAACAATGAAAGAGCTGCTGACGTCGACGGAAGGCGTATCCCACCCGTTCCTCGCCGAGCGCCCGCGCAACCACCTCACGTATATCGTAATCTCCGGCGACAAAGGATTATGCGGGGCCCACAACTCGAATGTCCTGAACTTCGCGTTGGAACGGATCCGCGAAAACCCCGGTTCGAGCATCATAACAATGGGCTACATAGCGGACTCGTTCTTCAACTCGCGCGGCATGACGCCGGACATCAGCCTTTATGGCATAGTTCAGGATCCGACGCTGACGAGGGCGCGCGAGATTGCCCGCGAAATGGTGGATATGTATCAAAACGAACTCACTGACGAGATTCATGTCATTTTCACTTCATTTTACGGCGAGACAAAAAGCCAACCCGTCGAGTTCCGTCTCCTGCCAATCAAGCTGCATGATTATGACGACGTCAGGGACGCGGAAACGCTTGAAAAGATTATGTACCACCCATCGGCCCAAACCCTGCTTGATTTGATGGTACCGCAGTATGTCATAGGTTTGATGTTCGGCGTTATGGTACAGGCATACGCCAGCGAGCATTTTGCGCGTATGACCGCCATGCACTCCGCGACTACGAATGCTTCCGATATGATAGACGACCTCCGCACTAAGTACAATCTCGCGCGGCAGAGCGCGATCACTAATGAGATCGCCGAGCTTGCAGGCGCGAACGAAGTGCTGAGGAATGAGGAAACATATGATCAGTAAAGATAAGATTGGAATAATTATCAAGATAAGCGGGCCGGTTATCGACGTACGCTTTGAGCATAATGCCGACGAGCCGAAACTCCACGACCTGCTGCTCACCGCGGACAGGCGGCATATGGAAGTCGCAGGTAACATCGCGCCCGGGGTTGTCCGCTGCATCGCGCTCGACGCCACAGACGGGCTGTGCTGCGGCACGGAGGTCACAAGCGCCGGCCACGGCATAAGGACGCCCGTCGGCCCGAATGTGTTGGGGCGCGTTGTTGACGTTCTGGGGCGCCCGATCGACAACGGGCCTTCGCTCGACGACGCGCCTTTGTGGGATATCCACCGCGCACCGCCGGAATTCACCGATTTAACCCCGGTTACCGAGTTTTTCGAGACCGGGATCAAGGTCATAGACCTGCTGACGCCGTATTCGAAAGGCGGAAAGATCGGTTTGTTCGGGGGCGCGGGCGTTGGGAAGACGACATTGATAATGGAGCTCATATACAACATCGCGACCATCCATGGGGGCTTTTCGGTTTTCGCGGGCGTCGGTGAACGTAGCCGCGAGGGCACAGAACTAATACAAGATATGAAGTCTTCGGGCGCTATCGAAAAAACAGCGCTGGTTTTCGGGCAAATGAACGAGCCCCCCGGGTCCAGGATGAGGGTCGGGCTGACCGGGTTGACGATGGCCGAGTATTTCCGCGACGTCATGAACCGCGACGTGCTCTTATTCATAGATAATATTTACCGCTATGTCCAGGCGGGTAACGAAGTATCCGCGCTGCTGGGCAGGATGCCGTCCGCCGTCGGTTACCAGCCAACGCTCGCCGGTGAGCTTGGATTGCTGCAGGAGCGGATAGTGTCAACTAAGGATGGGTCCATAACCTCTGTTCAGGCGATATACGTACCCGCCGACGACCTGACGGACCCCGCGCCGGCCACTATCTTCTCGCACCTCGACGCGACTACGGTACTGTCGCGCAATGTGGCCGAGATAGGCGTCTATCCCGCCGTCGCCCCGCTTGAGTCGTATTCCCGCATACTGGAGCCTTCTATCGTCGGGACAGAGCACTATGAGACGGCGCGCGGAGTTGAAGCGTGCCTCAACAGATATCGCGAACTGAGGGATATTATTGCGATACTCGGCATGGACGAGCTCAGCCTCGAGGATCGTAAAACAGTTTACCGCGCGCGGAGGATCCAGCAGTTCCTATCACAGCCGTTTTCAGTGGCGGAGGCGTTCACGGGCATGAAGGGCCGGTTTGTCACCCTGAAGGATTCGATACGCTCTTTCTCGGCTATCCTCGGCGGCGACGCGGACAATCTGCCGGAGTCCGCGTTCTTCATGGTAGGCGACATCGACGAGGTGTTCGAAAAAGCCAAGACGCTGTAGGGACGAGGGAGTACGGAGTTTGTGAGGACGACATGGCAAAGCTTTACAATCTAAAAATACTCACGCCGGAGCGCGAGTTTTTTGACGGGGACGTCGAGGCGGTGACCCTGTATGCCCCGGACGGCAGCGTCACGATCCTGGCCGACCACGCGCCATTCATTATGCCTGTAGCCGTCGGGACAATCAAAATCAAAAGGGACGGGGCCTGGGAGGAATCCTTCAACTCCGAAGGGTTCATGGAAGTCCACCACCAGGGCGCGCTTATTTACGTGCAGGCGTGCGAAAGCCCCGAAGAAATCGATATACGCCGCGCGGAGAGCGCGAAGTCCCGCGCCGAGGAGCATCTGCGCCAGAAACAGAGCATGAACGAGTATAAGCAGTCGCAAATCGCCCTCGCCCGGGCAATGGCCCGGTTGAGAATTACACAGATGGACTAACACACCGTACCGTTTGATACCGCAATCACTTCATCCAGATGGTCGAGCAGAAACTGCTGGGCCTCTCTGTTGTAAGTCATGGCATAGTATTCGCGGTCCCCGTAATTGCGAAGCACACTGGCCAATCCCACAGACTCACCCAATCCGGTCGGCTTCTTGTAGTTCTTGTTATTATGAGTATCAATCATAAGAAATCCATTGTCCAGCAACCATTTTCCAAAGGCCGTAACCTTGAGTCTGCTCATTTTTGACAGATTGACACGGTCATTGATTGACTCACAAAACTTCGTGATTTGAACCGGTTCGCGGGATAATTCCACTGCCGCTTTCTCCTCCTCCGTTATTTCAAACGGAGGTAGTTTTTGATTTACCACCCGATTGACTTGCCCGCGGTTTTCAATGACTTTTTGCAAAATGCCTGCAGTAAAGAAAAAGCATCGGCTTAGCTGCAAATCGTTAAGTATGGTGTCGTCCGGCAACTCCGCTCCGGATACAGGGTTTCGTCCATTTGCCAGAAGCTCCAGCAGCTCTTTTGCCTTCATCATCATTTCAAGGTCGTTATCCATTTGTTCGCACTCCTTTTGCAACACCATTTAGGACAGTCCGGTGGGTATCCGTAACCCCCGCCCATGTCCCAATACTACATCAGGAGATGTCCAATAAAACGGATTCATCCGTTAAGTTGCAATAAAAGTGCTTCGGCGCGGCGTTTCATCTCGTCCTTAAGGCCCTGTGGAGACAATATCTCGCATAGTTCTCCGAACTGAAACAACCACCCGTAGAAAACAGGCGAAATCGCGACACGTACATTAACAATGAAATGCTGCGTCCCGTCGGCGACCATGATAATATCTTTACCAAAGCGGTCGATGACAGCGCCGACAAGCCGATCGTGCAGCCGCAGCCTGACGTCGACTTCCTCACCGCCGAACATCCCGAATACTTTTTTTGAGTAATCCGCAAGATTAAAGTTGGCTATTGCTATATCGCGCTTCTCATCAAGTTCTTGCACTTCGCTCATTCTGTCTACTCTGAAATGTGTCAGCCCCTCACGCTCATCCGACTTAGCTATCAGATAATAGTGCTCGTCATTCCACGAAAGCGCAACAGGGCTGACAATGTAAGACGCCCCGGCTTTACGGAAAACACGCTCTTTCCGGATACTGTAACTAAAATATTTGAAGCTAATCTTCTTACCATCCGCTATCGCTTCATGCAAGGCGTCGACGCTGTAGTAAATGCTCTCGTTCATGCTCTTTACGCGGTTTCGGATAAAGACTTGGCGCCGGAGCTTTCCAGCGTCGTACACGCTTATCAGGCCCTCAAGTTTCTTTATCAGCTCAAGGGACTTCTTCTCCGTGATAAATTTCGAGGACTGTACCGCGTCAGCTAAAAGCTTCAGTTCCGGGAGTTCAAAATCCCGCACTGCAATATAATATGCATATGCCTTCGACTTCTCCATAATAATGTCGAGCCCGAAGTGCCGCAATGCTTCAATATCGTCATAGACGGTTTTCCGCTCGACGCTGACGCCATGCTCTGCGAGTTTTGATATGAGCTCGTTCATCGTCAACATATGCGTCTCGTCGGTCTGTGTCAGCAGTATCCTCATCAGGTACAGCAACTTCAGCTTTTGACCGGTGGATTTTGGCATGGTCGGTTACCCTCGCTTTGTTCGTAATCCAAGGTCTTCTCCCTGAAACTACAGGTTTAGTAGACGGCCAATTGTATACTGGCATAATCCTTGTGTCAACGAGTTTAGCAAATGATATTTTATCCATTATGAATCCGTTTTATTGTACACTTCACTTGGTATCTTGGTTCTGGCCACCCGCTCCGGCTTCCCGGGTTCCATATGCTTCCGCTTTGGTTCACAACCGTTCGACAACTGCATTAACGCGTAGCAGATTGCTCTTGCCAAAGCACAAGCCCTGCAATATAATTGCTTATGACATGACCGTTAAGAGTTAAGAGCAAATGTGATTTGCTGCCATATTTCCCTTTTTCATGAATACGAAAGGTTGGGTTTCAATGCCAAAGAAACGCGCAGAAAGCCGAGCAAGATACTTTATTAGAAGCATCTCATTGAAGCGTGGATGGGATGTGAATCATGTTCAACGTAATGGTGATTTTTTAGAAGAACAAGAAATAGTTGATTATTTTCCACAAATCGGACTCGGATTGGATAAACCAGACTTTCTTGTGTGCAGATACTCAGAACCAGTCATGGTTATCGAAGCAAAGAATGATTTCAAGAAAATCGATGAAGCTATCAATCAAGCAACCGAGTATGCAGAACTAATTAACGCAAAAAAAAAGTATTCTGTGAAGATTGCTGTGGGTGTAGCTGGCGAAGATGATAACGGTTACCAAGTAGACGTTAGATACCTAAAAGGCGCTCTTTGGGAGCCATTGAGATCATTTGGCTATGAAATAACAACAATCCCTTCTCCAAAGGAAGTGGAGCTTGCATTACTTGCTAATGATGCAACTACATCTGTTTCTGTTCCAAGCGTATCCGAATATATTGACAGCGCCATTGAGTTGTCATCGATTCTCAGAAGTGCAAAAATCGAAGCTCCTTTACGCCCTAAAGTTCTTGGTGCAATAATTACAGCTCTTTATCAGGGGAGAATCGATGTTGCCCAAGGAAACGCATTAACAACCATCAACAATCTTGTCTCTTCCGCAATAACCGATAGTATTGACCTAGACGAGAATAAAAAAATAAGGCTAAAAGACGCTTTATTCTTAACAATAAGTGATTATGAACGATTGTCACCCAAAATCCAACGAGTGGTTTCGATTCTCGAAAAGCTTAACATTCGTTCGATACTACAAACAGACACTGATTTTTTGGGATTGCTCTATGAAGCATTCTTACGGTACGGATATGATAACAATGCGTTGGGGATAGTATTTACACCAAGGCACATTACAAAACTCTGTGTTGACTTGGTAAATGTGCGTATGGAGGACAGAGTTATTGATATAGCTAGCGGTACTGGCGGATTTCTGGTTGCTGCTTTTGACAAGATGATATTACAAGCCAAAGGACAAAGAGCTGTAGAAAAAGTTAAGCAGTCCTTATATGGGTTCGATACAAACCCAACTGTTTGGGCGTTAGCTTCTCTTAATATGTTTTTTAGAGGAGATGGAAAGAGCCATATTGAAAATGGCGACTGCTTTGATTCAGAGAATAAAGAGAGTGTCAAAGGAAAATTCACCAGAGCATTATTAAATCCGCCATATTCACAAGATGACGAACCTGAACGAGATTTCATTGATACCGCCATGGACGCACTAGAACCGGGAGGACTACTTGCTTGTGTTGTAAAGGCAGGGATTTTCGCTGATGAAGATAATGCATTATGGAGAAAATCGTTTATTAAAAACCACAGCCTTGTAGGCGTAATTAGTTTACCCGAGGATTTATTTTACCCAACTGCAGCCCCAACGTCCATTATCATTGCAAAAGCCCATGTTCCAATGGATGATAACGAGAATGTTTTTATGGCTCGAATATGGAACGACGGGTACAAAAAGCTAAAGGGGAAAAGGGTTTCTTGTGATGGTTCGCAGATTCCGGAAATATCGAGATGCTTCTATGATTTCCAAAAAGGAACTGCCTTCAAATCTCAAATTGCTTCAATTACCCCTGCAAAAAACCTTATGAATGGACAAGAGTTTAGTCCTCAACAGTGGCTTAAACAACCACCGATTTCGGAGGATGATATAAGTAACTCAATGAAGAATGTACTGATGTCCATATTTCAAACAGTTGCTACGCAACTCGAGCTTGCAGATGAGGCAATTATAGACTTCCCTGAATTTGGGGAAGATTTACCGGAACTGCCATATGGAAAAATAAAACCTGTGGATTACTTCTTTCATGTTGTAAACGGCAAATCATCTGGCGAAAAAAACTATTCAGTGGGTAACTGCCCTTACATCTCAAGTGGAGATTCATTCAATAGCTATATCCGAATGGTTTCAGATGTAAGCGGAGAAGTGTTTTTAAATGGAGCAATAACAGTTACAGCTTTTGGACAAGCATATATTCAACCTTGGAGGTTTATGGCACGTGGTAACGGTGGAAGTGCAGTACGTGTGCTTATCCCAAAGTATAAAATGTCTTTTAGTGAATTATTATGGTTTACTGCACAAATAAACACCCAAAAATGGCGTTTTCTTTATGGAAGAATGGCAATTAAGGTTCGGTTATGTAAATTAGTAATATCTGCTCCAAGAACCAGAATTACTGATGGTGATTTATCAATCCAACAGAAAATAACCCAGTTTAAAGAGAGTCTTAATGCTTTGGGGAAAGTATAGAGTAGTTTTATTGCGCGGCGGTTAGGGACTTTATCCTCGCTTTCTCACGGTAGAAATCGAGTACCAGGGCTGCGACCAGCAGCAGGCCTTTAGCAATGACCTGAAAATATGGGTTGAATCCGACGACGGTAAGGCCGGTTTGAAAGCAGCTAATAAGCACGACGCCGAGAAAAACTCCGAATAAGTTGCCCGACCCCCCCATGAAAGCGACGCCGCCGAGTACGACTGCGGTTATCGCGTCCAAATCGGAACCTGTGACCGAAGACGGGGAACCCATACTCATCCGCGACGTCATAAGCGCGCCGGCAAGGCATGCGATAACGCTGTTGTTTACGAAGAGGATTGTCGTGATTTTTTTTGGTTGATTCCCGTGAGCCTCGCTGCGTTGGCGTGTCCTCCGGTCATATATACCCTGCGCCCGAAACCCGTTTTTGCCATTATCACTCCATAGATGACCATCAGGACTATCGCTAAGAAAAACGGAAGCGGGAAGATCCAAATATTCGTTGAACCCAGGAGCAAAAAGCTTTCATTGCTTATGGGAATGTTCGCCGCTTTGGTCACGATAAGGGCAACGCGTCCATAAATGATACTCACTGCCAAAGACGAGATGAACGGTACAAACTTCATATAATTTACGAAGAAAGAGTTGATAAAGCCCGTAACGGCTCCGAAAATCATGACAATCAGAAGCGCCGGCACAAATACAACGGCAAAAAAACAGCAAGCGGGTATCATACCCTTTCCACTCGCCCTTTACCGGGGCAGCATACTATTGGGGCGTCTCCTCCGGTTCCTCCATAAGTACAGATGAAATCACAAAGTCGGCAGTCGCCCTGTTTGTCGCTATCGGAATATCATAGACTTGAGCGATCCGTAAAAGCGCCTTTACGTCAGGGTCGTGCGGCTGAGCGGTCATCGGGTCGCAAAAGAATATCAGAATATCCACATTTCCATTGACCACGTCCGCACCGATTTGCAAGTCCCCGCCCATCGGCCCGCTATTATACGCTGTCACGTCCAGACCTGTCTCTTCGTAAATGAGCTGTGCGGTTGTCGCAGTGCCGCGCAGATAGTGTTTCTTTAGTATTTCCTGATTCCATAGACACCATAGAAGGATGTCCTTTTTCTTGCCATCATGTGCAATTAATGCAATATGCTTCGGAATTGTAAGTCACCGCCTTTCCGGAGTATCATAGCACATTTGTGTAAACAGTGATGTCTCAAAACCATTAAGTTTTTGTAAATTAGCTGTCTGCAACATTTAAAACCATCTTCACCAGCTCTAAAAAGA
>Ga0082212_10002357_pt1 | contig 27575 bp, 17 predicted proteins | sample TergutNt197P3_FD_71548 | JGI IMG/M metagenome (GOLD analysis project Ga0082212, IMG submission 71548) | Neocapritermes taracua P3 segment gut microbial communities from Petit-Saut dam, French Guiana - Nt197 P3 | ecosystem: Host-associated > Arthropoda: Insects > Digestive system > Gut ...
CAAAGTTGATGCCGAAATTCTTACCGCATGGCATGGCGGCGAACTCGAATTTGACGGATTGACATTTGCGGAAATTGCCAGATCGCTTGAACGTCATTATAACGTACAGATTATGCTCGAAAATGGCATCATCAAAGACAAAAAACTGGTAGGTTCGCTAAGTTTCCAAAAAGACATTCATGAAATGATGAGAGTTATTGCAATGGTGATACCCATTCAATATGATATCAAAACCAATACAACAGTACATATACATTCAAAAAAATAAGCGTGAATATTTCTAAATAATAACCCGATAAATCTAATGCCTATGTAACAATCCATTGAAAACATAAACATAAAAGGCAGGGACAAGCGACCAACTTCTCCCCTGCCATTGAGAGTTTAATTCTTAAAGATTAACTTTAAAAACAAACGCACAAATGTATAATATTTTTTTTAAAAATCAAAAATTATTTGATCGCAATCGTCAATTGATGGGAAAAATGTCAAGAACAAGTTTGTTATTTACATTGTTTTTCATTGTTGCATTGAATTGTATGGCAATCAGCGGTTATTCGCAAACGGTTCGCATGAGTATGATGATTGACAACCCGAATTTGAAGGATGCTATGATTGAAATCAAAAAACAAACCGAATTTGATTTCCTTTATAGTAAGGACATAGAATCTCTCTATGTAGCCAGTACACGGATAAGTGTAGAGAATGGTTCGATAGAGGAGATATTGAACCAATTATTTGAAAACAGTCGGATTGATTACAAGATTATTGATAAAACAATTGTTTTCATGCCACGAGCAATGGAAAGAACAGGTTCAGTACAGCAAGGCATTACAATCACCGGTATTGTAACCGACGCTTTTGGTGAACCGTTGCCTGGCGTAACCGTGCAGATTAAGGGAGTTGCACAGGGAACGGCAACCGATGTAAACGGCGCTTTTTCCTTGTCGGTACCTGATGGAAATGCCACACTGGTATTTTCATATATTGGATTTACAACGCAAGAAATACTTGTAGGCAACCAACGCACTATCAATATCACACTGGTTGATGACACGCGTCAACTTGAGGAAGTAGTTGTAATTGGTTACGGCACCATGAAAAAACGCGACCTGACTGGTGCTGTTGCGCAAATGAAAGCGGAGGCGGTTGCCAATGAAGCGCCGAAAAGCGTTCAGGATATACTCCGTGCAAACGTGGCAGGATTGAATATCGGTTATTCAACTGGAGCCAAACCGGGAGGCGATTTGCAGGTACGCGGCACAAATACGTTGAAAGCGGGTACTTCGCCGTTGATTGTACTTGACGGAGCAATCTATACCGGCGGCTTGGAAGATATTAATCCGTATGATATTGAAACTGTGGATGTGTTGAAAGATGCCAGTTCGGCGGCTGTTTTCGGAGCTAAATCGGCATCAGGCGTAGTGCTAATTACCACCAAAAAAGGAAAACAGGGAAAGCCAACGGTAAACTTCAACTCAACCATTGGAATTATCACTATGGGTGTAGATCAACCGGTATATGACGGACCAGGTTTTATCAAATGGCGCAGCGACGTGGCTAAAAGTATCAATGTGGTACAGGCAGCCAATAATCCCGGAATGTACGACGACCCGAGAACCCTGCCTGCCGGAGTAACACAGGAACAATGGCTTTCATACGATACGAACGACGGCGATCCGCAGAAAACATGGTTTACACGTTTATTCATGCAACCCATTGAGTATGAAAACTATTTAAAAGGGAAGGAAACAGACTGGTACTCCAAAGTCTTCAGACCGGGATTTCAGCAGGATCACAACATCAGTCTGTCAGGTAAAAAGGATGACTTGACTTATTACTGGTCGTTAGGCTATACCGACAACGATGGTCTTGTATATGGAGATCATTATTCAATTCTTCGTAGTAGGGTTACCTTAGACGCCAATATTACCAAATTTTTCAATGTGGGGCTGAGTACACAGTTTGCCTATCGCGATGAAAGCGCCATTGCAGCCAACTGGGGATCTGTTCTGAGTGCTTCTCCCTGGGGTGACATGTATAACGAAGACGGTACATATAAAAGATATCCGGTGAACGAGAGTTCATCCGGAAACCCGTTTTACGACAAATCGCATACTTCACGGAGCAAAACGTATGCAACTTTGAATTCATCGCTTTATGCAAAGATAACTATACCTTTGAATATTACTTTTCAGACTACTTTTATTCCACGACTTGCATTTCACAACTACATGAATCATCAAAAAGCTACGCATGTGGATTGGGCAAGAAGAGGTGGTATGGTACAACGCCAGAATGATAAATCCTTAAACTGGCAGGTGGACAACCTGTTGAAATGGAACAAGACATTTGGCATTCATTCATTTGATATAACGTTGCTTCAAAATGCAGAAAAATTCCAAAATTGGAACACCTATGCCAATAACGAGATGTTTGTTCCCAACGACCTGTTAGGTTACCATTACCTCAAAGGAGGTACTATGCCGACTGTTGACAGTACTGACGAGATCAGTACGGGTAGCGCTTATATGGCGCGTTTATTCTATTCCTTGATGGATAGATACATGATCACCGGTACGGTCAGGCGCGATGGTTATTCTGCTTTCGGACAGTTGCATCCATGGGCGAATTTTGGTTCTTTCGCGTTGGCCTGGCGTTTTACCGACGAAAATTTCTGGAAAGGAAATTTAAAGAATATACTTGAAGATGGTAAATTAAGGGTGTCTTACGGAACTAACGGCAATCGCGATATTGGAAGATACGCAGCGCTTTCCGACTTGAACAGTACGGGGAAATATTACTATGCAAATGCTACTACAGGCGCCATTTATCAAAGTTCGCAATTATGGGCGCAACGCATGAACAATAAAGACCTTAAATGGGAAAGTACAGCCTCGCTTAATGCAGGTCTGGACTTTACAATCCACCGGCAAATTGTAGACGGCAGCATTGAAGTATACCGTGCTTCTACCACCGATCTGCTGATGGAACGTGCGCTTCCCGTTTTATCCGGTTACACGGTTGTTTTGACCAATATGGGCGAAGTACAGAACAACGGGCTTGAAATAACCCTCAATTCGAACAATATCCGTAAGGAAAAATTGAACTGGCGTACTTCGTTCACCTTTTCGATGAACAAAAACAAGATCGTCCATTTATATGGAAATATGGTAGATGTTGTTGATGCCAACGGGAATGTGACCGGGCAAAAGGAAGCTGACGATACCGTAAACAAATGGCTTATCGGACGTCCAACCGGCCAGATATGGGACTTTAAACCCATTGGTGTATGGCAGACAAATGAAGCAGAGGAGGCATATAAGTATAACGGACAATATCCGGGCGATTTTAAACTGTATGATCCGGATGGTAATTACCGGTTGGAAAATTCCGACAAGCAGTTTATCGGACAAACATCTCCCAAATTCAGATGGAATTTGCGTAATGACTTAACTTTCCTTGATAATTTCAATCTTTCGTTCATGCTCTATTCGTATTGGGGGCATAAAAAACAGTATGACAGGCCTAAAAACAATTATCCGTCCTCAACATACAGGGATCGTACTTCCGATTATGTACTTCCATACTGGACGCCCGAAAATCCGATTAATACCCATGCACGCATGATGTCTCGCGAGGCAGCTGCATTCGATTTGTTCTGGGATAACTCGTTTATCCGTTTCGACAACATTTCGCTGGCATATAACATACCTGCGCATTTGTTGCAAAAAGCCTCCATTCAAAATCTACGGCTCTATCTTACGATTCGTAATGTGGCTGTATGGACACCGAAATGGGAGTTCTGGGATCCCGAAAATAACGGGCCAACGCCCCGGTATTTTACTTTTGGATTAAATATGACATTATAAGAATAAAGGATATGAAGACAAAATATTTATTAAAAATAAAAGTATTGATTTGTGCAGCTGTATTATCGGGAGTTGCTGCCTGTAGCGATGATTGGTTGAAACCCGATGCCTTATCGTTTTACACGCCCGAAAATGCTTTCGTGGATGCTGACGGCATGTACGGATCGTTGACCGCCTGCGAGCGTAACATGCGACACGAATTTTATAACGATCCCGGACCGATCGTTACGGAATATTCCTTTTCGGATGTTTGTGTAGAAGGATCAACCGACAGAACAGTGCCATCCATCGACATGAATGCGCTGATTTTACCTAACGGTAATATCTACGATGGCGTCAACTATACGAATATAGGCTGGTACTGGGACCAGGGTTTCCATGGAGCGAAGTATGCCAATACAGTTATTGACCGTATTGACGATGCCGTGTATAGAAGTGACGCCGAACGGAATGCCGTGCTCTCTGCGGCCTATTTTCACAGGGCTTACCGTTATTACCGTCTCACACACCAGTTCGGCGACGTGCCGTATGTCGGCCATGAAGTGACAACCCCCAAGTTGGATTTTTATACGGTCAAACGCGAAGTAATCCTGCAGTCTATCAAAAAAGATATGGATTTCGCCGCGCAATGGGCTGATATAAATCCAGATAAGGGACGTGTCAGTCGTGGCGCCTGCGGACATCTGTTGACTAAAATCAATCTTTCCCTGGCGTTGTTCGACGAAGCGATTGCATCGGCAAGCGCCGTCATCGAAAGCGGACAACACACATTGATGACAACGCGTTTTGGCGTTGATGCAAGTAATCCCAGCAAAAATGTGATTTGGGATTTGCATCGTCCTGCAAACAAATCCATTCCTGCCAACAGGGAAGCGCTGATGAATGTAATGAGTCGTGAAGAGGCACTTGAGGGAAGCGATCGTATTCAAAGCATGCGCCAAAGCGTCCCTTTCTGGGCTGCCGGTGGAGGAAATGCCATCAAAACCCCGAACGGAAAGATCGGCATGTCGCAGGCTAATAACATTCAATATGAATATGTTGTCGCATACGGACGGGGAATTGCGCGTATGCGTCTAACTCCGTATGCTACTAAAACGATTTGGGGATTGGACAATACCGATTTGCGGCATCAAAGATCATGGTATGATGAAGATGGCGTTTTCCAACAGGGTAACTGGATGGAAATGGAAGACCTGCTTTACAATAATCCAGCGCTGAACGATCCTTCAAGTTCGGATTATGACCCTGATTATTATGGAAAACCACTTCAATTGTATGATAATAATGGTGTCAAATTGACAGTTGATACCATTCGCAACTGGTTTGCATGGCCGCATTATAAAGTATATGTTCCCGATCCGTCTGTTACACAATGGGCAGGCGGTCGTACCGACTGGAATATTTTCCGTTTGGCCGAAACCTATTTGCTTCGCGCGGAAGCCTATTGCTGGAAAGGCGAGTTGCAAAAGGCAGCCGATGACATCAACATGGTACGCCGTCGCGCTCAGGCACGCGAAATAACGGCAAACGAAGTAAACATGCGCATGATCCTTGATGAGCGCGCAAGAGAACTTTATTTCGAAGAACCGCGAAAAACAGAACTAACCCGTATTGCTTTCATCTATGCCATATCCGGTAAACCGGCGGATGATGGAACAATATACAGTTTAAGCGCTTTCTCGGATAAAAATTTCTGGTACGACCACATCATGGCAACTACTCATTTCTTCAACAAGGGTGTGAAGACGATAAATAATGTTGAATATACCATGAGCCCCTATCATGTGTTGTGGCCCATACCGCAAGGGAGTATTGATGCAAATGTAAACGGGGTGATCAATCAAAACAAGGGTTATTCCGGTTTTGAAAATAATGTTCCACCATTGTCCGAAATTCAGTAAAAATGACGACTTGAAAGGATGACACCCGGCGTCATCCTTTCAAGTCGTTTTGTATTAATTTTAATAAGGAAATAAATGAAAATAATATGGATGCTATCCGCATTTGCGTTCCTGTTCAACTTTAGTTTGATTCATGCTCAGCCTGTATCAAAAATTATCGTCGAATCAGGAAAAACAAACCGTTTCAACACGCTTGTTTTTGCCGATGTTACCGATTTCAAACTGAGTGATACACATGTTTTTATGTTGGAAGAAAAAACAGGTGACGGTAAAAAAATGATTGAATGTCAGTTAGAGCGAACTCCTTACAGTGATCGGCTGTGGTGGGTGGTTACCGGAGAAACCAAAGCCGGCAGGAAACGTATATTCCAATTAAGCGTGTCGGAGTTGAAAGAAAAAAAACCTCGGACAAAAGTTGTAGATATGGGTGGATCATTGGTGTTTTTCAAAGACGATCAACATGTACTACAGTACAATTACGCAACTTCCTATCCGCCACCGGGCGTGGATACGGCTTACAAGCGTAGCGGCTACATCCATCCGGTATGGTCGCCTGCCGGAATGGTTTTAACTAATATTCAGCCCAAAGATCATTATCACCACTATGGTATCTGGAATCCCTGGACAAAAACCAAATTTGAAGGCGACGAGATAGACTTCTGGGATCTTCCCAAAAAACAGGGCACTGTAAGATTCGAAGACTTTTCGTCTGTCGTGAATGGCGATGTATTTGCCGAAGCGAGAATCATACATCATCATGTAGTATTTCCCGACTCGGAAAAGGAAAAGAACGCCATGCGCGAAGTATGCGACATCCGTGTATGGAATACCGGACAGAACGATGCATTTGTATGGGATTTTTCTTCTTCGCTTAATTGTGCTACATCAAGTCCCGTTGTCATCGAAGAATACCGTTATGCGGGCTTCGGTTTTCGCGCTACTGATCAGTGGGTTCGCGAAAACTGTACGATGCTTACTTCCGAAGGTAAAACGCGCAAGGATGCCGATGGCTCTCTGGCGCGCTGGGCATTTGTAACAGGGAATACGCAGAAAGAACATTGCGGATTGCTTTTCCTGGGTTATCCGGCCAATTATAATTTTCCGGAACCGATTCGCATATGGGATGAAAACGCAAATGATGGTCGTGGCGATTATTTTTTTAACTTTGCACCGACAAAAAATAAGGACTGGAATATCCTTCCCCGTAACGATTACAGGTTGAAGTACCGAATTGTCGTTTACCAGGGCGATATGACTGCTGAAAGAGCCGAGCAATATTGGCAGGATTTTGCTTATCCGCCCAAGGTAACGGTTATTAAGTAGTAAAATGGAGTTCGTTTATTCAGGATAAATATCTTAACAAATCATAATAATATGAAAAAAATTAGTTTTTTAGTAACAACGCTTTTTTTGGCGGCTCTGCTGCAAACGATACTTGCAGCAGATATTAAAGCGGTGCGTAATGGTTCGAAGATATCGGTGACTGTTGACGACCGGTTTTTTACCAGTTATGTTTTCTCTGCTGAAGAGAAGTTTCCGTTTTTTTACCCCGTAAACGGGTCAGCAACCGACGGTAGCGTTACCTCCATGCGCAATGGTGACTATCCGCACCACAGTTCGTTGTATTTTGGATGCGACCAGGTCAATGGCGGCAACTACTGGCACTATTATAACAGCCTTGAATGGGGGCAAATTGTGTCGAACGGTGCCGAAATCGTAGAGCAGGGTAGTCGGGTAGTGATTACCGACGAATGTATCTGGCAACGTCCCGGCGCCGATTCTCCTTTAAAGGATTCGCGCCGTATCACTATCACGGCGCCGTCGAAGGACATGCGGCAGATTGATTTTGACATTACCCTCGAAACACTGATGGATGTAGTCGTGTTGAAAAACAATCATTCGCTGTTCGCTGCGCGTGTGGCTGCGGATATCAGTGTAAAGAATGGCGGCGTGATGATCAATGCCGAAGGCGACCGGGGCGAAACGGCTACTTTTGGAAAGCGATCTGCATGGATCGATTATTATGGCAAGCGCGGCAATGCCATCGAAGGGATTGCTATCCTGCAACACCCGTCAAACATCGGTTTTCCGTTTCCATGGTTTACCCGCGATTACGGTTTCATTTCGCCAACGCCCTTTTACTGGCCACCTGATAATTCAGAGAGTTTCAGCTTCCGTAAAGGAGAGAAGACAACACTTCGTTACCGTGTACTGATCCATGTCGGCGACCACAGGACAGCCGATATTGCAGGAGAGTTTGAGAAATATAAAAATAATTGACAAATATGAATCAGCGTAGAGATTTTTTAAAAAAGAGCGCGATGCTTGCAGTAGGTGGCATGATAGCGCCAAGTATTGTACCGCCGTCGGTTTTCGGCAAGACGGCGCCGACCATTGTTCCATCATCCGTTTTCGGCAAGACGGCGCCAAGCAACCGCATTACCGTTGGTTGTATCGGATTGGGCAGGCAGATGGTTAATCCCAATATCCCTCAATTGTTGAAATCGCCGCACGGACAGATAGTAGCCGTGTGCGACGTCGATACATGGCGGCTTGCCAACGCCCGAAAACAGGTGGACGAGTTTTATACAAAAGAAAGAGGCGCTTCCTATAAGGCGTGCAAGACTTTTACCGACTACCGTAAACTGTTATCGGATAAAAGTATCGACGCCGTCATGCTGTCGCTTCCCGACCATTGGCATGTGCCGATGGCAATCGATGCGATACGTGCCGGCAAGCATGTTTCGCTGGAGAAACCGGTATCCACCTGTATCGGGCATGGACGCAAATTAGTGGAGGCGATTAAAAAAACGAAGTTAGTCACCCGCAACGACAGCGAATTTCGCACCCTGCCGGAATGGTGGAAAGCGGTGGAAGTTGTCCGGAACGGTCGCATTGGTAAACTGCGGCACATTCAGGTTGCCGTTCCCCCCGAATGGGGCGACAGGGGAAGCAGCGCTTTGCCTCCGCAACCCACCATGTCCGTACCGGAAGAACTCAACTATGATTTCTGGTTGGGACCTGCATGGGAAGCGCCTTACAACGAACATCGGGTACATGCCGTCAAGGCATACGGACGACCGGGCTGGATGCGGGTGAGCGATTATTGTAACGGCATGATTTCCAACTGGGGCGCACATCTGATCGGCATCGTGCAATGGGGTAACAATACGGAATATACCGGTCCGGTGGAGGTTGAAGGAACAGGCGATTTCGACAAGGGACTCTGGAACACGATGAACAAGTTTGATATCCGGTATAAGTTCGACAGCGGGGTAGAAGTATTTTATAAGATCGAACGGCCTTATGTCCGCTTTGAAGGCGACAACGGTTGGGTTGAAGTAGAATATCCGGATAAACTGTCGGCTTCTTCGTCCGATATTTTGAATACACCTTTGGGAAGTAACGAGAAGTCGTTCAAAGTGGAACTGAGCGATAAAGACGATTTCCTGTTGGCGATCAAGGAAAACAGGCAGTCGCTTGAGCCGCTCGAAACAGCACATCGCACCATTTCAATGTGTCAACTGGGCCTGATTGCCGTTAAAATCGGCTCGCCGTTAAAATGGGATCCGGTAAAAGAAGATTTTATCGGCGATACGGCTGCATCAGCGATGCTTAATATTCCCGTCAGGGAGAAATATTTTAAATTCTGAAACAATGGATAATCATATAAAGTATTCATTATCAATCATTATTTGCTTTCTGCATGTTGTCGCCTGCAATCATCCCGCTCCGGTTGACAATCAGCTGACCCGAATGGAGGTGAGGGACGGCTGGCAACTTTTGTTCGATGGCAGCACAATGAACGGATGGCGGCGAATTTATACCGACAGGTTTCCAGAACACGGATGGCGTGTGGAGGACGGATGCCTGATCGTGGAAAAGGATAATAGCGGGGAATCAGCCAACGGTGGAGATTTGGTTACGGTCAGGGAATATGGCAACTTTGATTTGACTTTCGATTTCAAAATGACGCCCGGCGCTAACAGCGGCATCAAATATTTTGTCAACGAATCGTTGGGCAATCCAAACAGCGGGTACGGTTATGGTCCCGAATATCAGATTATTGACGACGGCGTACATCCGATTTTTCAAACAGACCAGATACCTGTAGGATGCAAGCTGGCAGGGTTGTATGAACTGAAAGAGGCTCCCGACACGAAAAAGGTAAATCCTGTGGGCGAGTGGAATACAGGACGGATCGTCAGTAAAGACCGGCATGTGGAACACTGGCTCAACGGGGAACTGATGTTTCATTACGTGCTGGGTAGCGATCAGTTTAAATCATGGGTACAGCAATCGAAATTCCGTAACACAAAAGGGTATGGAGAAGATGCCAAAGGATATATCCTGATTCAGGACCATGGCGATAAAGTATCATTTAAAAATATTAAAATCAAGGAGTTATAATTATTTGACATGGCAACACGAAGAGATTTTATAAAAAAAGCCGGTAGCGGCTTGATGGCTATGAGCGCATGTTCCGTATTACCCGGTAACGGTTTATATGGGAATACTTTAGCAAAAACCGGACAGGATACGCTTTTCAAGGTGTCATTCGCCGGATATACATTCCGGGATTTCGATTTGGACGCCACCTTGGACATGATGCAAAAAATGGATGCGCATTATCTGTGTATCAAGGATTTTCATTTACCACTGGACAGTACGGCAGAAGAGATTGCAGCTTTCCATGCCAGGTTGGCCGTTAAAAAGGTAACAGCTTGCGGGGTTGGTCCCATATACATGAAAACGGAAGCCGAAGCGGATAAAGGATTTGAATATTTCCGACGGGTAGGTGTGAAAGTATTGGTAGGCGTCCCCAATTATGAACTGCTTCCCTATATTGATAAAAAAGTAAAGGAATACGATGTTAATTATGCAATCCATATACATGGACCGGATATTGCCCTGTATCCCAATGCTGCCGATGTGATGAATCATGTGAAAGACCTTGACCCGCGTATTGGCTTGTGTCTGGATATCGGACACGATACGCGCTACGGGGACGATCCGGTTGCCGACTTTAAGAAATACCATAAACGCGTATATGATATTCACCTGACTGATGTAACGGAAGCCAGCAAGGCAGGTACGCTTTGCGAACTTGGACGCGGCATTGTCGATATTCCCGCTTTTGTGCGCGCATTGCGTAAACTTAAATATAACGGAGCCTGCAATATTGAGTTAACTGCCCGTAAAACGGACTGTTTTACAGCGGCAGCCGAATCATATGGCTATATCAAAGGCGTAGTCGATTCAACAAAATAGATAAAAAATTAAATGAAGCTAATATGAATCAGCGAAGAGAATTTTTAAAAAAGAGCGGGATGCTTGCCGCAGGCAGTATGATAGCGCCAAACATCGTTCAAGCGTCAGTGTCGGCTTTCGGCAAGACAGCGCCAAGTGTTGTTCCAGCGTCGGTTTTCGGCAAGACAGCGCCGGGTAACCGCATTACCGTTGGCTGTATCGGACTGGGCAGGCAGACGGTAAACCCCAATATTCCCCAGTTTTTGAAATCGCCGCACGGACAGATAGTAGCCGTTTGCGATGTCGATACATGGCGGCTTGAAAATGCCCGAAAACAAGTGGACGAGTTTTATTCCAAAGAAAAAGACACGGCTTATAAAGCGTGCAAAACATTTACGGATTACCGTGAGCTACTGCTTGACAAAGGGATTGATGCTGTCATGATCGCCACGCCCGACCACTGGCATGTCCCGATGGCCATTGACGCCCTCCGCGCCGGGAAGCATGTATCGCTGGAAAAAGCGATGTCAACCTGTATCGAACATGGACGCAAATTGGTGGACACCATCAGGAAAACGAAGTTAGTCACGCGTAACGACAGTGAATTTCGCACTTTGCCGGGCATGTACAAAGCGGTGGAGGCGGTACGCAACGGTCGCATCGGAAAATTACGAAAAATTAATATTGCAGTTCCCCCCGAATGGGGAGAACTGGGCAACAGTGCCTTGCCTCCGGAATCCTCCATGCCCGTACCGGCCGAACTCGACTATGATTTCTGGTTGGGTCCGGCCTGGGAAGCGCCCTATACGGAAAAACGGGTACACCCCGTCAAGGCGTATGCACCGCGACCCGGATGGCTGCGGGTAAGCGATTATTGCAACGGCATGATTTCAAGCTGGGGCGGACATATCGTGAGTGTCATGCAATGGGCTAACAATACGGAATATACCGGTCCTGTAGAAATAGAAGGCACAGGCGATTTCGACAAGGGACTGTGGAACACCATGAACCGGTTTGACATACGGTACAAATTCGGCAACGGTGTGGAAGTCTTTTATACGATCGATCGTGCATTTCTGCGTTTTGAGGGCGACAATGGCTGGGTACAGATAGACTACCCCGATCAATTGACGGCATCATCGCCGGAAATATTGAACGCACCCCTGGGAAGTGGCGAAAAGTCATTCAAGGTGGAGTTGAGCGACAAGGACGATTTCCTGTTGGCCATCAAGGAAAACAGGCAGACACTTGAACCGCTCGAAACAGCTCACCGCGCCTGTTCGATATGCCAGTTGGGCCTGATTGCCGTTAAAATCGGATCACCCTTGAAATGGGACCCTGTAAAAGAGGATTTTATTGGAGATAATGCCGCTTCAGCCATGCTTGACATCCCCATCAGAGAAAAATACTTCAAATTCTAAATGAACCGGATAGAACAAAAAGAATATAAAAATCATCATTATGACAGGAAGAGAACGAGTCTTGAAATCACTGAATCATGAAGAACCCGACCATATACCATACGACCTGTCCGGCACCACTGTGACGGCCATTACAAAAAATGCTTATCAAAAGGCAATGGCGTTCAGAGGTCTGTCTCCTGATTACAACCTTGAACTGGTCGACCCGATACAGCAAATCATCACCCCGACGGAAGAAAATCTGTTGAAGTTAAAGTCGGATACCCGCCGCATCGGCGCCACGCGCATTCTTCAATATGAAAAGAATAAAATCATGGAAGGTGATACGATTGCCGTTTACGATTTTTACGGCTGCAAATGGGTATTTCAGCCCGCGACAGACCTATATTTCAATCTTGTCAGCTCCCCTTTGGGATCATGCGGGAATATTTCGGATCATTTGGATTTATTACCGCGTCCCCAATGGGATACCTACATTGCAAATCTGGAAGACTGTCTGAACCGGCAGATAGGCATGGTAGGCGATTTTTGCGGTATCGCCGACCGGAATACAGCCGGCTTTACTGAAAATTCGTTGCGCATCAGGGGTTATGAAAACTGGTTTCTCGACACACTGATAGATACCGAAGGCGTTGAGGCATTGATGGACATCATTCTGGAAGACAAGACAAAATATTGGGACGCCGTCATTGACTGGTTGCTGAAGACCGGCAATGCGCATAAGATACAGGTGATATCGGAAGGCGACGATCTTGGCACGCAAAATTCTACCGTACTGGAAGCCGGTGTGTTGCGTACTATGATTATCCCCCGCATGAAATGCTATTTTACCCACATCAAAAAACGGTTGCCCCATGTGAAAATATTCCTTCACAGTTGCGGTTCGATTCGTCCGATTATTCCTGATCTGATTGATGCGGGCGTGGATATTCTGAATCCGGTTCAGTTCACAGCCAGGGATATGGAACTGAAAGGATTGAAAAGAGATTTCGGGAACGACCTGACGTTCTGGGGTGGCGGCGTCGATACCCAGTCGACGCTGAACAACGGCACGCCCCAACAGGTCAACGACGAGGTGAAGCGTATCATTGATATCATGGCGCCCGGCGGCGGGTTTGTCTTTGCCCCCGTTCACAATGTACAGGAAGATGTGCCGCCCGAAAACTTCTGGGCGATGTGGGACACATTAGACCGGTATGGATAAATAAAACGCGTATTCGATTTTGCAAAAGTAAAACTTTTTTCAAACAAATATCATAAAGATCAAAAATTTCATCTATATTTGTCAAAAAAATTGACATTTTTAGAACCAATGACTCCAAGAGAACGAATCCTTTCGACCATTAACCGGCAGCCTGTCGACCGCAGACCTGTTGACCTCTGGTGTACACCCGAAGTCCTTGAATCCCTTATTACACACACAGGTCAGAACGATGAACTGACTGTTTACCATGCATTGGGGCTTGACAAGATCGTGTTTATATTCCCCGGTTACGGAGGCAGGTATTTCGATCCTAACGACAGTGGCGAGATAACCCCGTGGGGCGTTCCTACCCGGATGATAAAAGCCGGGCTGGCTACCTATCAGGAGTATATTGCCCCTCCCATTGCAGGCTTCCATGACCTGTCACAGTTGGCAGACTATCCCCTGTGGCCCAGCCCCGACCTTTTCGACTATGCAGGCGCCAGGGCGTTAGCCGCAAAAGCCCGATCGTATGATTTCGCCACCATCGGTCCGTGGATATCGCACTTTGAGATTTACTGCCAGATGCGCGGTCTTGAAAACGCCCTGATGGATACACTGGCTAATCCGGAGTTCCTCGATGCCGCTCTCGATCGCATTGAATCCATACAGACCGTGATGCTCAAACGACTGCTTGCCGAACTGGACGATCTGATTGATATCATCTTCATCAGCGATGACATGGGAATGCAGGAAAGCCTGCTGATACCGCTTGAAGTTTGGGAAGCACATTTCAAACCCCGCCTGAAACGCTGGTGCGACATCATTCATGGCTTTGGGAAAAAAGTGCTGTTTCATACAGACGGTGCGGCGTTCCCGATTATTCCCGGCTTGATTGAATGTGGCGTCGACATCCTGAATCCCATCCAGCATGTGTGTCCCGGCATGGATATGACTGTGCTGAAAGAACGTTTCGGTAAAGACCTCATTTTTCACGGCGGCATTGAGAATCAGAAAATATTGCCATTGGGAACTGTCCGGGATGTGGTGAACGAAACGCGTACCTGTCTCGAAACGCTTGGCAAGGGAGGCGGTTATATCTGCTGCTCATGTCATAACGCGCAAGCAGGAACACCTGTGGAAAATATCCTTGCCATGATTGATACCGTTCAAAAATATTAACTTACATTTTTCAAATCATCTTATTGCAGAATGAAAATAAAATTGTATTTTTGTGGCATTATTCATAAAATATTATAAACCAAATAAAAAATTCAATTGTATGAGTACAAAAAATCAAACACGCAGAAAATTTATTACCACGGCTGCCACAGGTGCGGTAGCGTCAGTGATTGTCCCAAAGGCTTTCGCTGGTAATCAGGGTGAACAACCCATTGAAAGTCCCACCATAGTCCCCAAGACGGTTTTTGGAGCAAACGACCGGATCAGGGTTGCCGTCTTAGGCGTCAATGGACGCGGTGACAGCCACATTTCGACATCGATGGGGCAGCCAAACGTTGTGGTCGCCACCTTATGCGACCCTGATATGAATGTCTTGAAAGCAAAGGCGAAATCTTTCGAAGACAAGTACAAGCAGAAAGTCGCCATTGAGCAGGATTTCCGCAAGGTTTACGACGACAGGAATATTGATGCCGTAACATTAGCTACGCCGAACCACTGGCATGCCCTGCACACGATCTATGCATGTCAAGCCGGTAAGGATGTGTATGTGGAAAAACCCGCTACACACAATGTGTTTGAAGGGAGGAAAATGATAGAGGCGGCATACAAATATAACCGCATTGTACAGCACGGCGTGCAACTCCGCAGTTCGGTTGCCATCAGGGAAGCTATTCAACATTTACGAAACGGACTGATCGGGCGCGTGTACATGGCTCGCGGGTTAGTCTATCGCTGGCGTCCGGATATAGGAAACAAAGGTTTGTCGAATGTTCCGGAAGGGCTGAACTATGACTTGTGGTGCGGACCGGCTCCGATGGCGCCGTTCACACAAAATCTGGTACACTACAACTGGCACTGGCACTGGAACTATGGCAATGGCGACGTCGGCAACCAGGGTATTCACGAGACAGACCTTTGCATGTGGGGTTTGAACGTAGGGTTGCCCGAACGCATCACATCCATGGGCGGCAAGTTCTTGTGGGACGACTGCAAGGAAGTGCCGGAAGTTCAAACATCGATCTACCATTATCCAAAAGAGAAGAAAATCATTCAGTTTGAAGTGCGCAACTGGTGTACCAACCTCGAAGACGGCGCCGGCGTGGGGAATATTTTCTACGGCGACAAAGGGTATTTAGTGGTCAACGGGTACGGCACCTATGCTTCATTCCTTGGCGAGAAACGCGAGAAAGGTCCGGCCAGATCGGAGAGCGGCGAGATGGACTTGCATTTTGCCAATTGGTTCGACGCCATCCGCAAGCGGGATATGAGTATCCAGAACGGTCCCGTGGAGACCGGTCACCTGTCGTCGGCACTGGCGCATCTGGGGAATATCTCATACCGGTTAGGTCTCCAACTGGATTTCGACCCGGTAGCAGAACGCTTTCATGGCAACGGCAGTTTTGACGCCAATAACATGTTGACGCGCGAATACCGCCAACCTTTTGTTATGCCTGAAAAAATTTAACCGTTACGAACATGGAGTATTTAAAAAAAACAATCGTTTTAACATTAGCGCTTATCGTTTTTGCCGCTTGCGGCAATGCGCAAAAAGGCGTTGAAATAATCCCCAACGAAACCCAGCGGAAAGTGGACATCCTTTACGACGGGAAACTTTTCACCTCGTATATTTATCCTGCCGATCTCGACAAACCGGTATTAGACCCTATATTCACAGCCAATGGAACGGTGATCACCCGCGGTTTCCCGCGTGCGCCGCGTCCCAACGAACGTGTAGACCATCCGCATCATGTGGGTGCCTGGTTCAATTTTGGCGATGTGAACGGACTTGATTTCTGGAACAACTCCTATGCCATTTCAGCCAACGAGAAACCGAAATACGGTTCTATCCGTCACCGTACAATTGTGAACGCCCAAAGCGGCGCCAAACAGGGGGTATTGGAAATTGCAGCCGACTGGGTGGATCATACCGAAAAAGTACTGCTGAAAGAAGAAACAAAATTCGTGTTCAAAGGCGAGGGCGACTGGCGCATTATCGAACGCACGACCAAACTGACAGCTCAGCAGGCGACGGTTACTTTTACCGACAACAAGGAAGGGATGATTGCCATCCGTATGGACCGCGCCTTTGAAGAGCCGTCGAATCAACCCGAACTGTATACGGACGCCAACGGGAACCTGACCGAAGTGAAGGTGTTGAACAACGAGGGCGTGAATGGTGTTTACCGTAACAGCGAAGGTCTGGAAAAAGGCGCCGTGTGGGGTAAACCGGCCAAATGGGTGAAACTGTCGGCTGAAAAAGGCGGGGAAAAGATCACTGTGGCAATCGTTGACCACAAGAATAACCCCGGTCATCCGGCACATTCACATGCACGGGGTTACGGACTGTTTTCTACTAACAACATGGGTTCAAAATCGTTGATAAATTCGGAACCGCTGTTCCAATTAACGCTGAACCCCGGTCAATCGACTACTTTCAAACATCTGATCGTTGTCAAAACCAACGGCTTTGCAACGGATGACGACATGAACAAACTGTTTGCGGACTTCATCAAATAGTTCGCAGTATTTTACATATTTTGAAGGGATGGATACTTTTCCGTCCCTTCAAAAGTTTGTTCAATGGCTGTTGAAAAGCCGGTGATTTTATCATGTCTGATTGTTGATTCATTTATTCTATATATAACCTGTCATGAAAACTAAACTTAATTCATTTATTGGATTGTGTACGCTTGTAGGAACCGGCGCGATGGCCCAGCCCATTATTTCAATCCGGCAAAATGATGTTCCAGTCGTTCGGAAAGAAGTGGAAAAGGCATTTGGCAAGCAACCGCAGGTCAAACCGCAGGTCGCCGGCCAGCCCAATATCCTGTTTATCACAAGCGACCAGCATTACTGGATGAGCATGGGCTACAATAATCCCAAGGTGAAAACACCCAATCTGGACAGGTTGGCATCCATGGGTACCATTTACGATCGCGCCTATACATGCAATCCGGTGAGCACGCCTACACGTTCTTCCATTATTACCGGACTTTATCCAAGCCAGCATGGCGCTTATGCGTTGGGTACCAAGTTGCCTGAAAACATTCCGTGTATCGGCGATTACCTGCGACAAGTGGGTTATATCTCCATGCTTATTGGAAAAGCGCATTTCCAGCCATTGGCCGGCAATGCAACATATCCGTCGCTCGAAGGTTATCCGGTACTCCAGGATTTGGATTTCTGGAAACAGTATAACGGCCCTTTTTATGGATTCGATAGGGCTGAACTGGCGCGTAACCATGGCAATGAATCGCATGTTGGGCAGCATTATGCGCTATGGATGATCGAAAAACTGAAGAAAGAAGGCCGTAACCCCGACGAATGGAAGCAGTGGTTTATTGATCCTAAAGTAATACAGTATGCCAATGTCAGTCCCGCCATGCAGCAGGTGATGGACAGGAACGGGGCAAAAGGCGGTCAACAGTCCGGAGTCTGGAACATACCCGAAGAATACCATATGAATGCCTGGATAGCCGAACGAACCAATGCCAACATTAATCAGGCGTTACGGAGCGGCAAACCTTTCTTTGCATGGGCCAGTTTTTTCGATCCGCATCCGCCGTATCTGGTGCCCGAGCCATGGGCTTCGATGTACGATCCGGCTGATATGGACGTACCTGTTGTAGCCCCAGACGATCTGGACGATATGCCATACCACTATCGCATGACCCAGCAAACGGAAGTCAGGGGATGGGCGGCAGAATTTAATGAAGACGGGTTTGGCGTTCACGGCCTCGGCAGCCACCTTTCAACGAAAGAACAGAAAGCCCAAAATATAGCGCTCTATTACGGGATGATTTCCATGATGGACAAATACATTGGCATCATGCTCGACAACCTTGAAAAAGCAGGTCAATTAGAAAACACGCTGATCGTATTCACGACGGATCATGGTCATCACCTGGGTACGCATAACCTGACCGCCAAGGGAGGTTTTGCTTTCGAGGAAGATGTGCGCGTTCCTTTCATCGTGACATGGAAGGGTCATTATCCGGAAGGACGCCGCACCAACGGGCTGCTTTCGTTCGTTGACCTGATGCCTTCGTTTCTTAAGGTAGCAGGACGCGAAATCCCGCCGACAGTCGCCGGAATTGACGTCACCCCGTTATGGAGCGGTGAGACGGAAAAGGTCAGGGATTGGGTGCTTGTGGAAAACCATTTTCAGCGCACGAAATTCTACCAGAAATCCTATATTGAGGATCGTTACAAGATCACCTGGTACATGCATAGCGACGAAGGCGAGTTATTCGATCTGGAAAAAGACCCCAACGAATTTCATAATCTATGGGACAATCCGATGTATCAAATGTTGAAAATGGAGATGATGCATAAGGCGTTGAAAGCCGAAATGGAAAAAGACCCCTGCTGGATGCCCCGTGTAGGTGTTGCATAATATTGTTAATATTATACAAATACAAATGAAAAATCATTTTATTTCCCGTTCTTGGGCGTTACCGCCTGTACCGGACTTGCCGGATGCAACTCCGCTTCCAAACAACTCCAACAGCCCAACGTCGTTTTCATCTTAGCCGACGACATCGGCGAACGCAGCAACATAGCAGCCGAACATACCGATATGGTGGAAAAATACGCCGCATTGATCAACACAGTAAAGCAATTATTCTTCAAATAATTCGTTCAAATCAAGTTCCAGTCCTTCAAAAATATGCACAGGCGCTTTTTGTCCACATTCGTACTCCGTTCCTATATCGTATGTGCCGTCGGGTTGCAGTAAAAATATATGAACGGTTTTCGCTTTGGGGTTTACAGTCCAGTATTCTTTTACGCCGGCTGCTTCGTAGAGGCCTAACTTATCATGCAAATCATATTTTAAAGTGGAGGGCGAAAGTACCTCTACAATTAAATCGGGAGCGCCGATACAGCCTCTTATGTCTAATTTTGACAAATCGCAAACGACGCATATATCCGGCTGAACGACATTATAAATCTTGTCATCGTCTGTAGAGCCGTTCAGGGGAAGGCGAACATCGAACGGGGCATGAAAGATACGGCATTTTCCTTTTCGATTTCTAACAAACGATTCGATAAACCAGCTTGTCAAATGAGTAATCCGGGCATGAAATAAATTTGGAGCCGACATCAAATGGATAAATCCATCAATCAATTCCCTCCTTTTATCATCCAGCCATGTCAGGTAATCGGCATACGTGTATCGTTTGGTTTCGTCCAAGTCCAATGTCCCATACATAACAAAAGGCTCTTCCACAATGTTTGGCTTCGTATCCGCCAAATCATAAGGGTTTGATTTTTCCTTTTCCATAAAGCATTATTTTTTATCATCAAATTTCAATTGCATTTCTTTTTCAATACAAATCTTTTCACATCAATCAACGGTGTGTGAGATAATATTGCTTCCATATCTTTACGTTATTATCGCACTTACGGCACAAATATACAAAAAGAATTACAAATTCGGAGTGGCGAAAGTTAAATGGCGGGCAGTATCATAAATAAACGGCACAATAAAGTCAGCTGTTTTACGGCGCGTTTTATTAAATTATAGGAACATATTTGGATGTCTTTAAAATTATATATATTTTTGCATTTGAAATTTCGAATTTTTACATTATGAACTCTTATCTTAATATCTTGTTTTCACATTTAAGTTCTGAATTTTCAGAGCTTGGCACGATATTTGCAGAGAGAGAGAGAGAGAGAGAGAGAGAGAGAGAGTTGAAACCATAATTTTCTTACTAATTTTTGTTATATCCAAGCCGGACGCTGTTTTAAAGCAGTGTCCGGCTTTTCACATGTATACAAGCAATAACGATAAATAAATTAACCATTTAAAATAAATGCCTATGAAATGAAACGAGATAAAAGAAAAATGTCCGGTTAAGATAAAACTTCCGGCGACTTCCATACGGAATCACCAATTCCGGACAGTGTAAATTTTTAAAAAGCAAACATGAATGTTATGCGTACAATTTATTAATCTATACATAATTAATATGAAAAATAAAATTATTCAATTTTTTAAAAACAGTTTTATGACAGATAAAACCTTATTTTCAACGATGAAGTTAACCTTCATACTATTATTGGTTGCATCAATGAGTGTGCATGCCCAACAGGTTATTACGATTAAGGGTACGGTTACGGACAATGGTGATCCGCTACCCGGTGTGAGCGTCAGGGTGAAAGGAACGACTGTCGGCGATGCGACAAATGCAAGCGGAAGGTATTTGATTAACGTTTCAAGTGCGGATGCCGTGCTGGTATTCTCCTACGTGGGATATATCACTACTGAGCGGATGGTGGGGAATCAGCGCGAGATCAATGTTAACCTTGTAGAAGATACCCAACAAATAGAAGAAGTGGTGGTCGTTGGTTATGGTATACAAAAGAAAATCAATTTGACAGGGGCTGTATCGACTATTTCATCGAAAGAAATTGATAACAGACCGATTACTTCTACTTTGAACGCCATGCAGGGCACGATCCCCGGTCTGACAGTTCAGTCGGGAGGCGGCAGACCCGGTGAAAATGCTTCCATGCGTGTCAGAGGTAACACTTCCGTCAATTCGGGAGGTACACTGGTTTTGGTTGACGGGATTCCAGGTAATATCAACCTGGTAAATCCTTTGGATATAGAATCCATTTCTGTGCTGAAAGATGCGGCGTCAGCAGCCATTTATGGAGCGCGTGCAGCCGAAGGTGTCATTCTGGTGACAACAAAATCGGGTCAATCCGAAAAAATAAAGATAGAGTATGCCGGAAATTTCTCGTATAACACACCTACACGTATTCCAAAACTTACGTCGGGATTAGAACACATGGAAATGGCAAATGCCGCTTTTGCCGAGGCAAGAATGTCTCTACCCTATCCCGATGCAGCATTGGAAGCGCGCCGTAACAACAGCGCTGTTTCCATTCCGGATGGCGCCGCCTGGATATTCTGCGCCGATTTCGACTGGATAGACAAATATATGAACCACAGTACACAACAAAATCACAACCTGACTGTTTCAAAATCATCGCCGGGTTTGAAATACCTGTTCTCGGCAGGATGGCTTGGGCAAAACGGTTTTTTTGCACCTTATGCCGACGATAACTATGACCGTTACAATATCCGGTCGAATACAAGGGTCGATCTGGTAAAAAACCTGAGTCTCGATACAAAGATTTCGTACTCAACCTATACGCAGCGATATGCGCCTCCGACGAACGACGCCTGGCCCCTCCCTTATATCCTGTTCAGACAGATGGGTTCGGTGATGCCCGAATTTGACGCCAACGGACATTATGCACGTTATCGCCGCCAGTCGAATCTGAGACAACAGTTAGATGAAGGAGGCGAAGCATACGTCAAAAACCAGCGTGCCGACGGTGTAGCATCGCTCGACTGGACTCCCGTTGAAGGATTGAAATTAAGTCTGCTGGGAGGCGTTACACTGGCGAATCAGCGTCAGAAAATATTCAAACGAACCGTTGAACGCTGGGGGCCTTTGGGATTGCTGGAAGTAGCCGTCGGACAGGGTAACCCAAGTACGGTACAGCAACATGCAAGCAATACCACCTATCTCACCGGACAGTTTACAGCCGACTATAATAGAACTTTTGGCAAACATGACATATCCGGGTTGTTCGGGACGTCATGGGAGCAGAACGATTATGAAATACTTACGGCTTCGCGTAATGACATCATGGGGAACATCCTTCCGGCGCTCAATCTGGGTACAAGCAGTATCAATAACGGATGTACCGAAGAACAATGGGTTTTGTTTTCCTATTTTGCACGCGTTAATTATGCTTTTGCATCGAAATACTTGGTTGAAGCCAATTTCCGTTCGGATGCCTCGTCGCGTTTCTCAAAAAAGAACCGTTGGGGCTTTTTCCCGTCGGCATCCGTTGGGTGGCGTATCAGCGAAGAGAATTTTATGAAAAATCAGAAAGTGTTCAGTAACCTGAAACTCCGCGCTTCGTGGGGACAAATGGGTAATCAAAACGGACTGGGACTGTATGACCACATTGCACAATACAACATCAACGGCTATTACCCGTTTGACGGTAGCGAAGCCAGAGCGCAATGGGCGCTGGAAGGGCGCTTGCCGTCCGAAGACCGTACATGGGAAACGATTGATGTACGCAACATTGCGCTCGAAACGGGCTTTTTGAAAAACCGTCTCAATGCAACGCTTGAATATTTCACAAAACGCAACAAGGACATGTTGATGACTGTAGCCATTCCAAGTATTATCGGGATCAATGTGCCAACGGGGAACTATGGAGAATTATTTACCAAAGGGTGGGAATTATCGGTTTCCTGGAATGACCGGATTGGAGAAGTACGTTATTATGCAGGTTTTCATCTCTCCGATCAGCTGGACGAACTGGTGAAATATTCCAATACCAATATTGTGGCAACTTATGCTGGCGCAGGTGACGGATCAAACATATCGAATCAATATACACAGGGTTATTCATTGGGCGCCCTGTTTGGCTTCAAGACCGACGGATACTTCCAAACTCCAGAAGAGGCTGCCGCCTATCCGCATATCAACGCCAATCCCAACGTGACGGCAGGCGATATCAAATACCTTGATCTCAATGGTGATGATCGAGTGAACGCGCCCGACGACCTGGCATATATCGGCAACCGGATTCCGCGATATGTCTTTGGCTTCAACCTCGGATTTCAATGGCGGGGCTGGGATTTTTCGACACTTGTTCAGGGAGTTGGAAAAAGAGACTGGTATCTGGGCAGCGACGCCATCGCTCCTTTTGTATTTGATTACGGGAATATTTCATTCAAACATCAGAAAGATTCCTGGTCGCGCGACAACCCCAAAGCATTATTACCCAGACAAAGTGTAGGGTCGAACTACAATTACCTGTCGTCCGATCACTGGATACAAAACGCCGCATATATTCGACTGAAAAATATACAAATAGGATATACGATCGATGAGAATCTGACGAAACGTATTTCGATCGCCCGCGCAAAAATCTACCTGAGCGGCGAAAATGTTTGTGAGTTTAGCAAGCTTTTAAAAGCATACGACCCCGAATTGAACAATGCCGGCGGTACGATGTATCCTATCATGAGAAATTTTTCCATTGGACTGAATTTAACATTTTAAATAAACAACCATGAAAATAAAATATATTTTTTCGATCATCCTGTTTGTATTAATCAGCAGCTGCGATTTAGACCGCTATCCTTTGACGACCCTGTCGCCAACAAGTTTTTGGAATACAGAGCAGGATTTAAGAATGGCATTAAACAATATTTACTGGTATACCAATACTGGAATTGGTATTCATTTAGACGTGCAAACCATTGACGCATATGGAAGCAACCCGAATACGGTTAGTTCGGGTACCTATGCCCCTCCCAATGGAGATGATGTCTGGAACAGATGTTATCTGGAAATCCGGAAAGCCAATTCGTTCCTCGAAAATTACCAGCAGGCAAAAGTAGATGATGCGACAAAAAACAGATATGCAGGCGAAGCGCGTTTTTTCAGGGCTTATTACTATTTCAGGTTAGTGCAGCGTTTTGGAGATGTACCTTACGTGGACAAAACACTGGATCTGGCTTCTCCCGAATTGTTTGCACCGCGGACGCCACGAACTGAGGTTGTTGTTAAAATGCTGGAGGATATTCAATTTGCAGTTGACAATATTCCCGAAAAATCAGGATTGCCGTCGTTCGATGTCGGTCGGATCACCAAAGGAGCTGCCAGAACGCTTCAGGCAAGAGTAGGACTTTATTTTGGCACGTTGTACAAGTTTCATGGACTGGGTAACTACCGCGATTTGCTGACTTTATCGAAGAACGCCGCCAAAGCAGTGATTGATTCTAAGCAATATACGCTATTAGCCGATTACCGTACGTTATTTTTGCAAGCCGGTAATGATAATTCTGAAGGTATTATGACACTCCGTCATACAACGGAAGCCGGACCGGGTTCCAATCGTGCGCGTTCGCTGATTTTCGACTTCAACTGTACGCCGACGAAATACCTGGCAGATGCTTTTTTGTGCAGCGATGGTTTGCCGGTGGACAAATCACCCTTGTTTGAAGGCTATTTGCCACTTGGCGCAGAATTTAAAAACCGCGATCCACGTATGGCACAAACCATCTGGCGACCCTACGACCCTAACTATCAGACACCACCGCAGCCTTTTATCCCAAGTTTTCAGGCATGTACACGCACAGGTTACATGTTCAAGAAATATGCAGCCGATGTGATGCCCTGCTATACGCATGACATGATGATGCGGTTGGGCGAAGTATTGGTCACCTATGCGGAGGCGGCTTATGAGCTTGACGAAACCATCTCGGATGCCGATCTGGATATATCCATCAATGCGTTACGTAAACGTTTTGCATCTGACTCCGATTGCTTGCCCGACCTGACCAATGATTTTATTACATCGAACGGGCTGAACATGCGTGAAGAAATTCGTCGCGAAAGACGCGTTGAACTGGCTGTTGAATCATTCCGTTATGATGACCTGATTCGCTGGAAAACAGCGGAAACGGAATTGCCGCGGGATATTCTGGGCGCCATGCTCGACACTGAAATTTATCCGACAGTCGTAACACCGCTTACGTCCGACGGTTTTATTATTCTGCAATATGCCAATACGCGCACATTCGATAAAGACAGGGATTATCTTTTCCCGTTGCCATTACTGCAACTTTCTCTTAATGAAAATTTGACTCAAAATCCCAAATGGGGAACTAATATGGAGTAATAAAAGAAAGAAAACAGTATCTTTGCGGAGGCGGAGGTTTTCCGCCTCCGCAAAAATGTTAAGTAACGACTATGAAAAAGAATACTTTGATTGTACCGCTTGCCTGCATGACGGTTACAGGCATGTATGCCCAACCGAAAACACAACCGCAGCGACCGAATATCGTTTTTATATTAGCCGACGACTTGGGTTGGAACGACTTGGGTTGTACGGGCAGCCGTTATTATGAATCGCCGCATATTGACCGGATTGCCCGGAATGGCGTCAATTTCAAACAGGGGTATGCCGCCTGTCAGGTTTCAAGTCCGTCACGGGCCAGTATCATGACCGGAAAGTTTCCCGCCCGTCACGGGATCACTAACTGGATCGGCGAAGCGACAGGGGAAAAATGGCGCGACATGGGACGGTCCTCCAAATTGCTGCCGGCTGATTATGTGCATCAGCTGCCGTCGTCTGAAACGACTTTGCCGGAGGTTTTGCGGGAAAACGGTTACCGGACGTTTCATGCCGGCAAATGGCATCTGGGAGGCGAAGGCTCAGCGCCCGAAGACCATGGCTTCGATATCAATATCGGGGGGTTTGAATCGGGCTCGCCACCGGGCGGATATTTTTCTCCCTATAAGAATCCGAAGCTGCCCGACGGCCCCAAAGGTGAGAACCTGTCCCTGCGCCTGGCACGCGAAACGGCCACTTTTATCGAAACACATACAAAAAGAAACCGCAATCAGCCTTTCTTCGTTTACCTTTCCTTTTATGCTGTACATTCGCCCATTGAGACCACCGAGCGGAACTGGCGCTATTTCAGAGATAAAGCCGTTGAAAATGAGATCGCCGACGAGGGTTTTAAGATCGATCGCACGTTGCCGGTACGCCAGGTACAGGACAATCCGGTTTATGCAGGCTTAATCAGGCAAATGGATGACGCTGTCGGCGTCGTTTTAGATAAATTGGAAGCATTGGGACTGGACAAAAATACGATCATCGTCTTTACGAGCGATAACGGAGGCGTATCGTCGGGCGATGCCTTTGCGACGGGTAACCTCCCGCTTCGGGGAGGGAAAGGCAGACAATGGGAAGGTGGCTTACGTGTACCGGTGCTTTTTCAGTACCCCGGATGTGAAAATCCCGGATCGACCTGCGACGTACCTGTTACCGGCACTGATTTTTTTCCGACTTTTCTGGATATGAGCGGCATACCGCTCATCCCGGAACAGCATTGCGACGGCGTATCAATCAAACCGCTGCTGGAAGGAAAAAATATTGCGTCACGACCCCTGTACTGGCATTATCCGCATTACGGAAACCAGGGCGGCGAACCTTCATCCGTCATTCGCGACGGCGACTGGAAGCTGATTCATTACTATGAAGACGGAAGGAACGAACTGTATAATCTCCGGGTAGACGAATCGGAAATGGAGCCGCTGAATATCCAATATCCCGAAAAGGTGGATTTCCTCTCGAAAAAACTTTCTGTGTGGCTGACCGAAGTGAACGCCCTTGTACCGCTTGCCGACCCGGCCTACGATCCGGTAAAAGAGGCCGCCTATAAACGGCAACTGCAAACAGTCCGTAAACAACAGCTTGAAAATCAAAGAAAACGAATGTTATCAACCGATTATCAGCCAAATAACGACTGGTGGGGTAGCGCCACAATAGATTAAATGAACTGTTAAACTGTAAAATAAACATGGTCCAAAAACAAAAAAAAAGTAGATGCACGTTCCTGTCGCAGGTTGCCATTACCGGCGTAACAGGCGTCGTGGGTGGCGGAACGTGGATGCCTGCCTGTCTGTATGCACGCGAAGCACCCAATATTGTCGTTATTCTGCTCGATGATCTGGGATATGGCGATCTTTCCTGCCAGGGTGGAAAAGACATTCACACCCCGAATATTGACGGTATCATAAATGAAGGCATCAGGTTTACCGATTTTCATGCCAACAGTACCGTATCGTCACCCAGCCGTGCGGCATTGCTTACCGGTCGCTATCCTGACCTGGTAGGAGTGCCCGGCGTTATCCGTACCCATGCAGAA
>Ga0082212_10002358_pt1 | contig 27567 bp, 30 predicted proteins | sample TergutNt197P3_FD_71548 | JGI IMG/M metagenome (GOLD analysis project Ga0082212, IMG submission 71548) | Neocapritermes taracua P3 segment gut microbial communities from Petit-Saut dam, French Guiana - Nt197 P3 | ecosystem: Host-associated > Arthropoda: Insects > Digestive system > Gut ...
CCTTTGCGGAGGGCTTGATGCGGATCTAAGCGAACAGAGCGATAGCAAACTCAACTGTCTGAGCGCAACGCAGTGGAGCGAGTTTTGAGTTTGCCGCGGCGGAGCATAGAGCCGCACAAGACCAGAGCACGGCTTGCGGGACAGGCCATGTCCAGACCGCCCCCCGTAGCCTTGCGCGGCGCCGCACAAGACCGGAGAACGGCTTGCAGGACAGGCCATGTCCAGACCGCCCCCCGTAGCCTCTCCAACCCCTATTTTCGCAATACGAATACATTTTTCCTATATTCAATCAACCCGTCCCTCTTCATCCGCGCCAACTCATGGGACAAGGCACTGCGTTCCACACACAAATAATCCGCCAGCTCTTCCCGATTAAACGGGATCTTGATTTGATTCCCTTGTTTGGGCACAAAGGTTTCCAAGTAGTACAGCACCTTGGAACGAATCGTTTTGAGGCTAATAATTTCCATCTTGTTCTGCAATTGAATGTTTTTGTTCGCGAGGAGTCCAAGCATGTTGCCTATCAATCGGGTATGGAAAGCGCAAACATTCGGACAGGAATGCAGCAATCTCGCAAAACTCAATAACAAAACCGCCCCGTCGGTGACAGCCATCACCGTGATCGGGCTCTCTGCAACACCGGCGCAACATAACGCTTCCGCAAATATATCTCCTTGTACAGCAGCCGCCAATAGGTCTCTTTTGCCGTCATAGTCCTCGCGAATAATGTGGAGCTGTCCCGCCAGAACAATACCAAGCTGTTCCGGTTTTTCCCCGGCGGCCAAAATGATTTGATCTTTCTTAACGGAGACCACTTCAGCACCGATGCAGCTTAGCATCACCCCAAGCTCTTCAGACTTAATCCCGGCAAACAAAGTGAAATCGCACAGTATTCCATAATATTCCTGCATACCCGTCTCAAACTTTCTTCATTTCCGTGGTTATAACCACGGAATATTTTTATTCAGTATAGTACACTCAGAAAGGATTCGCAAACGCATCATGACAGACGGAAGAAATCCCATCACCCCCGAATGTTGAATTAGCATAAAAAACATAATGAGGAGGAACACACGAATGGATTCTATGTTTTGTTTTCAATGTGAGCAGACCTCTAAAGGAATCGGATGCAAAATATCAGGTGTCTGCGGCAAACTTCCTGATACCGCCAACGCTCAAGATGTGCTGACCTGCGAAATGATTGCTTTGGCCACAACGCTGGCTGAACAGAATTCCCAAAGTGTTTCCGGCATTGATCTTATCGTAGACGGCCTGTTCACCACAGTCACCAATGTTAATTTTGACAGCGAAGTCATCGCCAAACTCACTGATGCGGTGCGTTCAGAGCGCGAAAACTTGGGCGGCACAATACAAATGCTAGCAAAAGATCTGTTCTCCGGTGACGAAAACATCGTCTCCCTGCGCTCCACCCTGCTGTTTGGTCTTCGTGGTATGGCCGCTTATGCCCACCACGCCCGCATCTTAGGCAAACGCAATCGCGAAGTCGACTCTTGGTTCATCGAAGGATTAGCCGCTCTGGCCAAGGACCATACCGTTGAGGAGTGGCTCGGTCTCCTCATGGAATTTGGTGGTGTCAATCTGAAGTGTCTGGCGCTCTTGGACGAAGCCAACACCTCCGCTTACGGCAACCCTGTCCCCGTCCAAGTCTCCATGGAGATCGAACCCGGCCCCTTCATTATTGTTACCGGTCACGACCTGCGGGATCTGCAGATGCTGCTGGAACAATCCCAGGACAAAGGGGTCAACGTGTATACCCATTGTGAGACCCTGCCCGCTCATGCCTATCCCGAACTCAAAAAATACCCCCATCTCAAAGGCAACTTCGGAACGACCTGGCAATATCAACAGAAAGAGTTTGACGGCGTTCCCGCTCCCATTCTCTATACCACCAACTGCCTGATGCCGCCTCGTGCAAGCTACGTCGACCGTATCTATACAACTTCGGTTGTAGGATTTCCTGGCTCAAAACACATTGAAACAGACGCTAAAGGCAACAAAGATTTCAGCGGGCTGATTGATCAGGCTCTCCGGCTGGGGGGTTACCAGGAACCCCGGCAGTTGACCGGCGTCAACGGCGGCACAACGGTCACCACAGGGTTCGGCCGCCAAGCCATTCTTGACAATGCCGGAACCATAATTGACGCGGTCAAAACCGGAGCCATCAAACACTTCTTCCTTGTGGGCGGATGTGATGGCATCAAACCCAACCGCGGCTACTACACGGACTTCGTCAAGCAAGCCCCGGCAGATACCGTCATTCTGACCTTGGCCTGCGGCAAATACCGGTTCAACGACCTCGATATCGGCACCATCGGCCCCTTCCCCCGCATACTCGACATGGGTCAGTGTAACGACACTTACGGCGCTGTTCAGGTTGCGACGGCTCTGGCCGGAGCTTTTGAATGCGGCGTTAACGACCTGCCTCTGACTATGGTGCTTTCCTGGTATGAACAAAAAGCTGTTTGTATACTGCTGACCCTGTTGTCCCTCGGGATTAAAAATATCTATATCGGGCCCAGTGTGCCGGCTTTCTTCTCCGAAACTGTTCTCAACGTGTTGGTAGATATGTTCGATCTTCATGTGCTCAGCACTCCCGAGAGCGATTTGGCTCAAATGCTGAACAAATAAGCGTTCAAACAAGGATACCGGTTGACAGAAAGTCATCCGGTATCCTTGTCGTTGGCCGGTTTGACCCCACTCACCAGGTAATGGGGCCGTTCCACCAATTTGCGCCTCTTAAAGACTTTGCGTAATCCGCCAAACTCCAAGCTTGGATATCTTCCAGGAAAACGATTTGGACTTCCAAACATTTCATTTCCGCTGTCTCGCCCGTCCACACATTGTCCGGAACGCGCCCGCTGTTCTCCAGAAGATAGTCATGATACAATTTCGAATGATACGCGTCATGAACAATCGTGCTGGCGTACCAAGCCGTTGACGCATTGTATGTCAGGCTGCTGACATTATAAGTAGGCGGATTCAAATAGGGCATCATCCCACTGGAAGAATCCTGGCGGATCCTGCCAATGTATGCCGACACCATGCCGCTTGCTTTCTCTGATTGATTAACAACAGCCAGCGCTTTTTGCGTATTTTCCTTAAACCCTGTGTTGCCGATAATCTCAATTTCCGTCAAGAGATCCCTTAACATCTCCGGTGATGTCGGCGGATCCGTTGACTCGGTTCCGGTAGCGGACATTTCAGGGGATACGGTGTGGACACAGGCTGTCATGCACAAAGACGCCACGAACAGTCCCGCCAACAAACAAGCCAACAGAAAAGACTTAGACAGCCCGGATGAAAACGCAGAACTTTGAACCGGCTGGCTACATCTGAACATCATGGATCTTCCCTCCGAATATTATAGGAATTGTTGTTATCATAACATAGGGTAGGCTTAGCCTACAACCCCGGTTATTAGTCAGGCTACGGGGAGCGGTCTGGACGTGGTCTGTCCCGCAAAGGCGTTGCAGGACAGACCACGTCCAGACCGCCCCCCGTAGCCTTGCGCCTGATTGAAGAAACTGGCATAATAGAGCCGGAGGAGAAACCCATCACACAACAGTTTCACCGCAACCATGGGAACCGAATATATATTGGGAAGACATATGGCTATGAGAAAAAGTGCGGCACTGGGAATCATTGTAACGGGTATTTCCCGTAATACCCATCCGGCCCCAAGAGATACACATACTCCGGAGCCCTTTCCGCACCAAAACTGATTCGAACATCCATGTTTGTGCAGCGGCTACCCAACTGAACGCTGATAATGTAGTCCGACCATGTCATAAACCGTTGGCGTACCTCAGGAAGTATCTCTTGGAGCAACCCGATCGCGTGTTGTTCCGAACCCCAGGATAATTGCATCTGACCCCTGGCCAAGTATGCTGCGAACTCCAGATAATGAGCGCCAATATCTTGGATGCTCCTGATGCGCTGACCCGAAAAATCGGCGCCCGCGATAGAGATGCCATGGGTTGCTTTCATAAAGGCCTTCTCGACTTTTTGCTGAGCCTTTTTTAATTTTCGCCGGTCAACTTCCGGTGTGCGGGAATCCCTGATCAGGTCGACGACCGTGTGCTCCAAGTCGGACGGGTTGTAGATGCCCCATTGGTCATAGTGGAAACGCACACTGCCATAATATGAATCCCCAATCTCATCGAGGGGATATGCCAACACAAGGGAACGAAAACGGCTGGCATCTTTTTCATATTCCATAAAACTGGCACCCAGCATCAATAGGTGCTCATATTCTGGGTGGACCGGATATTTCCCTCGCCACTCCTGCGGTGATAACTGCTTCTTCGCCATACAGAACCTCCTCTATTCTTTCTTGGTTTTTCTGTCCATATTCATGTCTTCTTCATGAATAGTGCGCTCATACGACTTCTTTCAGCCAATATAACTCCTGATGATTAGAAAGTCATTTGAGATAATGACGGGGCGACATTAAGTGTAATAACAGAACAGTTGAAATCGTCATCAAATTGTTTGATATAAACAATATCCGCGCCGGAATTTTGAGAATCCACCTTGAAGGGTGTGTAATAATAGAGAGTTTGCCCTTTCTTACTTGATTGGCTGGTCTCAAGCGCTTTATTATCAACTTCTTGTAAGGGAAACATGGTGGTGCTCAAATAATCATCGTTGTCGCCCAAAGTTACACTGAAACCGATACCGGAAGTCCAAGGGCGGACTGTGTTTTTGTCCTGGGTGCCGGTAAAATTGAAATAGATGACGACGACTTTGGAGAAACTGTCTCTGGTGAAATGAGCTCCCTTGAAATCAAACGTCCCGCAAAGACTGGGCGTGTCAACATCCAATTGGGGACTTGTTTGTACAACTTTTGGTTCGACCGGCACAAAGCTCTTAACATTAATTCGCAGAGCATATTTCAATTCATGATCCTCGGTCCAGGAAACAGTGTTGTCCGTATCACCTGTAACACGAATAATACTCCCTGCCTTCGGGTAACCTTCAGCGAGCTGATTTTCAGAGATGGCGCTAACATCGAGATACACGAGATCCCTGCTACGGGCAATACGGGCAGGCAGGTAAACGTGTTTGTTCCCCTCCGACTCCATGGTTACTGAAGCGCCAAGGATTTGGGCTGTAAAAGTAATGGTATCGGGCAGCGTATTATCTATCGTTTGTTTCGACTCCGCCTGGGATATCATGGAACTCAATCTGTTGTACAACTCTTCTCCTGAAAGATTGTTAGTATCACCTTTCCTGCTGCCGCCTAAGATGTTCCCAAATCGGTCCTCACTTTCGTTCCAGCTTGCCATCGATACCATATATATTGCAATCATAAAGATAATCACCAGAACAGAGGGAATAAACACCGGCCAGGCTTTTTTAAAGTCCACATGTCCCTCGCTATTGCGTGGGACATGAATACCGACAGGCTTGGCAGAAGGACTTTTGACAGAAATGGCAGAGCCGCAGTATTCACAAACCACTGCAGACCGGTAAGCGCCGTTTATATTCTGAACAGCTCCGCAATGTGGGCATTTGACGCTGTCTGTTATTTCGGGAGCCAAGGAAACCTTGACGTAATCAGCAATCATGATTTGCTGCGGGTTCTTAGGATTATATCGCAGCGGGAGCGTCGCTCCCGGTTTAAACTGCTCCAGAGCATTTATCGTAATGAGTGCTGTGTCAGAAGCCGTATTCTTCTTCCCGCCTGCGCTAAACTCCACAGTGATCTCCAGTTTTGGCTGATGGCCAACCATCACACCGGTAGATTGCGCTGAAACAATTGTTCCGGTGACCACAGGGCCATTTCTTGTTTTTTTGTTGTATTTGGTATTTTTACCCATCTACATGATCCTCTCTTCAAGGTGTTTCTCTGCCTTTTCGCCTTCCCGGAGGCGGAGCCTTCTAATGCGGTCTTCGACCGCAAGTATCCAGTATTCAGTATTCAGGATTCAGAATGTGGATCTTCTTGTTTTTTATTGATGTTGTTGCAACCTAAGCGACTAACATCTCGTCAAAATCCCCCTCTTTTGGCTTCAGCCATTTCGGCATTTCTTTGCGAAATGAGGGCGGACAACTCATCAAGAATTGTCTCCACCGCCACATGGTTTGCATCCATGTTTGGCGCACCGTCAGCGCCTTCATCCGCATTTTTGGCAAATCGGTTGTTCCCATACCTGTTTTCTGTGGCAATCTCTTTTTCAAGCTTGCTAATAACGCCGACGATCTGCTCATCAACGGAACTGGCGCCGATTTTGTCACAATATTTAACATTTTCATAAACACGCGACAGCTGTGTTTCGAAGGACTTGTTCTGACTTTGGCTTACCAACGCATACAAACGCCCTTCGCAAGCCTGCATAAGTTGCCTGTCAGATACGATCTTTGCGTCGGAGGCATTGATTTTCGCAGAAAAGAGAACCACAACGATGAGAATAATCGCCAATAAGGCAAAGGTTGCGCTTTCTATGGCAATATAAGGTGCAACCATCTCTTCGAACAACCCAGAAACCAAACTCAGAATGAGTGTTACGATCAAATAGAAAACACTTGTGGTCACGATTCCGGATCGGATAAAAACATTGTTAGGACGGGGATTCGCTGCCAACGCGTTAGCGATTCCCACAAACAATACAATCTCGGCAAAAACAAAAAATCCAATTCCAATATAATTGGCGATATTTTTCTCAAAAGGAATCAGAAGGAACACAATTAAGGTCACAGCCACAGCTAAAAAGATAATCGCGCCAAATAAGACATTCCTTAATACCTTGCTCATAACGCACCTCTTCATAATTATTATTTCTGCTTTATAGTTTGTTTCCGCATTCAGGACAGAATTTGGGAGAGCCTTCCACTGCAGTGCCGCAAGCTTTGCACTTTTCGGATTGTCTCGCTAGGGATTCCCCACATTCAGGGCAAAACTTCATATTTTCAGCGGGTATTGTGTTGCATTTTGGGCATGCCTTTGGCAGAGTTTTGCTGCACAGGGGGCATGTGGATGCACCTAAGGGAATGTCCGCGCGGCAATAAACGCATGGATTATAGAGATTGCCACATTCGGGACAGTATTTGGCTTTGTTTGAGAAACGCGCGCCGCATTCATAACAAACGACTTCTTCCTGCGTTTCTTTCCTCGTATGGGTATCGTATCCGCAAGAGGAACAAAAACGTTTGTCCACATCAATAGCATAACCGCATGCCGGACATTTTTTGGTTTCTTTTGTATTGATCGTACCCGCGATGCCGGCCATTTGGTTGCCAAAAGCGCCGCCCACACCGACGCCCATTCCGAGCCCGATACCTGCCCCCATTAACCCGGCCTGACCGGAAGACGTATTCTTTGCGGCACCTTCGAGAGCATCAAAAGAACGTTGCTGCGTGTAATTATAGCCGACAATATCCATTTCCGCCTTTTTGGCAAGAGCGCTTTTAAGTTGTATTACGGCCGTGTCGTCTTCAGGGACACTGATATCATTAACATAAAAATTCACAAGGCGAATGCCGTAATCGCTCATAACCGGGGTCATTCGCTGTCCGATGAATTCTGAAAGCTCGTCAAGATAGGCGTTGATTTCTAACACACTGATCTGACGGTTAATCAGGTATGATGAGATCACATCCTTAACTTTTGTTAAATACAGACCCTGAAAATACTTTACGACATTTTGCTTTGTGAAAACGCTAAGGGTTCCCACAAGTTTGACCAGAAACTTTCTCGAATCAGAGATTTGTATACCAAATTGTCCAAAAGAGCGCAAAGGAATAAAAACTTTGTATTTTGGATCTTGCAGCTGAATCGGCGTCGGTGTTCCCCATTTGACATCCAGGGAATGAATTTTATTGATAAACCAGACTTCCGCGGTAAACGGCGAGTCGCCGCCAAAGGGCAAGTCAATGATCCTGTTTAGCAAAGGAATGTTGGCCGTTTCCAGTGTATGCCGCCCTGCCGCATATAAATCCAGCGCCTGACCGCCTTTGAACAGAATGGCTTCCTGGGACTCATTGACGATAAGCTGTGTCCATGTGCTAAGCTCGCTGTCAGGGTGTTTCCATACAAGGGTGTCGGGTGATCCGTCATACTTGACAATTTTTTCATCATGTTTAACAACTTTAATAATTGCCATATGGTTTCCTCCTCTAAATTTAATATGTCTACATACTCATCTTCTTCCTGTTCAATCTCAAAGTCATAGTTGGTGCAACCGTAATAACACTGATGCGTTCCGCTTAATGATGTTATCGCTGCTCAGGAAAAGGTGTTCCAAGTATTTATCGTCGTATCGTACAATTTCACGGCTACCTCCAATCAGGTCTATTATACTACATCATTCAACTCCATACAACGCATTATTACGGTATTTCGACAAAAAAAGTCAGTTGGGGTCATTCCGGTAGAAATGCAGTCATTATGTGAATTCTTGGATAATGACCGATAGACTTTCGAGTATGTGCCGTGTCCTCGAACATGCGGCGATTTGCCCCGTGGGTTTTGTGGGCGAAACCCATCCGTGCTATACTATCATCATGTCTAAGAAAGTACCGCAAAAAGCTAAAGATACGAAGCTTGTGGCACATTTTACCGAATGGTATTGTGCGGCTCACCATGGAAGCAACCCCCGTGTGGTATTGGAATCCCAAGGTGTGCTTAAGGGAATTTACGGAAAGAGGATTCCTATCCTCTGCGCGGAATGCGCGAACTATGTCCGTTGTGTTGAGACGAGGACAGAAAAATGCCCGAAAGATCCGAAACCTTTTTGTACTGTCTGTGATATCAAATGCTATAAGCCGGAAATGGCCGAGTATGCGAGGAAGATAATGCGTTACTCGGGGCCAAGATCACTCTTTTCCCGTTATTGGCGGCAGGCTGTGCGTCATATCGTGGAGAGCAGACGATCTCACAAGAAAACCGCACCCTAGTACTCTAAGGCGGGCTTCGCCCGCAAGTATCCAGTATTCAGTATTCAGGATTCACGATTCATCGAGCTTCGAGAGGATAAGTGTTTTTATTTTAACACAGCCAAATAAAGACGAACCTAGCGCAAGGCTACGGGGGGTGGTCTGGACGTGGCCTGTCCCGCAACGCCTTTGCGGAGGGCTTGATGCGGATCTAAGCGAACAGAGCGAAAGCAAACTCAACTGTCTGAGCGCAACGCAGTGGAGCGAGTTTTGAGTTTGCCGCGGCGGAGCATAGAGCCGCACAAGACCGGAGAACGGCTTGCGGGACAGGCCACGTCCAGACCACCCCCCGTAGCCTTGCGCGGCACCGCACAAGACCGGAGAACGGCTTGCGGGACAGGCCACGTCCAGACCACCCCCCGTAGCCTTGCCGCGGCTAGATTTATCATGCACCCACCGGTGTTTTTATCAGCACCGGTGTTTTTGTTGTTGCTTTGCTTTTGCCGGTATTGTATAATTTTGTTGAGAAAACACCCTGGGAGGAATGTGAAGTGAAGATTTTCATTAATCCTGGTCATGGATACAAGATTGATGGATCCAAGAGCAATAAATCTTCAAGGCCATCTTTCAGCCAAGACTATGACCCTGGTGCTGTTGGCTTAAACGGATATTTGGAAGCCACAGTCAATTTAGCTATCGCTCATAAACTATCAAACAGACTTCGGGATCACGCAGAACTTAAAATCTATCAGAGCGGCGGTTTGTGGCGCGGCCCCAATGATTACAGCATTAAAGACATTTGTGAAGCCGCAAACAACTGGGGGGCAGACTGCCTTTTATCCATTCACGCTAACGCCAGCAACGACCGCTCAGCCCAAGGGATTTCCACCCATTATCAAATGTTGGACACCAACAATGCTGATAAATACGAAAAAGGGAAAACCCTCGCGGAAATCACCCAAAGCCGCCTCATCAGCGCTTTCGGTGATTATGGCAAAAGCCATGACAACGGCATGATTCTTGACAGTCTCCAAGTCTTACGAGACACCAAATGTCCCGGCGTTCTTGTTGAAATCGGTTATATTACGAATCCGTTAGATGAAATTAAGATGCAACAGGATTTCTGGCAGGATTCCGCCGCTTATGGGCTCACTCTGGCCTTTAACGATTATCTCGAACTGGGAATGTATCCCCGTCCCCCTATGCCTAACGCCGACAAAACCATCATCGAATGTCCATACATCGAACCTATGACCGATGTGGCTCTTGGTTGCAAAGGCCATGATGTGCGTTGGATTCAATGGCAGCTCAACCTGTGCGGAATCTCCTTGGCCATCGACGGCGATTATGGCCCGATGACGGAGGCGGCAGTTCGTTTTTACCAAGGCAACATCGACCTGAACCCAGATGGCGTTGTCGGCACACAAACCCGATCCATCCTGAGAACCGTCACCGAATACTGCCCCTACAGGGAACCAACGGACACGATTCTTTTGGGTAGCAAAGGCAACAATGTGCGCTGGGTTCAATGGCATCTGAATCGAACCGGCGTCAATCTCAATACAGATGGGGTTTTTGGGCCTATGCCCGATTTCGCCGTAAGAGACTTTCAACTGAATAACAACCTCATCGTTGACGGCGTGGTGGGATCGCGCACCCGTGCCATGCTGAAATCAGCCACCCAGGCATGTCCCTATAACGAACCCTTAAGAAGTCTCAAACAGGCCAACGCCGGAGCCGGCGTTTGCTGGGTTCAATGGCAACTCAAACGAAATGGCGCTCAACTGCCTTTAGATGGAAGATTCGGCCCCGCAACAGATGCCGAGATACGCAACTTCCAAGAGAGCAACGCCCTGTTAGCCGACGGCATCGTCGGACCGCAAACCCGTGCCAAACTGAAAGAATAGTTCGTGTCTATGGATTTTCATCTCACCCTTTTGGTTTAAACGACACCGCACAAATAAAACTAAACAAAATCGCGGCAGTAATTCCGATAGCCGCCCCTTCAATACCTCCGGCAAGAACCCCCAGGATACCCGACTCGGCGCCTTGAACGGCTCCTTTTCCCATAACATAACCAAATCCCGTCAACGGCACCGTTGCCCCGGCTCCCGCGAACTTGACCAACGGTTCATACCATCCCAAAGCGCCGGTAACGGTTCCCAATGAAGCAAAAACAATCAAGACATGCGCCGGCGTGAACTTGGGTTTGGTCAAATCCATAAGCAATTGAGCGCACACACACAACAATCCGCCAACCACAAACGCAGGAACCAAATTCAGCCATAAGCTCCCTGACACCTTATTTTCCTCCTTTCTTTATTTCTTCCGCCAGTGTTAATGGTCCATGACCTCAATAACCACACCGTGGCCGATTCCCGGCATGCTCTCTCCCTGGAGCAAAGAATCTTTGCTATGAAGACTGCCGCTCCCGACAAACAGGATCTTGCGCAATTCTTTCTTGCGCAACCGATCAAGCAAATAGCCGCTCAATACCACAGCCGAACAGCCACAACCGCTCCCACCCGCGTGAACATCCTGATCAGCCGAATAGATCAAACATCCGCAGTCTTGAATGTTGTCCAATGTGTGGAATCCGCTTTTGTCGAGCAATTCTTTCAGCAGCTCCAACCCTAGATTACCCAGATCCCCGGAAACAATCAGATCGTAACTTTCCGGACCCGTCCCCATATCATAGAAATGCCCCAGCAACGTATCCGCAACCGCCGGAGCCATCGACGCTCCCATATGGTTGGCATCCGTCTGGCCATAATCAATCGCGCAACCCAAAGTCGCTGCTGTGATATGGATTGTGGCCCCTTGCCCCGATCCGCTCTCACCTTTGCCCAGAACCAGGCATCCTGCGCCGGTAACCGTCCATTGAGCGGTCAGCGGACGCTGGTTCCCGTGTTCTGTTGGCATACGAAACTGGCTCTCAGCGGTCTCATGATGGCTGGATGTTGCGCACAACACTTTGCCGGCAAATCCACCATCTATCAGCATCGCCCCCACCGCTGCCGTCAGTGCCATCGTTGAACACGCGCCGAACATGCCGATAAAAGGACGCCCAATCTGCCGCAACGCATAGTTCGACGTCGTATTCTGGTTGAGCAAATCGCCTGCCAGAACATAGTCGATATCATCAGCTGCCAGTTTATGTTTCTTGACCGCTTCATTCATAGCCATTTCAATCATGGCACTTTCGGCTTTTTCCCAGGTCTTTTTCCCATAATAGGTGTCCGGCAGTACATAATCAAAATGCGCGTTCAGTGGCCCTTTTCCTTCCTTAGGGCCCACCACATTATAACCTCCGATAATTTCCGGAGGGTTTTGAAAAACCACCGTCTTTTTCCCTACACGTTTATCCATTCAACACCCCTCCCAACCCATAAACGAAACTGGTATCACCGAAATATTAGACAACCCAAACCCATAACAAAAGCAACAATTGTCCCACAGATGATCACAGGGCCCGCCACAGAAAACATCTTTGCCCCCACACCCAAGATATATCCATCCTTCTTGGAGTCCATAGCCGGAGAAACCATAGCATTTGCAAACCCCGTCACCGGCAGGATTCCTCCCGCACCCCCCAGGGATACAATGCTGTCATACAGGCCCAGCCCGGTCAGCAACGACCCCAGGAAAATCATGCTTGTTGTGCCCAGAATTTGTGCTTCCTTCAGAGCGATTCCCAGATAGAGAAACACATTAATCAAAATTTGCGCCACCAGACAGATCCCACCACCAACGACAAAAGCCATGGCGCAATTGCGGATCAGTTTCGGTTTGGGCTGAATCTTTTTGTTCATCTCCTCATATTCCTGCGGAGTCACTTTAACAAGCACCGACATTTCCTCACCTCAAATATTTCCATTAATAGTCAATTGTCCATAACCATTTGTCAATAGCTCCCCAAAAACCCTTTGTTAACCGGCGAATAGACATTCTTTGCTTTCCTGTCTTTCCTCTTTTTACAAGGATTAAGCTAGCCGGTGTCGAAAACTACTCTCCGGAACATTGAACCTCAATCCGGTATTCAAATGCCTCGAACACCGTCCCGGCGTATCGAGCCCCGAAACACGAACTGGAGGATGCCATGCAAAAACATATCGCCCAGCAAACCTTGACACTCTACCTGAGCGGCGAACTGGACATGAGCAACGCGGACGACCTCAAAACTCTTATTGACCGAGACATCGATCGCAAGAGGATTCGCACGGTGATCCTTGACCTCAGTGCCGTATCCTTCATTGACAGCTCAGCCTTAGGGGTCATCCTCGGCCGCTACAAAAAGCTTCTCGCCTTGGGTGGTAAGATCCAGATCGCCAACGCCCCGCCCCATATATACCGCATTCTGTCCATATCAGGACTTCCCGGTATCATCGAATTCATATCAGACGGAAAGGAGATTTCCTGATGAAAACCAACCGCCTGTCCCTCACTTTTACCAGCTTACCGGAAAACGTCCTTATTGCCCGCATGCTGGCCTCCTCTGTCGGCGCACAACTTGATTTGCCAATGAACGACTTGGAGGAACTGAAGGTCGCTATCTCCGAAGCCGTCTCAAATGCCATTATCCATGGTTACGCCAACAAACCCAACAACACGGTAACCTTAGAAATTGATATCATTGGCGACATCATCACCGTGCGAGTCCACGACACAGGTTGCGGTATCGAAGACATCCCTCAAGCCATGCAAGCTTCCTTCTCAACAGACCCGGAACGCATGGGGTTAGGTTTCGTCTTCATGAAATCCTTCATGGATACCCTTGATGTCGCCTCCGAAATTGGCAGAGGGACCACGGTTCTCATGACCAAAACCTATCATTCCAGTCCCCATACCTCTCATTAAGAGGGGGAAGGAGGACAATATGATCCAGCGCTTATCAGAAATGAATTTACCTCATTTCCCCCTTCTTAACGAAGACGATACCCTTTCATATCTGCACCGCGCTCAAGAAGGCGACTTGGCAGCCCGGGAATACCTTATCAATTGCAACCTGAAACTCATTTTCAACTTAATCCAACGATTCGCCAACCGCGGATATGAGCTGGAAGATCTGTTTCAGATTGGTACCATCGGCTTGATCAAAGCCATCGACAAATTCGATTTTAGTTACAACGTCAAGTTCTCCACCTACGCTGTGCCAATGATTATCGGAGAAATCCGCCGCTTCCTTCGGGACGATCATCCCATCAAAGTTCCCCGTTCCTACAAAGAGCTCATTTACAAAATCAATCGTGCCCGGGAAACTCTCCAAAGCTCCCTATCCCGGGATCCCACCATCGGCGAACTCGCTGCCGAGATGCAATTGGCTCCCGAAGAAATCATCATCGCCATGGAAGCGGTTCAGTTGCCCTCTTCTATTCACGACACATTTTTTCAAGATGACTCTGATCCTATCTACCTCATAGACCAATTGCCCGACGATCGCAATGAAACGCCGGTCTGGTTCGAAAAAATCGCCCTCCAGGAACTCATCGACCGACTCCCCGACCGGGAAAGACAGGTTCTTATCCAACGGTTTTTCGAGGACAAAACCCAAAGCGAGATTGCCAAGCACCTAAGCTTATCCCAAGTCCAAATCTCCCGCATTGAAAGAGCCGCCCTACAAAGAATCCGAACATTTCTCAATGACTCTTAAAACCCAAACACATCGCTGAACGTGCGTACCACCATCCCCGGCAAAGAAAGTTTCGGTACGCTTTGAGCCGCAGTCAATTTGACACGATCGATTTCCTCATCATTGAAATAGATGACGGCATACCCCAATTCCTGTCCCGGCTCAACCGGGGCAACAGCACCCGGACTCCAAAAGCAGTCATATCTGTATGCGGCTTCTTGCCCTTTTTCCATGCAGATACCAATCTCCTGTTGGGGCACAACCGCAACAGTGGTTTCTTCACCTTTGGAAATCGGCACATGTGCCACAGGTGTTCCGGAAGGCACATAAGTCTTATAGACATACTTCGCGAAACCGTAGTTATAGATTTTCATCGATTCCTGGAAATGGCCTTGACTTTGGGGACAAGCCATAACCACACAGATTAATCGCAACCCGTCCCGTTTGACAGTTGACGCCAGACAATGCTTGGCTTCGGCTGTGCTGCCTGTTTTGAAACCTTCTGTTCCCTGGTACCACCACAACATGCGATTGGTGTTGTACAACTGGAAAGCGCCGTCCCGCAATTTATGCTCTTTCGTGCCGGTTAATTCCAGCAACAGCGGATACTTTAGGCATTCCCGCCCAATCACCGCCATGTCGTAGGCGCTGGTATAATGACCTTCAGCCGAAAGACCGTGGGTGTTCACGAAATGTGTGTTTTTGAGCCCGAGATCATCGGCTTTTCGGTTCATTTCTTCCACGAAATCTGCTTCACTGCCGCCGATATGTTCAGCGATAGCGACACTGGCGTCATTCCCTGATCCTACCGCAACAGCATATAACATATCGCGAAATGTCATTTGTTCGCCCACTTCCAAGTACACCTGGGATCCCCCCATGGAACTGGCTTCCGGGCTGGTTGTAACCTTTTCTGTCAAAGAGACCCGACCTTTTTCCACAGCCTCCGCTGCGATAAGCAACGTCATCAGTTTTGTGACGCTGGCTGGTGGTAGTTCCAAGTGAGCCTCTTTTTCATACAGAATCCGTCCTGTCGCCGCGTCCATTAACACGGCTGAAGCAGCTGTGGTTTCCAAAGAAGCCGCCAAATTCAGTTTGTCCGGTTGCAGCCATAACATCGGATCGTCAAACTGAACCGAGAAATCTGCTTCCTGGGTCTCCTGTGAGGCTCCTTGAACCGCCGCCAACGTGAACCCGGTACCGAGAATACACAGACAGAACAGAAGACCTAAACATAGGATGTATTTCAGACTGGATTTCAAGATTATTCCCTCCCATTCTTGAGAAATAGCTTTCTTGAATCCTAGTATGCCCGCAGCAAAATGAATTATCAGGCGAATTATCAAAAAAAACCGGCCTCAGATTCCTCTGATAGCCGGCGTTCCCCTATTCTAAAGTTGATCTCCATTTGCGGATTACTCCGGTTTAACGAATTCCTGTCTGCTTTTCTGAACCGGTGCATCCGATCGATTCTGAGCAGCTGCGCTTCGAAACGAAAATGTGCCGTCTTCTGATCCCATACGCGACTCGTCCTCTTGATTCCTTGAGGGAGTGAACTCACGTATGTTTTTTTTTACGTCATCAGTTTGTAGCGTGAAACCCCGCGAGCCTGACTCTGCCGTATTAAGTCTTTGCATAACGCTGCCGACTTCGGTGACTCTGCCTTCATTGAGCAAACGGTCAAGCCTATAAATATCCATAGACTGAACCAAAAGTTCATAGACTTCCAGACTCATAACCACAAGGTCTCCATGACCCTGTCTTGTAATAAAGACAGGCTCCTTCTTGTCCCTACAATAGGCAGAAATTTCCTGGTAGCTGTCTCTTAAATCTGTTTCCGGTCTAATTCTCGGCATATCTCAATCTCCTTTCTTTGAAATCCATTATACAACAAAACTCTATAAGAATAAAGCCCCAAACTCCATAAAGGTTCCTTCATCACCTTCTCAAAACCCAAACCACAACAAACACAACAGTATGTACCAGCACAATACTGGCCCCCGGCTGAAGGTTCCACACAATCGAAACGATCATCCCCACAATAAAATTGACCACAGAGATCACCACCGCGCTCCTCATCACACCCCAAAAACTTCCACACACCCGCATCGCGATGACACCCGGGAAAATAATCAAGCTGGATATCAACAGCGCCCCCATAATCCTCATCCCAACCACAATAATTACGGCCACCATCATTCCGATGACAGATTTATAGAGCCTGATAGGAGCCCCCACCGCATGAACAAATTCCTCATCAAAAGTTATCGCAAAAATTGTGTGATAACAGAACCCGCAGACCCCCAACACCATCAAAGCCAAAACCGCCCCTAAAATCGCGTCCTCTTTTCCCATAGCCAAAATACTGCCAAACAAAAAACTATTGATATTGACATTAACACTGCCGGCTAACAGAAGACCAAGAGCTAAAGAGCTGCCGGAGATCATCGCGACAGCTACATCTCCTTTGATGAAGCTGTTCTCGCCGAGACGCAAAAGAAAAAAAGCCGCCACCATCACCACAGGCATCGCCACTGCGATCGGCGCCCAATGCAAAACCAAAGCCAGTGCCATCGCCCCAAATCCCACATGAGACAACCCGTCGCCAATCATAGAAAGCCGTTTCAGAACAAGCGTAACCCCCAGAAGAGCCGCTGACGAAGCGACAAGCACCCCCACAAACAGCGCCCGCTGCACATAATCGTATGTAAAATAAGTAACCAAATCACCAAAGTTCTCCATAACTCTCCCCGCACGTTATTTGTCAATGCTCCGATGTATCAAGGTGCTCCATTGTATCAAGGTGCTCCGATTTTCCCCAAAACACACAGGCCCCCTCGTCCAGAACGAAAACCCTCTTCGCCTGCAAAGCCGCTTCCCGGTCATGAGACACGACAATGACAGCGACGTTTCGGATCCGATTCACTTCATCCAAGAAGCTGGCCAAAAGGCGAACACCCTCCTCATCCAAGTTCTTTGCCGGTTCATCCAACACGAGCAACCGGCCGGCGGCACAAAAAGCACGCGCCAACAAAACACGCTGCTTCTGACCCCCGGAAAGATCACGAAACAAAGCTTTTCGGGCGTCAACTATACCTAGGTATGTCAGGCCAAATTCAGCCAGCTCTTTTTCTTCCGGTCTAAAATAAGGTCTCCATCCCCTCCGATTCAGACACCCTGACAAAACGACCTCCCAAACCGTCGCGGGAAAATCCTGACGCAGATTGACCTGTTGGGACAAATACCCAATATCCCCTCGTTTCAGACCGTCCCCCAAGAAGACGCTGCCCTCCGCGATGGGCACAAGCCCAAGCATCGCACGCAAAAGTGTGCTTTTGCCCGATCCGTTGGCTCCCATCACACAGACAAAACCACCCTCAACGACATCAAACGAAATACTACGCAAAATCTGTCGTCCGCCCAGTTTTACAGCAACCTGACGGCAAGAAATCACAGCCACAATCTATTTCAAACCCTTCGCGATATTGTCGGCGTTTTGCCGCATCAACCCTAAAAACGACACAACCTCCAACTCCTCCTTGCTCACATTATGACATGAATGCAACATAAGCATCTGTTTCCCTGTTGCTTCGCTGATGGTACGAGCCACTTTAGCGTCCACAAGTTCCTCATAGTAGATCACCGGCAAATCCTCCGATTTGACCTTTTCAATGATCATAGCAATATTCTGCGGGCTCGGCTCTATCTCCTCCGCACAGGAATCATAAGCGGCATAAATCGTTAAACCATATCGCCGAGCCATATTGGCAAAAGCATTGCGCCCTCCCAAAGCCAATGTCCGGCGCGTGCCGGCAGCTACAATGTTGATCATCTCATCATCCAACTGATCCAACAGGATTTTGTACTCTTCCGCCCGCTCTCGAAAGAAATCAGCGTTCATTGGGTCGGCTTCACAAAGTCCTTCTGTTATGTTGTCGACCATAATTTTTGCCAATAGAGGATCAGTCCAAATGTGGGGATCATCTGATTTCAGGGCTGTGTCGCAAACCGAAGCGTCGACAACCACCGAGCGGCTGCCGCTGCTCTTGGCAAGAGAAGCCGCCCAAGGCTCCATCTGATCGCTTGTGTAAACGAAAACATCGGCTTCCCGGACGCGTTTGATATCGGCAGGAGTCGGCTCATAATCATGGCTTTCCACGCCCGGCGGCAACAGAAGGCTAACAGAGGCTTTGTCCCCGGCAATAATCCGAGCAAAATCATACTGGGGATACAGCGTTGCGACAACAAATACCTTATTCGGTGAAAGAACCGGTTGCCCGTTTTCCTGATCGTCACTTTGGGTGTTCGTACAAGCCAAAGGCAAGCAACAGAAAAAGCAGACGACAAGATAGGCCAAAAAAGTTATAGATTTTTTCTTCGAGAACAGTTCCTTGCTGTGTTTGATCATAGTCCTCCTTGTATCCCTGTTACTCCCCGGGCGTCAAACCGAGAGCCGCAAGTCTTTCCGACTTGCGGCTCTTTAATCTTTATGCAACGCCGGAATGCCGCAAGACATATTCCTCAACGCGTGGCACGATAAAAGGCGTATGACATCGGTTCCCCCTCGAATTGGACTTCTCCCGCTGTGACTTCAGCCAGAAAAATTGTATGGGTCCCGGCATCAAACTTTTGGACCACATCAGCTTCCAACGTCGTCAGCGCCTCATTCAGAAGCAGCACACCTGATCGACCCCGATGCACAGTCACCCCGGCAAACTTGTCGCCGTCGCGGCCCGAACTGTAGCCAAACCGCGCGGCTAAAGCATGTCCCCGTTGATGCAGAACCGAGACCCCGATTTTACCGCTTTTCAGAACAAACTCATGTGTCAGGTTCTTCTTGTTCAAGGCCGCAACAATTTGAACCGGTTCGGAAGTAACCTGAAAACAAGTGTTCGCTGTTTGACCGTTATCCCTCAAGCGGTTCCCGTCCCCATCCACATCATACGATGTTACAATAAACAGCCCATAGGACAGCGAAAAAACAGCCTTTGCCATAGCGGTAGCCGCGTCCAAAGGAGTCAGAATCTGATTAATCCCGGAAACAATCGGTCGTACGACTTCGCCTTGCTCAATCCTGGTAAAATAGGTTGAGTCGTTTTTGCATAGGGGACACATGGACGGCGGCCCGTCGCCTTTATGCATATAATGACAGATTGTGCATTCCCAGAGCATAGGTTCCTCTCCTTCATCATCCAACCGGCCTGAACCTAAAAATACCTCTTCAGCAACCCCGCAAAGCCTTTCCCGTGGCGAGCTTCATCTTTACACATTTCATGAACAGTATCATGAATCGCATCGAGATTCAGTTTCTTGGCAAGAACCGCCAACTCTTTCTTTCCGGCACAGGCACCAAACTCGGCTTCTGCCCGCAGTTCCAGGTTTTTCTTGGTGCTGTCTGTTAACACGTCTCCCAACAACTCGGCAAATTTAGCGGCATGCTCGGCCTCTTCCCAAGCGTAGCGTTTGAAAGCTTCCGCCACCTCAGGATACCCTTCGCGATCGGCAACCCGGCTCATCGCCAAATACATACCCACCTCGGTGCATTCGCCCATGAAGTTGGCATTAAGACCTTCAATAACTTCCGGATCAACGCCTTTGGCCACACCCAAAACATGCTCATCCGCCCACACCTTATCGCCGCTGCCGGCCCTGAACTTGTCCTGACTCGCTTGGCATTGCGGGCATTTCTCCGGAGCCGCATCTCCCTCGTAAGTGTAACCACAGATGGAACACACCCATTTTGTCATCATCCATATCCTCCTTATTAAATAGAAATGTTTATCATTACTATAAAGGAGTGAACAGGCTGTGTCAAATTCCGGGACTCCTGAATCGTGGTTCCATGTCCCAGTCTTCAATGTTCGATGGGAAGAGCCCTGTTCGAAGAAGATCGTCTGGGATCGGTGCCTTCAAGGACAAGGGGTTCTGAGTGAAGGGATGGATAAACCCATAACGATAGGCGTGGAGGGCCTGGCGGCGGAACACTTCCGCGGTGCCTCCATAGAGGGTATCTCCGGCCAGGGGATATCCGACAGCCTGACAATGAACCCGGATCTGATGGGTTCTGCCTGTGATAAGGCGGAATTGGATTAGGGTGTACCGGCCGTCTGTGGCCAGGACATGATACTCCGTTTGCGCGGGTTTGCCTTGGAGGTGGATCTGTTGGAGAATTTTGCTGCCGGGTTTTGGTCCCATGGGAATATCAAGAATGCCGGTTGGGTTTGCTTGCGGCCATTCACCTTGAACAATACCCAAGTAGATTTTTTTGACCTGTTGTTTGTCCGAAAGGTTTGAGATCTGTTGTTGAGCGTAGCGGTTTTTGGCTATAAGAATGATGCCGGAGGTGTCACGGTCTGTACGGAAAACGGGCCGAAAAAGGCGGCGTTCTCCTTGCTTCTGCCAGTATCCGGCTACGGCGTTAGCAAGGGTTCCCCGAATGTGGGGCCCCACAGGATGAACAATTTGACCCGGAGGTTTGTTGACAGCTAAATAGAACGCGTCCTCATAGAGGATATCCAAAGGCAAATCTTCCGGTTCTATACCGGCTTCCTCCGGTTCAAACAAATCGACAACCATGGTTTGACCACAAAAGCCACGTGTCGTAAGATAGACAGGAACACCGTCGAGTTGGGTTTTGTTGCCCGTTTTGAGCCTCTGGATGAGTTTGCGGGAAAAGCGAAAACGCCCCCGCAGGATATCCTCCAGTTTCTTTTCGTGATCCTTGTCATCCAAGATGTGGCGGAATATTGTATCTGTTGGCATTGGGCCTCCCGGTTTCACCTTGCGGGCAAAGCCCGCCTTAGTGTATACTCCATGTGATATGTCGGAATCATATCTGAGATCGGAATCACAACGATGAAAGGAGATTCTTATGGATGAACGTTTTGTAAAGTTAGCCAGGAACATCATATCATATTCTGTGCGATTGCAACCAGGGGAGAATGTTTTAATAGACCTCAGCGGTTCGGAAACCGACCTTGCCAAGGCATTGGTTCGAGAAGCCTATGCCGCAGGGGGATTCCCCTTTATCTCAATCCATGCCGGCGATTTACAGCGGGAACAACTGATGCAGCTTACCGAAGATCAGGCTCAAGCCATGGCCCGCTGGGATTTGGCCCAGATGCGGGAAATGCAGGCTTATGTGGGTATCCGAGCCGGTGCCAACGCCAGCGAATTGGCCGACGTTCCTTCCCATAAGATGCAGATGTATTCCAATCTTTATTCTTTACCGGTTCATTTGGAGCAACGGGTCAAGCACAGCAAATGGTGCATTATGCGTTACCCGAACCCTGCAATGGCCCAGCTTGCCGAGATGAGCACCGAGGCTTTCACCGATTTCTATTTCCGGGTCTGCAATATGAATTACGCCCAGCTGTCCGAGGCGATGGATCCCTTATGCGCACTGATGAACACAACGGATAGAGTCCGACTTGTGGGTCCGGGCACTGATCTGAGCTTCTCCATCAAGAACATCAACACCGTGAAGTGCGACGGAACCTTCAACATCCCCGACGGCGAAGTGTATACAGCCCCGGTCAAAACATCCGTTAATGGGGTCATTTCCTACAACACCCCTTCGGTTTATCACGGGGTTGTCTATGAATCGATTGTCCTGGAATTCGAAGACGGTAAAATTATTCGCGCCACCGCCAATGACACCGAAAAGATCAACCATGTTTTTGATACTGATGAAGGAGCTCGCTATGTGGGTGAGTTCGCTATCGGGGTCAACCCGTTCATACAAAAACCCATGAAAGATACCTTGTTTGACGAAAAAATAAACGGCAGCATCCATTTCACTCCAGGGTCAAGCTATGACGATGCCAATAACGGGAACAAGTCCGCTGTTCATTGGGATCTCGTGTTAATTCAGCGACCTGATTACGGGGGCGGCGAAATCCATTTTGACGACGTGTGTATCCGTAGAGACGGACTGTTTGTTCATCCGGATTTGCTGAAGCTGAATCCGTAGAAGTTTGCCGACTGACATCCACATCACTTCACTTACGAATCAATATCTGTTCTGCTACGGATTCCACGTAAAGAGGATCGGTCAGCTTATCACGCACTTGGGATATCCAAGTGGATTCAACAAGAATATGGTCAAAATCATCATAAAGAGCCGCTACATCTTTGCGATTCACCATATAGGTTATATCAGTGAAGTTGTAAATAATGCATTCGGCATTTGCGGTCAGGGCAAAGGAGGCAGTCGCGTTGTAGATGAGGGATTTCCGAACCTCATAGAGACAATCTTCATCTGTCAGGCTAGAATTGGCGATAGAAACATTTTCGAACCGCTTGATCTTCTCAGCCTGCATGGCTTTGTTCTCCAAGCTCTTTCTGCCAACGTTCAGCAGGGTGTCTCCATAGTTGAATTGTGTGGTTAGGATTTCGGGGAACATTTCCGTACCGCCGGCCATCGTTCCTGTCAAGGGAAGATGGACTTGGAGAACGATAATTTTGCCATTGCCCATGTAGGGAGACTTGAATCCCATGACGGAGTTAATATCATGGGTTGTAACCTCTAATTGCTCGAAAGCGTAGAGATCTTCTTTGTAGGCTTGTGTTGGCAAAACCTTCAATTGGACTAAACCAAAGAGACCTATACCAATAAAAGCTAATAAGAAAATGGCGATGTTTTTAGATTTCATGGTTTTCTCCGATTTGCGCTTCGTGTTTTTGGACAAGCCCAGGCAGTTTATGGAGAGTCAGCGGAATGACGATCGTGAAGAAGGGTTCGAGATAGGTCAACATGGTCATGGCAAATTCATAGGGGCCATTAAAGACAACGAGCCTTGAATACCATATGTTGCTACCAAACATAGCGCCGGTTAGAATCAGGGTAAACAGAATTATAAAGAGGAGCCATATTCCCCAAGTGTAACGTCTGATTCGTCTCATGTGATCAAGATTGATAACCGCCTTTCTCCCAAGGTTTTTTCTTGCAATGTGTGGCAAAACCAAATGACCTATAAGAGAAGCTATGAGGTAACCGGTACCGATGACAATAACACATTTGAGCAGGAGCTCATGGGATTTCCAGAATCCCATGATTGTTAACGGAATGCTGACAATCCAAGCAACAAGAAGATACAACAACAAAGTCTGAACAACCTCCAGCATGTATCGTCCGATATAGATGGATTTGGTTTCCTCTATGAGACCATCAAGGCTTGTCAGCGTGTCACGGGTTTGCTGTACGGCGGTGGATTCGTCCATACCGCTGTTTATAAGATCTTTTTTTTTGGCTTCAAGGTTGCTCAGTATTTCGGCTTTAAGATCATTGTTCTGTGGTGAATTGGTGTATCCTTTGAAGAGATGATTCACATGAGTTTCCAGATCATTCATGATCATTGCCCCTCTCGATTAATCTGCTTATCAGGGATTTGGCGTTCTTCCAAGCGGCGACGGAGGCTTCATAGGATGATTTCCCCTCAGGGGTAATCCGATAATACTTACGCCGCCCTCCTTGGCTTTCATCACCCCAGTAGGAATGGATATGGCGGGCTTTTTCCAGCCTCTTGAGACTGGTGTAGAGGGATGGTTCCTTTAGCTCGTAAAGACCGTCACTGATGACGGCGACCGCTTTAATGATTTCATAACCATAGTTGTCATGCTCGAGGAGTACCCGAAGAATCATGGTGTCAATATGACCGCGAATCCAATCGCTGCTCATAAAGTCGTTCACGTGTTGATCCCCCCCTTTATAGGCAAGCCCAGGCATTTATTCTGAAGCTGCTCCTTGCTCAGGAACATCATATAACATATTACTATGTATGTCAAGGTAATATGGCACAGTCGCCTCTTCGCAGGATCCACCTTGCGGGCGTAGCCCGGGGTTATTTTGATTGTTTGAACACAGGAATAAGGCCTTTTCTTACTGCAAAATCTTTGATCGCGATTCGTTTGGTGTAAGACAACAGAGTTCACCCTTCATCGTGAACCCCTCCGGGGTCACATACACCAGCAGCCTATTCCATTCTGTCCAATCCGCGATCAGTTCGCCAAACCTGCCGAACCCTCGAAGCTTCGCCGCGTCTCCGGTGGTTTTGGCGCCGACGGCGCCACGTCCCCATTTGGTGCTTCTGCTCTTTTCGGAGGCTTCTGTTGCTTTGGCGGCTTCTGTCGCTTTGGCTGCTTTGGCGGCTTTGGCGGCCATGTTGACTTCACCGACTCCGACAAAGCAGAGCAGGATGTCCGGGAGCAGGTTCCCAACGGCATAGCCGTAGGCACCTTCTATGCCTCTTTCATCTACCATGTCGCAGATTTCGTCCAAGATGCCTGAGGTGAAGTATATCAGGCCTTGTGGATCTTTTGACAGACTGGCTAGGTAGACGATACCTTCTAGGCTTTCCCAGATGGCGACGGTGCCTTCATGGACTCTTCGGTGCGCCCATTCTCTGAAGGGGTTCTCCGGGGCGTCAGGATTGCCGAACAGGGAGTCTAACCCCCATGAGGGCAAGTCTGCAATTGTGATACCGAGGGCTGTCGCGTACTCTGCGATTCCTGTGGCCCAGCTGAGCAGGTTGACGCTGCCATTGGCTATGCCTTCGGCCGTGTACAAGGTGTACCTGAATCCTGTTCTGGCGGTTTCTACGATGCTTGTGAAGTTGTGTCGCAGGCTTTGTTGGGTTCCCGGGGAGAGGTCGGTGTCGTTCAGGATGTTATTGAAGGCGGGGACAGCGAAGTCGCAGATGTCGTTGAGCATGTGTCTTTCGGTGGCGAAGCCTTGGTGGAGGGTTTGGCCTAGGGTGTCAAAGAATCCTAAGACGCTGGGTTCGTTGCTGCCGTAGTCGATCCACATCTTGGCGGCTGGTATGAGGTATTCTTTCTGCACGATATCATTGAGGCGGTAGACTTCGTTCAGGAAGGAGGGAGCGTGGTTCTGAAAGATTTCGGTGATCTTGTTTTTGGTGAGGGTGAGTTCCTGTTGAGCGTTGGTGAGGGTTGTGACGGTTTTGGCGACGATTTTGGGAATGAGGTTCTCCAGGGTTGGATCGGTTATGGGGGCGGCGGCGGTTCCCATGACCTGAAAGATTTTGCTGATGGCTTGGATGGAGGTGGGATCTTTGATTTCCGGGGTTCTTTTGTTGAGTATGCCGATTTCAATCAAGCCGGTTATGAGCTTGGGGGCTTGCAGTTGACCGAGAGCCAGGGTTTGGTTGAGGGTGTCGGCGAGGGTGGTGTTGGGGTCGTGGGTGAAGGTGGTCCAGATGGTGGTGAGGGGAAGGAGGAGTGGTTGGATGACCGGCGTCAGGAGATGGGTTTTCCAGCAGTCGCTGATACTGCTGAATTTGTATGGGGGCGATTGGTCGGCCAGTCTTTGGATGTCGGCGTAGCTTTGGGCGTTGGGTTGGTGGGTTTCGAGGTATCGGGAGAAGGCTTGCCGGGATACCATGGCGTTCTGCCGGGCGGCTTCGAAGGTTTCGGCGGTTGTGGCGAGGGCTTTCCGGATGGTTCTGAGTTTCTCGGTGTCGATTTGTTTGATGAGGTTCAGGCGTGTCATTTCTGCCGCGCTGAGGATTTCCGGTGCCGCTCTGAACAGTTTTCCGGCGCGGTCTTTGGGGTCGGCGGTGTTGTCGATGACGTGGCCCAACCTGTGAAGGAAATTATTGAAAGGGGCTACTAAATACTTATCGATCGCTAGTCATGCAAAGCTTCAATGAATTCATAAATATTTCGGGCTAGGAAATACATATTGCTCATATCAGCATCATCATTTTCCTGTTCATGATCCCAGAAGAAGATATTTTCACAATAGTCTCCTCCTATCCCTAAACATATTACATTCCCCCCAGGATCATCAGCAATGGGAATGAAACTACTTGGCATTCTATCTTCATAAATATCTAGATAGTCGTCTAAGTTGTCATATATATCTCCTATACCAAAAAACACATTGAGAACAGTGTTCCCCTGACTACTTGATATTCTAAAAGTGCTTCTCTCCGGATATCCTCCATTTTGTTCGAGCAAAAACCTTATATATAGCTCTGGAAGCTTGATATTATGTTTGGATTCAAATTCTGTAATATTTTCGAGAGAGAGTTTGTTCCCTGAATTAGAAAATTTCATCATCAGTTCTCACCTTTCATATAACTCTATTTGCCCATTTATTAGCTACTGATACACCACCCATATGTGTGAATTCCGCATGAATCTTCTTTTCGACTAGAACCATAGTCTTCCCGTCTTCGAGATGATGCCATATATATCCTGCTGGAGGTTTATTATTTGCAGGAACTGGTGGAATTGAATCTTTACTCAAGCGTGCTTTTTCGTTTGCTAATTTGTAATCCTGAGGACGATTAGCCGGAACAGACACCTCAATCTCCACTGGCTTAACTGTTGGATGGTAATACATCGAAAAATCGGGATAACCATTAACGTATTTTATGGATGTCCCGGCCTTATTGGTGTATATCCACACACTCCCATCTCCATTAATTTGGATTTCCCCACCCTTATTAAACCAATTCTCTGTAACAGGGGAATAACCTGGCTTAGTGTTTGAAAGTTCCTTAGGGATATTGTCTCCCTTTGCAAAAGTTCTCATTATGGCAGGGTCACCAGTAGGGCTTCCTGCACTTCCCATTATACCACTTTGTTTAACTGCTTGCATCTCGGCTCGTTCCGCATTCTTAACATGATGGAACTCATCAAAATTAGCATAGCCCCCACGAAAAGTGAACCCCTCCGGAGTCACATACACCGGCAACCTATTCCATTCAGTCCAATCCGCGATCAGTTCACCAAACCTGCCAAACCCTCGGAGTTTCGCCGCGTCTCCGGTGGTTTTGGCGCCGACGGCGCCCCGTCCCCATTTGGTGCTGCTGCTCTTTTCGGCGGCTTCTGTTGCTTTGGCGGCTTCTGTTGCTTTGCCTGCTTTGGCGGCTTTGGCGGCCATGTTGACTTCACCGACTCCGACAAAGCAGAGCAGGATGTCCGGGAGCAAGTTCCCAACGGTATAGCCGTAGGCACCTTCTATGCCTCTTTCATCAACCATATCGCAGATTTCGTCCAAGATGCCTGAGGTG
>Ga0082212_10002360_pt1 | contig 27552 bp, 17 predicted proteins | sample TergutNt197P3_FD_71548 | JGI IMG/M metagenome (GOLD analysis project Ga0082212, IMG submission 71548) | Neocapritermes taracua P3 segment gut microbial communities from Petit-Saut dam, French Guiana - Nt197 P3 | ecosystem: Host-associated > Arthropoda: Insects > Digestive system > Gut ...
TTGTGCCGTACCGTACTTATATACATTGAAGTAGTACCCTGCTTTGCTTATTGGCTCTATCGGTGCATTGTTCTCACTGTCGATCTCCTTCTCCAACTCTATCTCTATCTCCTTGTTGTTGATATAACCAGTATTTACCGCAGACGTAGGATTACCAGTACCATCACCTACATGTAGTGATCCTTTAGCCAGATAATATCCGTCTGTCTTAGGTGATATAGACTGTTCCTCTACCCAGTAATCGGCATTGGTGGAAAAATTGTTTAATTGCGATGCTTTTAATTGTATTTTTCCATTGCTGTCTGTTGTGAATATCTCAGGATTGGCTCCTGTCTTTTTAGTTACTGGCGTGCCTGAGCTATTTGTGCCTTTCCATATCTTAAATTCGAACCCGCTTTTGTCTGCCGGCACTGTTCCTGTAAAGGTTTTTTCAAGCGTAAATATATAGTCGCGCCAGAATGCAGCCCATGCTTCATGGCAATCTGAAAATTTATAAGATTCATACTCAACTCCCCAACGGGTTATCATGTTCTGGTCATCTTGAGACTTTTCCGAAACCAGATATGCAACGATAACTCTCTTTACTTTTAATCTGAAACGTAAAAATCTTATGGCAGTTGGATCCGTACCCGGGTCTCCGGTTACAATGATATCGCTTCCGCTGAAAGTTACTGTTAAACCGGTAGTAGCCGCATTATACGCGTCATCAACTTCCCAGTAATTGCCTACATTGGCTATGTCTGTGTGAATTGTATATATATAAGTCGTTCCGTTCCATAACATTTCATATTTGTTCGCTCTCGCGGTACCTTCATCAGGATATAACCCGGCAGGAACTCTGTCTGAAATGCCGCCGCTCTCAAAATTGAAAATAGCGTAAAGCACAGTCCATATTTCATCCCATGCGGCTTGAACATTAGGGTAATTCTGCAAATATGTGTTACGAATTTTACCCATATTCGAAGGATCTCTGTACCATCCCTGAGATATTGTCCAGATTGTGAGCTGTGCAGCAACACCTCTAACATAACTATTCATTGTGGACTGATACGGCGAAACAAGCGCGTTACCCCAGCTAATATCTCCGGCGCCGAGTCCGTAATTTGTCGGTGCCAGAGCAAGTACATGCGAAAGAAGCCGGGTTTGTTCCTGCGTAAATGCGGATCCTTTTTGTAATCTGTTTGAGCCATGTATCGGCGCGTCCCAATAAGTCGTGAAATTAAAATTGGGTCCGTTGCCGTACGGCAGATTGCCTGCGTCAGGCTCTATACAAAATATAGATTCGCCGGTATTCTTATTGAAATAAAGTGTTACCTGAGGATGCGCGCTGCCCTGATTGGCAGTATCCATAGGGGTTCCCGCAGTGACTCCCGCTCCTCCGTCGGCAGGACGGGCGATACCCCTGCGGTATCCGAAGTTACCTCTGGAGCCGCCTGTTATGTTGGGTTTTGTACCCGGAGGAGTAACCCATCCGTTAGGTAAAACTGCGGTTACATCTTGTCCGGCACTATTAGGAACCGCGTCAACTATTGTCGATACTTTTGGTATGTACATAATTCCGACTAACATCATAACAGATAAAACAATACATATCAAACGTTTTGGTAAGCCGTTTATATTTGCTTTTTGCATATTGATTTTCCTCCTAAAATAAATTTTCGTTTTTAAAATAAAGTAAGATTATTTTTATGTTATAGTCATAATCTCAAATTCAGTCACAAATTATATCATTGATTTTGATTATATCATACCATAGTCACAAATCAGTCACAATATTTAGATGATAAAGTAAATTATACCATGTTTTTTTTATCGTGTCAACATTGTTTTCGACATTTGGCACTAAATTATATATCGCTATTTTCATCATTTTTCCCAGTATAAAAATATAAAAGCCGTCTGAATTTTTTTACTCACACGGCTTTTATATTTTTAACTTATTTTAATATTAATACATAATTTATTTACTCCGCAGTCGTTTTCTTGTAATTATTATTCCTGTCGCAGATAATACAAACATTCCGCAAACCGCCCAGAAATTATCGTTAGTTTTAGGATTATCTCTTTGCTCTTCAGCAGGTGGCGGAATATTCGCCAAAGGCGGCGTCCAGTCCCCGAAATCAAAATCTTCTATATCTTCGTCTTCCGGCAATTTAACAATAACCAGCGGAGTGTCGTTTTCGTCATATATATTCCACACGTCTTCTTCTTCGTCATATTCGCCGAAATAGCCGTTGTCTAACGGGATTTTGGTAGTCGGTTCGTCATATTTTACTGTCGGTTCTGTTGACGATTCGGGGGTGGTTGGTTCTGGTATCGTTGGTTCCGTCGATGATTGCGTCGTTGTTTGCGGCTCTGTTGTAATTAGAGTGTTTCCGGATGTGGTGGCCTGTGTCGTCGGATTTGTTGTAGGCTGGGTAGTAGGATTTGTCGTCGTTGTTACAGGAGGAGTAGTATCAATCTCTGTTTTTTCCCTGTTTGTAACTGTGATCGAGAAAGAACTGCCGCCTGTTATATTCACTCTGTTATTTGTACCCGAAACAACCGGCGAATATGTTATAGTATAATTTTCGCCGCCGCTTGTCTCAGAGATTATATATTCGCCCTCAGCCACGTTTATTTCGGTTTTCCAGCCGTTATCAAAATTAAGCTGGAATATATATGTCTTTCGGTTATCAGGAAGTCCGTAAGGAGTTAAAGTCACTTCATATACTGCCGAATTCGGCGGTGTTATAACTCTCCCGTTTGAATTTTGCAATATTTTTGTTATAATCGCTTTTTTATTTTCGGGTATTAATTCATTTGCCAGCGGCTTGATTATATATCTTCTGCCGTCTTGCTCGTTTTCCGTTACAGAATCTTTGTAATCTCCGCCGGTTTCAAATTCAACTATTTCGCTGCCGTCTAAATAAAAACCGCTCTCGCAAATAGTTATTTCTTCATCTATTAAATAATATCCTTTGTTTTTTTCGTGCGGAAGTTCTTCTATTTGATAATGTCCTTCGGGGACGCCCTCAAGCGTATAATTTCCGTTGGCGTCTATTTCGAATTCTTCGGCGAAGTATGTGTCGTCAGGGTTATCGTTCTGCCCGTTTATTATTTCTTCCCATGTTATCACGCCGTTTTTATAATAGTCTTTAAATTTCAACGGATATATCCTGAATTTTATTCCGCTTATATCTTTTGTCCTGTCGGGATCGTCTGACATAGTTTTATCTATAACTACTTTTCTCAACTCGTTTTTCATCGGGAAATACTGTATTTTGTCGCTTTCTCCGTCTTTGTGTTTGATATTTTCGGGTGCATCAACTACTTCGATTTCTTCGTCTACCAGATAATATTTTTTACTTTTTTCTGTCAGCCTTTCTTTGACCCAGTAGCGTCCTTTCGGTAGGATTTTACCGTTTAAATCGTCCGTTTGATTTCCCGGAGTTTCGTCTAACGGATTTTCTTCATTTACTTTTGCCACTCCGTCGTCATCTGTTACGACATACGCGACAGGTTTATCTAAATCAGGCCCGTCATCGGTTTCATTTATTATATATATATCAAACTCAAAACCGGATTTATCGTCGCCTCGTTCAACTTCTTTCACAGGTTTTAATTCGATTAGTTCATTTAATAATATAAAATGCTGTTCGCTTTCAGTGTTCGTAATTTCGAGTTTTCTATTTATCAGATAATATTTCGCGCTCTTCCTTGTCAATATCTCTACTATCCAATAAGTTCCTTTAGGCAGCACTTCACCGTTTAAGCTTATTATACCGTCTTCATCTGTAACGGCATGCGTCACCCATTTATCCAGATCAGGCCCGTTGCCCGTTTCATTTATTTCATATATATCAAACTCAAATCCGTCCGGCGTATCTCCTGACCGTTCATCCAGCTTTTTCTCGATTATTATATCAATAAGCTTATTTTCAAACTCAAAATAATTTACCGCCGGAATAAATTCTGTATTATATGATTTTGCCGTCACTGTAAATTCGGCCTTTATTAATTTATACGGATTGGTATATCCGTCAAGATCAGGGTCAGTCTGTTCGGTTTCTTCTATCCAGTATCTTCCCGCCGTGAGGTTTTCCGCCGATGTTTCTTTCAGGAGAATTTGCCCGTTATTATCAGTCGTAAACGGCGAACCTGTAAGTTTATCTCCTTTTATGCCGTTGTCGTAATAATAAATGTCAAACATAAATCCTGCGGCTGAAACTTCTCTTGTGTCATTTTCGTCTATTTTTTTCTGTATAAGAGCAGTAGTTTCTTCAGGGCGTATAACTTTAAAATAAGCCCTGTTGTCAGAAAACGCGCATGCGTCATATAATTCTATGCCTGTTATCAATGTCTGGTCTCTGGGATTGTCGTCCTCGTGAAGATAACGCGCGCTGACAATATACCCGACGACGGCCCTGTGTCTTGGAACAACGGGCGGCCTCTGTTTTAATTCTACGATTACACCGCCGTCGTTTTCAACTCCGGGATCCCCGGTAATTATTATTGTATTTTCTTTGCTTTCTATATCTACAATAATTTTGCCGTCGGGATTAGTGCTTTTAAATTCATAGTTGATTAAATTCGGACCTGCGGGAACTTCATATATGTAAGTGCCTAAAACCGGGTTCCATGTCATAGTATAAATATATTCGCCGTTATTGCCAGTTTTATGATTTGGATCGTGCGAAACCCCGTTTAATACGGCGGCTTCATCCGCAGCCATCGCCGCCCAGATTTCAGCCCATATATCCTGCATAGCCCTCTGAACATTCGGATAATTCTGTATATATTTATACAAACCTGTCGCAGGTGATGCCGGATCGCCGTTTTTTTGTATCCCTATATTGGCAGCGTTATAACTGCCGTCGGGATTTTTATACCATTGCTGTGCAATAGCCCAGACAATTAACTGGGTCGCCGCTCCGCGCACAAATTCATGACTGTCCGCCAAATCAGGATTTATAACATAATTATCGTCCGGTCTCGTCAGTTGCGCGTCTACGCCGTTGGGATAGTTTTGCTGCCCGAATGCGAGAGCATAAGAAAGCAGTTTTGTCTGTTCTAATTCAATATCGTCAACTTTACTGCCGTTTTCTGCCGTATGCCCTTTATCTACCGGAGAATCCACGTAAATATCAGAGTCATGCTTTGGAGTTGACGTAGGCAGAAAATCTGCCGAAGGTTCCATACAATATATAGCGGCGTTATTTTTATTCAGGTTCCAGTATAAATTAATTACAGAAACCGGTACGCCGTTATATCCTGCTGTTGCCATCGGAGTACCCGCCATTTCAAGCGGTGGCATATTATTTAAAATTGTCGGATTGATGCCCCTGCATCTGCCGAATTGAGCTGACGTAAGTTCTCCTACTTTTGTCATGTTAGCATATTCGTCCGGAAGCCCTGCGAGTGCGTCAGACGTTGAAACTTTTGGTATATAGACAATGCCGGCTAACAGCATGACCGACAAAACCAAACTGACTAAACGCTTCAAGCCAATTTTTTTCACTTTTTTCATATTAAATTTTCCTCCCCAATTAAATTTAATATTTCCTCCATTAATTTAATAAATAATAAAATTTTTAGATGAAATAAAACTGTAATTCTATTAGTCTTGTTATCGGGTTATTATATACAGCATTATAATAACCGACAACAATAAATTAGTCATAATATCAAGTTTTTTCCAAGAAATTCCCCGTTTGCATTTATTTACTATAAGTATAGGTCTACAGTATATCACAGTTTTTTTTATATGTCAACAATTTTTTGCGAATTTTTCTTGATTTTTTCATGTTTTTTCACTTTTTTTTCGTTTTTTCGCAAAATACTGTAAAGCAATTTACTTTACAATTATGGCAATATCGCATTTATTCGCATATATCGCTTATCTGTAAAGCGAAACGCTTTACACTATTTATATATTGACAAAAGCGTGAAATAATATTAAAATATAATAAAAAATAATATAAATTTCGAAGGAAAAAACAAAATGAATAATAAAAATCTGCTTTTTATAATGTGTGACCAGCAAAGATACGATTGCATTGGATTTTCAAAAATACGTCCGGTCAAAACTCCGAACATTGATAAAATTGCAAAAAGCGGAGTATGGTTTAAAAACGCATATACGCCTATACCTGTATGCGCCCCCGCAAGGCAATCAATAATTTGCGGCAAGCGTCCGGAATCTTTCGGCGGGCTATGGAATTTTAACATAACGCATCCTGTTCGCGAGGTCAAATCAAACGGTTATATTTATCCCCGTCAGCTAAAACAAAAAGGATATAATACGGCTTTCTGCGGCAAGTGGAATATATCTGAATCTCTTATGCCAGACAGATACGGTTTTGATAAATTTATAAGCGACAGCGAAATATATTCTGAAATAAATCAAAAATATCCGGATATAACAAATAATTATAAAAGCGGATTTTTCGGCGACCCGTGTCCAATCAGGCGCGAAGATTCGCATACACATGTATTGGCAAAAAAAACAAACGAAATAATAAATAATTTTGCGCAGCAAAACAAGCCGTGGTTTGTAAATATTGATTTTCAGGAGCCGCATTTGCCATGCCGTCCGTCCGCGCCGTTTGATTATATGTATAAACCTGAGGATATAGAAAAATGGGGAAGCTTTGGCGACAATTTCGACGGCAAGCCTTATATGCATAAACAGCAGGTCATAAACTGGAATCTTGAGGACAGAACATGGGAAGAATGGTCTCGTACAGTCGCGTTATATTACGGGCTTATCAGCCAGTACGATGACGCGGTCGGGTTAATTTTAAAGAATCTTGAAAATACGGGACAGCTTGAAAATACGGTTATAATTTATACATGCGATCATGGCGATTTATGCGGCAGCCATAAAATGATAGACAAGCATTACGTCATGTATGAAGATTTGATTCATGTGCCTTTTGCTATCAGGTGCGACAATCTTATAAATCCGCAAATATTTAACGGGTACGTGCATAATTGTCTTGACGTTGTTCCTACTATTCTGGATTTGCTTGATATAGAAAAACCTGAGAATGTTTTTCACGGTGAAAGCCTCGCTCCGGTTTTGCTAAACAGGGAAGAATGGGGAAGGGATTACGCCGTGTCGAGTTATAACGGGCAGCAGTTCGGGTTATATTCGTCGCGTTGCATAAAAATCGACGGATATAAATACGTTTGGAATTTATCTGACACTGACGAATTTTATGATTTAATCTCTGACCCGCATGAATTAAAAAATATAATATATGACAAGTCAAAAACTGATTTAATTTCGCAGCTTAGGGTTAAATTATATCATGAGCTTGAAAAATGTCAGGACCCTATGATAAACTGGACGAAAGACCAGTTGTTGAAAGGGAGGAAAATATAATATATGGATAAAGTTAAAGAAGAATGGAATGAAATTTATACAAATCAAAAACATAAAATAAATGAAATAAAATATGACGACTGGCTGGATTTATTTATTGATGATATAAATCGCTGCGATACGCCGATTATTGATTTAGGATGCGGCGGAGGAAATGACACTAAATATTTAACAGAAAAAGGTAAGATAGTTATTCCCTGCGATTACTCTGAAAAAGCTATTGAGAATATTAAAAATAATTTTCACGAAATAGAAAGAGTCGAATGTTTTGACATGACAAAAGTATTTCCGTTTACAGATAGTTTCACCGGTATAATAATTGCCGATTTATCTCTGCATTATTTTTCCGAAGATACTACTTACAGAGTTTTAGAAAACATAAAAAGAATATTAAAGACAGAGGGATTGCTGATATTCAGAGTAAACTCTATAAACGATATTAATCACGGCGCAGGCGAGGGACTGGAAATAGAAACGCATTTTTATCAAACGGAAGACGGCAGAACAAAAAGATTCTTTGATGAAAGCGATATAAAAAGAATTTTTGGAAACTGGGATATTTTATATATGCGTGAAGATACTATGTTCAGGTATAAATATCCTAAGGCATTATGGATATGTGCCGTAAAAAAACGATAAAATTTTTTATTGACATTTTTTTTACTATATTATATAATACTCTTTAACAATAATTTTTAATGAAGGATAGATGAGTTTAAATTATGATACGTACACAAATCAAAGATATATATAAATCTCCCGAACAGTTCGGCGGAAAATCCGTAAAAGTCGCGGGTTGGGCGCGCTCGGTACGCGCAAGTTCGGCCGTTGGATTTATTGAGCTAAACGACGGCAGTTTTTTCAAAAATATTCAGGTCGTTTTTGAAAATAATAAAATAGAAAACTATAATATTATATCGTCGCAAAACGTCGGCGCGAGTTTAATTATAACGGGAAAAATTATTCTGACCCCGGAATCAAAACAGCCGTTTGAATTAAACGCCGAAAAAATAAAAGTCGAGGGGTCTTCAACTCCCGATTATCCGTTGCAGAAAAAACGGCACTCTCCTGAATTTCTGCGCGAGATCGCGCATCTTCGTCCAAGAACGAATTTATATTCGGCAGTATTCAGAGTAAGATCAATTACTGCTTACGCCATACACAAATTTTTTAATGAGCATAATTTTGTGTATGTGCATACGCCGATAATCACAACTTCGGACTGCGAAGGGGCAGGGGATATGTTTCAGGTTGCGACTAATTCTCCCGACGAATTTTTCGGCAAAAAAGCGTATCTGACTGTTTCCGGGCAGATAAATGTTGAGTGTTTTGCGATGGCTTTTTCGAATGTTTATACGTTCGGGCCGACATTCAGAGCCGAGGTCTCGCATACGCAAAAACATGCCGCGGAATTTTGGATGATTGAGCCTGAAATCGCGTTCGCCGATTTGACCGACGATATAAATTTAATGCAGGAATGTCTTGTTTTTGTCACGGATTATATTTTACAAAACTGCAAAGAAGAACTTGAATTTTTAAATCAATTCGTGGATAATACTCTTTTGGAGCGGCTGAATAAAATAATAAAAGCCGAATTTGCGAGGATAACTTACACTGAAGCAGTTCAAATACTTGAAAAAGCCGAAAAATCCGGGGTAAAATTTGAATATCCGGCAAAATGGGGCATGGATATTCAGACAGAGCATGAAAAATATCTGACTGATATAGCTTTTAATGGCCCGGTTTTCGTGACGGATTATCCGATCGAGATAAAATCTTTTTATATGCGTTTAAACGACGATAACAAAACAGTCGCCGCAACGGATTTGCTTGTTCCGGGGGTAGGGGAGCTTATCGGCGGCTCGCAGAGGGAAGAAAGATATGATAAATTAATCGAAGCGTTGAAACGCAAAGGGTTAAAAGAAGAAGATTACTGGTGGTATCTTGAACTTAGAAAATACGGCGGGGCAAAACACGCGGGCTTTGGCATAGGATTTGAGCGGCTTGTCATGTATCTGACAGGGGTGGCTAATATTCGCGATGTATGCGCTTTCCCGCGAACTACGGGGAACGCTGATTTTTAAGAATTATTCACACGTAAAAAATTTATATTTTGGAAAAGGGAATAAATTATGAAATTAGTAATTATATTAGGGAATATTTCCGTAGGTAAAATGACAGTCGGGCAAGAACTCGCAAAAATAACTGATTTACGATTGTTCCATAATCATATAGTAGTTGAACCGGTTTTGGAAGTGTTCGGTGAATTTAATTTTAATATTATGATGCGGCTGAGAGAAGTTATTTATGAAGAATTTGCGGTATCCGAAAAATATGGATTGATATTGACGTTGATGTTTGATTTTGGTAAGAAAGCTGTTTCGGATTTACTTGAATATCATAAAAAATTTTTCGATTCAAATCGCACAGAGTTTTACTTTGCGGAACTCGTAGCTTCTCAAGAAATCCGTTTGCAACGCAATATTACAGAAAACAGACTGCGGCACAAAGCATCCATGAGGAATACCGAGGCTTCAAATCAGAGAATATTTGACAACGATAAAAATTCCCGTTGCGTCAGCAATGACGGGGAAATTACTTTTGAAAATTATATAAAGATTGATAATTCGAGTCTTTCACCCGATGTTGTTGCGAAAATGATAAAAGAAAGATTTTCATTGTAATTTATTTATGAAATAATTTTAACATATTTTATATAAATATAGGAGAAAAAATTATGCCGGGAAAAAATATCTATTCAGGGCTTAATAAGCAAGAATTGCTTGAAGAAAAACAAAAACTAAATAAAATATATGACGAATATAAATCCAAAAATCTTAATTTAAATATGACAAGGGGGATTCCGTGCAAAGCGCAGCTCGATTTATCTAACGACATGCTTAAAATAGATATGGGCGAAATTAATTATACTGCGAGGGATATGGGCGATTTCAGAAATTATTGCAGTCCCGGCGGGCTTATGGGAACTTTTGAGGCGCGTGAACTGTTCAGGGAATTAATCGGCGCGGATTCTGTAAACGAGATTATGGTCGGCGGAAATTCTTCTCTTAATTTAATGCACGATATGATGGTCCGCTCAGTATTGTACGGCGCATACGAGGGAGCGGTTCCGTGGAGTAAACTTGAGGGAGATAAAAAAGCTAAGTTTTTATGTCCCGTTCCGGGATACGACAGGCATTTTTCGATATGCGAATATCTCGGCGTTGAAATGATTAACATAAAAATGAACCCCGATGGCCCTGATATGGACGAAGTCGAAAGATTAGTAAATTCTGACCCGTCAGTTAAAGGAATATGGTGCGTGCCGAAATATTCAAATCCCGACGGCTTGACTTATTCTGACGAAGTCGTAAAAAGATTCGCGGATTTGTCACCTGCTGCAAATGATTTCAGGATATACTGGGACAACGCTTATATTGTTCACGATCTGACAGAAACCGGCGACAGTTTATTAAATATATTTTCTGAGCTAAAGAAAAATAAAAAAGAAGATATGATTTATATTTTCGCGGCAATGTCAAAAATCACTTTTTGCGGAGGCGGGGTAGCCGCAATCTGCGCAAGTGAAAAAAATATAAAATACATGAGTTCAAAAGCGTTTGTCCAGATGATATGCCCGGATAAAATTAATCAGATGCGCCATGTTTTATTTTTGAAAGACAGGGCCGGAATAAAAGCGCAGATGGCTAAACACAGGAAAATTATTAAGCCTAAATTTGACGCTGTAATCAGCGGGCTGGAGAAATATCTCGGCGATACAAATCTGGCAAGATGGACGAATCCGAACGGCGGATATTTTATAAGTTTATTCGTGCCTGATAATTGCGCGAAAAAAACAATAGAACTCGCAGCAGATCTGGGAGTCGCGCTGACTCCGGCAGGCTCGACTTATCCGTATAAAAAAGACCCGTATGACAATAACATACGGATCGCGCCGACATTCCCGTCGGTTGAAGATTTGATACTGGCTGTCGAGGTTTTATGCGTGTGCGTTAAACTTGCGTATATCGAGGGATTAGAGTAGGAATTACCATATAAAAAATCGCAATCAAAATTACAAATTATTATTTTTACACTGTCTCCGCTTGACAATATAGTATAATTATGATATAATTTGCATATATCAATAATATTATAATTAAAATCGAGAGGTGTATTAAAATGCCGGAAATCAGAGCCAGCGCGGATTTAAGAAATCATTATAACGAAATATCCGAATTTTGCAATAAACATTCAGAGCCCGTATTCATAACAAAAAACGGCAAAGGCGACCTTGCCGTATTGAGTATTCAAGCATACGAAAGATTATGCGGTAAATTTGAATTATATAATCTATTGGAGAAAGGTATAGAAGCGGAAAAAAACGAACATGTCCGCCCATTTGTCGACGTTATTTCAGATATTCGGAAAGGATTGAAGAAATAAATACATGTATAATATTGTTATTTCAAAGCCTGCCGAACAGGATATACGAAAAGCAGTAGGATATATTGACGAGGAATTGCAAAACCGTGCTGCCGCCGAAAATTTTATTAACAACGTCGAAAAAGCGATTTTATCATTAACAGATATGCCCCTGCGATACCCTCTTGTCGCCGACGATAAACTTGCGGGCTGGGGGATTCGGTTTTTTCCGGTACATAATTATCTTGTATTTTATGTAGTTCGCGGCAAAACAAAAACTGTCGTAATCGAACGGGTTTTGTATAAGCGGCGCGATTGGGAGGCAATATTGAAAAACGATATGTAACAAAATTATTTTTTTTTCTCTCTCAAAAATATAAACGTGTATAATATCCCCAGAATCATTGCGGCAAGTAATATATATACCGCGTTTATCTTAAAAAATAACGAAGCTATCACCGTCAGTCCCAAAACTATAAAATAAAATAGATTTTTTTTATTTTTTTTGTTTAATTTAAGAACAGCATTGAAAATAAGCAAGACTACTCCGGCTCTTATGCCGTTAAAAGCATATTCGACGTATTTCAGGTTTTTAAATTCGTCGAAAAACAGAGAAATCACGCTTATTATAATCAGCGAAGGCAAAATTACCCCCATAGTAGACATAACCGAACCCGCGACCCCCGCGATTTTATATCCGACGAAAGTTGCCGAATTTACCGCCAAAACTCCCGGCGTAGATTCGGCTATTACGATCATATTTATCATTTCTTCGTCATCAAGCCATTTCATATTATCTACGATTTCGGCGTGAATCAGCGAAATCATGGCGTAACCGCCGCCGAAAGTGAACAGCCCGATTTTAAAAAATTTTATAAACAATAAAAATACATTTTTTATTTTATTATTTTTATTCAAAAATCTTATTTTCCCTTCGTTCTATTTATTTGCAGATTTATTTATAAAATTATTCGATAAAAATCCATATATTTTTCTCATGACAAAATCAATAAATATTTTTAACGGTATGCACAAAACAAAAAGACCGGATAAAAATATAAACGCGTTAAGCGCAAAATCTTTTAAGATTGCCAGACTGAAGATATTCGCAAAGAAATACGCCCCGCCAAATAACCCGATTGTTGCAGCAGCGCAAACCGCTACGCGCAACACAGTAAAAGGCTTACAGGAATTTATTAATGCTATGACGCTTATAAACGCCGTTAAATAATAAGTTATCGTTTTGGCGTGTTCTTCCGGGATTCCAATAACGGGAGATATATATTTTACAGTCAAAAAAACTATTAAAATTAATATGGCATACGGCAGGGAACCTCCGATAACCGTATTTAAAAATTTGCCTCTGATTCTTCTGTGCGTAGGCTCAAGCATCAAAACAGCGCCGGGGAATCCTTCGATCATTGCGTCAATCAGCGTAATCTGCACGGGAATAAACGGAAAAGCCGATAAAGTCAGGATAGAAAATATAATCAATAAAGCCGAATACATAGTTTTCACGAAGAAAACGCAGGCTGAGCGCGTGATATTATTTACTACGCGGCGGCCCTCCATGACTATATCAGGCATAACCGAAAAATCAGAATTTACAAGCACAAGCTGCGAAACCTGTCTTGCCGCGTCGCTGCCCGCTCCCATCGCGATACTGCAGTCCGCTTCTCTTAGTGCAAGCACGTCGTTTACGCCGTCGCCCGTCATCGCGACGGTCCGTCCCTGAGATTTAAACGCTTTAATCAGCGATTTTTTTTGGTTTGGGGTCACGCGCCCGAAAATATCATATTTCCCCGCAGTTTCTTTTATCTCTTCGTCTGTCTGGATTTCTGTCATATCTATATAAGATTCCCAGTTTTCAAGTCCCGCTTGTTTTGCAATGCCGGAAACAGTCACCGGGTTATCTCCTGAAATGATTTTTACGGCAACGCCCTCGTTTTTGAAAAAATCAAGGGTTTGTTTCGCGTTTTTTCTTATCGGGTCGCTTAACCCGACAGCGGCGACCGGAACTATGTTGATATTAATATCTGACAACGCAGACAATTCAGGAAGATTTTCGTTTGTTATCTGCTCCGGGCAATATCCGAAAAATAATATTCGCTCTCCGGACTGCCGCGAATTATTTAAAATCTGCGCCGGATCACCCATAACTTCCGGCGCGCCTAATATAAACGTCCCTATATCCTCAAAAGTGACCGAACTCCATTTGCGCTGCGATGAAAACGCGACTTTTGATATAGTTTTATATAAATATTCAGGCTCAAAATAATTTTTTAACGCTATAAAAGTGGCGTTGTTCTCCTCGCTGTCCTGCATTGCTCCTATAAAATATTTTATCGCATTTCCGGCTGAAACAGGCGATAAATTTTCTCCGAATTCATAAAATTCAGTTACCCGCATTTCACCTTCTGTGAGCGTACCCGTTTTGTCAAGACATAAAGTATCAACCCGCGCAAGCATTTCGATGCAGTACAGTTCCTGAACTAAAACTTTTTTTGACGCAAGTTTTATTATTCCCGTAACAAGTGAGACGCTTATAAGCAAAACCAAGCCCTTAGGCAAAAGTCCGAGCAGGGCTGCCGCCGTAGTAGTGACTGATTCAAAAATCGGGTCTTTCTTCAGGAGAAAAGATTCAATAAACAGGAAAACCGCGACCGGGAGAATAAAAAATCCGGTAAAATTAGTGACTTTTTGCATAGAGCGCATTAATTCAGAATTTACTTTTTTGTGTTTTTTTGCCCCGTGCGCCAATTTTGAAACAAAATTTTCCGAACCCACTTTTTCGACTCTCGCATAGCATTTGCCGCTGACGACAAAGCTCCCGGAGAGCAGGGAGTCGCCGGGGGATTTCAAAACAGGGTCGGCTTCGCCGGTAAGCAATGATTCATTTACTTCGATTTGACCGAAAATAACTATCGAATCCGCGCAAATCTGGTTACCGGTGCGCAATACTGCTATATCGTCTAAAACAAGCGCATCAACGGGAATCACAGATTCTTTTCCGTTGCGAACAACAGTTGCTTTCAGGGCTGAAATAAGCGAAAGTTTTTCGACTAATTTTTTCGCGCGTATTTCCTGAATAATCCCGATAGCCGTATTCAAAAAAATAATCATGAGATACGCCATATTGACCCATGCTTGAACAAGAGCCAGACAAATCCCGATAACTATATTAAACGCGTTAAAAGACGTGAGAATATTATCTTTGAAAATCTGGCCGGTGGATTTTGTGATTTTTTCCTGCACGGCATTTGTCAACCCTTGTTTTTGCCGCAATGAGACTTCGCTTTCTGTTAAACCTTCCATATACGGTTTATCAAGCCGTTGTATATTATCATTCATAATAATTTAGGAAATACCTTTTTTAAATCTATTTAATAAAATAAAAGTTAAATTAAAGACTGATTAATTTATCAGCCACAAAAACAGTTGCGTCTTTCACAAATTTTATATTACTCTCGATTGTTATTATTTTATTTGACGCTATATCCTGATGTTTTTGATTTTTATACCAGTAATATAATATATTTTCTTTTTGTTTTTCTATATCGTCCGCAAAAATAATATTATCTAAATTATCTAAATTTATTGGTTTGGCTTTTTCAAGATATATCCAGAAATCTTTTTTGTTTTCATGTTTCAACGCCAGTTCAATATCGACTGTTTCGCTTTCCTGATGATATAAGTTGCCATATCCTTTTCCCGGTTTGTATTGATATTTTTGCTTAAACGGAATCCATACGGCTATATTGTTATAGATGTCTGTTAAAATATGAACGCAATAACCTGAAATAAAATCAAAATTGTCAGAGTTTTTGTTTTTACAGAAAAAATTTAAGACGTTTGCTATCCATTCGTCGTTATTTGTAACCATTCCCCAAGGCTCGTCTCCAACGCATAAATGCGACGCTCTTTTATAATCTGATATGTAATCTGCCCTGTTGTGAACAGCGTCGGGAGCTATAGTCCCCAAATAAAACTGAGACAAATCTTTTATTTTTATAATATCGGGAATTTTTTCATATATGTTTTTGGCTATATATAAATGCGCCATTGTGAATGCCATAATCCACCGTTTGTTTCTTTTTATTTGGTATCTGGATATTTAAGGAACGGTTTTTAATACAATAATATTATGTCATAATATATACGATATTATGTTACAATATAGTTTAATTATATTTATTATATCATAGTATAATCAGACAATGGAATTAATATTGTATAAAGATTAATATATTGCGCATTGCGATTGTGTAAAATTAAAGAAAGCTGGAATACATATATATGTCAAAAAATAAAATAAATATATTGATTGCCGAAGACGATCAATATACAAATGATTTTATATCCGCCGTTTTGATTTCAGACGGATATACGGTATTTAAGGCGTCAAAAGGAAAAAAAGCCATTTCAATGACAGCGGACAATAATCTTGACTTGATTTTATTGAATCTGGAACTTCCGGATATTGACGGAATGCAGGTTTTGAAAAGCGTCAGGGAATGGTCTGATATTCCGGTGATTATTATAAGCGCGAAAACAGATGAATTTGAAGTAGTCAGGGCATTGGATTCGGGAGCTGACGATTATATGGCAAAGCCGCTCCGGATTAACGAACTTCTCGCAAGAATACGCCGTATTATTAAATTGCATAAAAAAATAAAAGGGCGTAAAGAAAACGAAGAAGAAAATTTTTCCGCCGGCAATCTGGCGATTGATTATTCCCGCAGAAAAGTGACAAAAAACGGCGGGTCTGTGCATCTCACTCCGATAGAATATAAAATAGTGACGTTGCTTTCGAAAAACGCGGGAAAAATAATGACTCATGATTTTATTATAACTCACGTATGGGGCGGCCTGTACGAGAGCGACGATCAGGTATTGCGCGTAAATATAGCGAATATACGGCGCAAATTAGAAGATAATCCATCTGAGCCGCAGTATATTCTGACTGACGTCGGTATAGGCTACCGGATTATTGAGCCAATATAAAAACACCAGAGGGCGGCATTTTGCCGCCCTCTGGTGTTTCTGCCTGTAAATTTTATCTTCTGCAATTCGGTTTTGGTTCTCTATCTCTTTCCCTGTCGTCTGTTTCCACGAATTCTTCAGTAAAACTTATATTTTTCAACGGCTGCGGGAAGAACTCGTTCAACGGGAATTTCATTTTTTTGAAAAGTTCGCAGGGTTCTTCTTCGCCTATTCCCATATTTACGAGGCTTGAAAAAATATACCTACGGCATATATCTACATGAACCAGAAGATATTCGCCAATTTATAATAGTTTAACATATTATCTGAAAAAAGTCAATCACTAAATATGCCTACTAAAATTCTATCGAAAAAACCGCCGAAAACCTCTGTACCATGAGGGATTACAGGTTTTCAAAGTGGCAAAGTCGGGATTTCCATAAAATATCCTTGAAAAATATAATCGTCTGTGATATAATATCCATAGTAACGAGATGGAGATATGGAAGTCAAAGAAGTCCAGAAAGCTATCATAGACCGGTATAGAAAATATGAATAAATGAGAGGCTGGTATGAGCGAAAATAACATAACTGTATATCACGGGTCAGATAAAATAATAGAGAAGCCCGAATTTGGCAAAGGGCATATATATAACGACTACGGCAGAGGGTTCTATTTAACATTGAAGAAAGACTTAGCAGGGGAATGGGCTGTTTTGCGGACAGGTTTCAACGGATATATCAACGAATATGAATTAAACTTGACAGGGCTGCACATATTGGACACAAACGACATGCCCCTTGAAAATCTCATCGCAATCCTAATTAAAAACAGGGATATAGATTTTGCTGAAGTGTTCGTAGATAACAGAAACCTGTTCATAGAAAAATATGATATAGACATAAGTGGCTACGACATAATACGAGGCATACGAGCCAACGACAGATTCTACTCGTACATGAGAGGGTTCATAACCGGGCTTATCACAAAAGAAGCAATTGAGAGATTATTAACTTTGGGAGACTGGGGCATACAGGTGTGTTTGAAGTCGGCAAAAGCGTTTGATAATATAAAGTTAGTCGGATATACCGAAGCGATGAGAGATATATATTATAAAGACGCATTGAGCAGGAATCAGCTTGCAGGGGATTTATACAGACAGGTTGACAGCAGATTATTACGTGAGGGGAACTTCATAACAGATTTAATATAATTTCAAGGTGATAAAAATGATAGCATACGATAAGCATTTATATCCCGAAATACGGGACTTGCAAGGAGATTTATTCTACTGCATACGAGATAAATTGCCGGGTGTTGACGAGGAATGGTTCGTCAACGAATTTATGAAAAGCAATGTACGGAGCTATTTGGACAAAGGTAACTTCAAATATGCTTATATGTCGTACAATGCAATATTGAATTACTTTCTGTGTGAGCTTAACAACAGCGACATATCGCACGGGGAGTTTATCCCTGCTGACTATAAGAGAGGCAGTAAACGCGGGGACTTGATGTGGATAGGTATGATGTACGCATACTATCAGTGGCGCACGGGCATACCGAGTTCGGATTTGATAGACAAGCTAAGTTTAGACGACATGGAACGAATATATCCGGCGTTGCACCAGATGGGTTGGGAAGCGGGAGCGACCAAGATTCACGAAGAAGTATTGGGTGCAGGGAAGTTGAACGAGATTAGTTGATAATAATGCTCATAAAATATATTACAAAAAATAAAATATATTGTTCCACAAAGAAATACACTATTTTTTGAGAGTTAGCTTAACATTTATGACATTAGGAGGGTGTATTTCAACTTTTTTTTATACAATATGCCAAAAATGTAAAATTTTTATGTTGACAAAAAAAATAAAGATGATATAATTAATACAATATACCTAAATTATTGTATAATAAACAGAACAGTGGCGAAAAAAAGGAATCGTTGGAAAGCCAGCGAGTAGATACAAAAACACGCATACTAAGGAGGCATATAACATGGGCAACAAAAGGGCAAACTCGACAGGGAATGGATGGAGAGAGAAGAAGCGGGGGCGGAGGATACGGAGTTTCCGGCGGATAATCGGGCTGATACTGGTGATGATGCTGAGTATATCGTCGATGCCGTTCGGGCTGATGAGGGTAGTGGAGTCTGCGGGAGAGGAATTAGAGCATACTCATAGTGCGGAGTGTTATCTGGAGCTAATGTGCGAGATAGGTGAGGGGCACATACATGGAGAGGAGTGCTATGTAGATATATACGAACTCATTTGCGGACTTGACGACGGCGAGGAGATAGAGGGAGGTATATATCATAGTCACGGAGATGAGTGCTACGATGAATCAGAGGAAGTGATGTGCGGAATGGGTGAGGGAGAAGAGATAGAGGCGCCCGTGTATCACCACCATACAGACGACTGCTACGAAACGATTTATGAGTTGGTATGCGAGATACCCGAGGGGCACTACCACAGTATAGATGGCAGTTGCTACGAGATACATAACGAGCCGATGTGCGGATTTGAGGTAGAGGAGGAGCTATTGACTGAGGCGCCGCAGAGGGCGGGCGGCATATCGCTGGCGAGTGCGCCGTCGGGCTCCAGCTCTGATTTGGAGGATTTCGTCATCAGTCCTATAGTGATAAGGGACAGTTCGGGCAATCCTGCGACGAGTTTTATATACGGCAACAGTTATGATTTCTACATCACTTTCGCCGAAGCCGTAGCCCCGAATTACTATCAGTTCTATTACGACGATGAGGGTATCGCAAATGGCTATTTATATTATCAGCTGCCGCAGGAACTCTTGGTGGTGCAGGCCGTCACTAACCAGCCTGTATACAGCATAGATTACCCGACCGTGCGTATCGGCACATACAACGTGGATACTTCCGGTTTCGTCACGGTGAAATTCGACAATGTGCAAAATAATGGGCAGCCGGCGATAGAATCGGTTTGGAATGATGAGGAATACGTCAATGTATTGAAGAACTTTATCGATTTCTACACGAACGCGAGGTTTACGCTGAAAATATCGGCTGAATTTTCTAAGTACGGCGACGGTGTAAAGATTGATTTCGGCTCCGACGTCACGATAACTATAAACATAAACAGGCCGGTGGGACCGACGCTGGCAGTGAGCAAAAGTATAATAGCATACGACCCGGTAACGAAAACCGCTACTTATTCTATCAGTGTGACGGCGAGAAACGGGGCGGTAAAAAACATCAATCTGCGGGATTACATGCGGGGCGGACCGTCGAACACGATACTAAATCCGAACGGGCGAATATCCGATGTTATAGTTACTTCGGGGTCGCTTACTGCAGGTGCGGTAACGTATGAAACAAACAACCAGTATTTCAACATACCGCTGACCGGCACGCTCGCGCAGGACGCGACGGTGACGGTGCAGTACAAAGCCGACATATCTCCGTGGGTGAACGCCGTTGCCGACCCGAATAACTATAGTTTCTCAACGACAAACTATGTGACGGCGACCGGACTCGACGCGATCAGCAACGAACCGGTAGGGCCGGCGGACGCAAACGTGGCGTGGACGGTTTCTTATCAGGCGACAAGCCTGTCCGCGGGCAAGACTCTGTTAAATTATGACCCCGTAAATAAAATGGCGAGGTTCAGCGTCACTGTATCTGCGCTGTATGGGGACATAAACAGTATTAATCTGTACGACAGCCTATACTTCAACGGAGCATATATAAATCCGTCGGGGAAAATATCAAACGTTGCGGTGAGTTCACCGGGTAGCACGCTGTCAAGCCCTGCCGTGACATATCCTGACGGCACGCATTTCAATATTGCGCTGAGCGGCACACTGGCGAAAGGCAATACGGCGACGGTCACTTACACCGTCGATCTGTCGTCGGTGGTTGGCGCTGGAGAGTACAACCACAGTTTCACGAACTATGTGACAGTGAGGGCACAAGACTCAGGCGGCCGCGATATTTCGGCGGACACGCAGGTCACCGGCGTTGTTACATACAATAATGCGTCGTTCAGGGCGACGAAATCGTTTGTGAGATATAATCCGGAAACAAAAAAAGCCACGTTCAGCGTGAATATAACGGCAACCGGGGGCGCAATATCGAACATATCGCTGAGGGACAATTTGGTCATCAACGGTTCAGCCTTTAACGTGAACGGGAAAATATCGGGCGTGACGGTTACACCGGGCTCGATTACGGCGGGGCCGGTGACTTATGAAGCAAACAATCAATATTTCAATATCGCGCTGATCGGCACTCTGGCGAACAACGCAACGGCGACGGTTACTTATGACGTCGATGTGTCGTCCGTCGTGAATTCGGGCGCACTCGGCAACTACAGTTACAGCTACACAAACTATGTGAGCGTGACGGCGAGAGACGTCATATCCGGGCAGAATCTCGGGCCGATCAACGCGCAGGTGAGCGGCTCTATATCGTACCAGAAATCTACGCTTAGAGTGACAAAGTCGCTCGCGGCTTACGATCCGGCGGCCAAAACGGCTACGTTCAGGGTGAATATAACGGCAAACGGCGGAAACATAAACAATATCAACCTGCGCGACGATTTGACTATTAACGGCTCGGTCATAAATCCGAACGGCTTGATTGCAGGCGTCACGGTTTCGGTTTTGGGCGGCGGAGGGTCTCTCTCATTTTTGTCGCCGGTGATATATGAGCTTGATAACCAGCATTTCAACATACGGCTCAACGGCACACTCGTAAACGGGCAAACTGCGGTGGTCGAATATACAGTCAACGTGGCGCAGTGGATCAATGCTGTGTCCGACCCGGGCAATTACGACGTTTCATATATAAACAAGGTATCGGTTACTGCTAAAGATGTTATATCGGGCGAGGACGTGGTTCCCGACAATGCGCAGGTGAGCGGGAACTTCTCATACAGAAAAGCGACGCTGACGGTGAGCAAATCATTTGTGAGTTATAATCCGTCGACCAAAGTCGCCACGTTCAGTATAAATGTAAGGGCGAACGGCGGCAGCATAAACAACATCAATTTAGTAGACCGCCTGAATTTCAACGGGGCGAACATAGACCCGACCGGACTGATAAATGTCACGTCGGTGACCGGAGGGTTGTCGCCGGGCACGGTGACGTATGCAAATCCGAATTTCACTATACCGTTGAGCGGCACTCTTTCGAGCGGCAACAGCGCGACTGTCACATATACTGTCAACTTATCGTCGCTCGTGCCAAACGGTACTTTCAGCTATCCGTTCACAAACTATGTAAACGTGGACGGTAAAGACGTTATCTCAGGTGGCGACGCGAACGGGAGCACCAATAACAACGGAAATATGGGATACACAAAACCCACGCTGAGCGTGACGAAAAGGCAGGTTGGCAATAACGCGGAAACTACGGCGACATTTTCAATCACGATAACGGCGCTTGGCGGCAGCGTAGCAAACCCCGTGATAACCGACCAGCTTGTTATCAACTCGGCTGTTCATGACCCGACCGACAGAATAACAGTCAACTCAGTGACGGGCGGCGGGCTTACATATACGCCGGGGACGATTTCATATACTACAACAAATTTCACTATTTCGCTGAATGGTACTCTGGCGGCGGGTCAGAGCGTAACAGTCACATATACTGTCGATTACAGCAACCTCAGCCTGGGACCCAATTACAATGTCTCGTACACGAACACAGCCAACGTGACGGGAACCGACCCCGTCAGTAATACGCCTGTGACCGGCGATGGCAGCACTTCGGGCAATTTTTCGCGCATAGCAGGCGGTCTGATAATAAAGAAGTCGCACGTCGCGCTGTTCAACCCGGCGACGAAAATCATCGTTTTTGAAATAAACGCAACCGCGATGGACGACGATCTCCATAATATCGTGATATCGGATAGAATGCGTGAAAATGATTCGATGGCTTGGCTAACTATGAACGGTACTGTACAAACCATTTCTGTCGCCGTGGATGGCGCAACCCTGGATCCGTCTTTTTATACTGCGTCTTATAATGGGGGAACACAGCGTTATCAGTGGGATTTCGGAACTTATGTTCTCGCAAGGGGGAGCACAATCACAATCACTTTTTCTTATGACGCGTCCGGCTTTATATCCAGCTGGGGTTATAGTAACAGGAACAGTTATTCACATGGTTACACAAACTATGCTTACGGCAATGCGAAGAACTCAGCCGATATTGATTTGTCCGGTTCGGCACTCGTCAACGACACAGTGGTAGGTACAATGAGCAGAACTTTCAGCGGCAAAAAAGGGAGATCTCCCGCCGGAAGCGCCGACGACGCGGGGTACGCGTACTGGTACGACTGGTTTGTAGGCGACGGCTATACGGCGCTGAACGACGGAGTTATCACGGACACGCTGACCGATTGTGCCATAGCCGGCGACCAGACGCTCGTATTTACGCTTCTGCGGGACGACGGGACGACTACGAGTATGAGCCTCAACATCAAGGATGGAAACACCTCTTTCATTCTCGTAATCCCAGGGGAGAACGACATCGACCCTTTGACAGACGCTGAATACGGCGTTATCGTCAAAGTGACGCTTGTCGACGAATTAGTTACGATTTATTATGATTTTTTCGAATTGTTCAAAGCTACCTTCAAACCTGTATCGAACAAAATCAGCACGTTTGTCGGCGGAAACACCATAGATTATAGTGTTTCGACAAACGTTAACAGACCGCCGCTTCCTGACCCGCGTTTTAATAAAGCTTATAAATTCGTAAGGGATCCCGAAACAAACAAAAGCTACATCGAATTTACAATCAATGTAATCATATCCAAATATTATTATGGTAAAATTATTTATATCAGAGACGAACAATATATAGATACTGCAGCAGGGCGACGTTATACGCCTCGTATGACAAAAAACGATTTCACCATAACGGCAACCGATGCGAACGGGACACGTCCATTTACTGATTTCAATATACGAGATGTTGATGATTCTTTGAATGTTTTCATATTTTTGGGTTCGACCGCCATGGCTACCGCCGACAGCAAGTCTCCGTTTACTATAGACACCACGCTCAATATCACATATATGGTTCCGCTTGACACTAAATTGTGGGAGGATAAAGGGACGGGAACATTTGGCATTACCGATACGACCTTGCAACAAGCGCTGAATGACAATAGCTCAATAAATTTGTATAACAGAGCAATATTGTTTTATCCAAATCTCGGGACTGGTAGTGATACTTCGAAAGATTATACTGTAAATGTATATTCGCCAATCAGAAAAACAGCGTCCGTCAGATCCGACGGCTGCACGGTCGATTATACGGTGACAATAAATCCCAGTAGATTGAATCCCGCTTACTCCGCTATCAACCCGCCGATATTTTTCGACACCTTTGACTCCAGTATGGAATATGTGCCGAACACATTCTCTGTAATCCGCACACACACAAACGGAAATACATACGTATTCGCCATGTTCAAGGCAAGCAGCGTAACAGAGCCAAAACCTGACCTGCTGGCCAGTATGCCGCCGGAGTATTTCACAAATAACGGCGACGGCACGACGACGATGAAAATCGATATGCGGGACCTCAATCAGCTTTCAGAGCTTGTAGGCGGTCACGTTAGCCCCTTGTCCGCCTATCCCGCCGGAGCCAACGGCAATCCTCGTGGCGATACCGGTGCTGTCTATCCGTCAGATCCAAACTGGTGGACCGAAACAACACCATACTACAATATTTTCACCATCCGTTACACGCTCCGTTGCACAGAGCCGATCAACGAAACGCTTAAAGTGTACAATACTTTTTCGACCTTAGGTATTGACTCGCAATGCGAAGCGGATCTCTACGGTCCGAAAGTAGTCGAAAAAGGAATGATGCAAAACGGAACGACTAATACTGCAGAAGTGACCATAGAAATCAACGAAGGCGGCATACAATATGGCGACGGCGTAAGCTACACAGCAAAGGACGTGATGAGCGATAACCTTGTCCCATATCTCGGTTCTATCACTATCGAAACAAAGATTGGGGGGGATTGGACTCCCCATCCCGTCAGTTCTGTGCCGGGCGAACTGTATAGTTACGAGGTCGTGGGCCCGCATGAGATACATTTCGTCCTGCCCGATGAAATACCGGTGAGAATAACATATACCGTTCTCATTTTAATCGACGCCGGAGTTTCCGGAACAGCAAAAAATGAGATATGGGTTTCAGGCTATTACGACGAAGCCCACTTCGACTATTTCGAAATCACGGACACATCGGCAGTGGGCTCAGGGAGCAGGAATACGCTGCAGTTATATAAATATGACGCGGCGGATTCGTCAGTCGCACTGCCGGGCGCGAGGTTCGCGCTGTATGTGGCGATGTCTCCGGAAAATTATCCGAACGGCGCGCATCCTTACTGGAACACGGTCAGTGTGCCGTCAGATATATCGCGGACATATACCGTGGGAGGAACTACGTTCTATTACGTGGGCAACGGCGGGTACGGCATAACCGACGCGAACGGCGACTACATATTCAGCAACCAGTGGCTCACGCCGTTCCATAACGCGACATATCTGCTGCTTGAGGTGAGACCGCCGATCAACTACTCGCTGCCGTCAGTTCCGTATACGCTGTTCGCGTACACGCCGAAAACCCCGGTCAGCGGCACCCCGGTACAGCATGTGTCAGACTTCATCACCCGCCCGAACGCGAAGATACCCAATCTGTACGCGACAATCTTCGGGCGCAAGACAGTAGTTGAGACGTATGCTTATGTGAGATGTACTGACGAAGAGTGTACGGATACCCACTACCACCGTGTTGGGGGTATATATGAGTTATGTACAGACAGCTGCGAAGGGCCGTATTACCACAACAACGCGCCGGATAAACTGTTCACGTTCAGGCTGACGCAGGTAGCCGACGCAACCGGCACAGCGATGAGTAGTCCGTACACCGCGGTGACGACCACGATGGGAGGCGGCGAATTCGGATTCCCGCTGTCGAACCTCACGCCCGGCACGACGTACTACTACAGGATAACCGAGGACACATCGAACATCAGCACAGGCTGGACATACGACGCGAACGCTGAGGAAGGGTATATCATCAGTGTGTATGTTCCGAATGTTCCGCCGGGGGGAGACGCCACAGTGACATATCCCGATGGCTTCAGCGATGAAATAGAATTTACGAATGAATATAAGTATGACGAAGAAGAAGAGCCTAAGGGCGATATCAGATTCCCGATCACGAAGAACATCATAAACTACCTCGACGAGGGGAATGAGATTGAGTTCATGTTCTCCGTGACCATGCTTGATGACTTAGACGACGAAGACAATCCTGAGACATATACATTGGTCGAAACGCGCACGATTCCGGTGAAAATACTCGCCAACACGACATCGGCGTACGACTGGTTCACGTGGGCAGACCTCGACGTAGGCAAAGACTACTATTTCCTGGTGAAAGAGACCGCAGGGCCGGTAGATTCGTGGAAATACGCCACAGTGGAGTATATAGTCAGGGCGAGAATCGACGCGAACACGAAGGAGACGATAGCGGGTACGATATACAGGGCGAATTCTGCGGCAGAGTGGTCGTCGGAGTGGGGCGATATGTACCAAGTGGTGTTCAACAACGCATACGAAGTGCTGAGGGACGCGGAAGTGATCATAGCTGGGAGAAAAGCGGTGGAGAGCGACCAGAGCGCGCCAAACGACGAGTTCACGTTCACGCTTACGCAGGTGAACGAACACGGCGACCCGCTCGATGAACCTGATGAGAATGTAATACTTCCGGATCCGGCGACAGCGACGAGGACGGGAGAGGGAATGTTCAGCTTCGGGAAAATCAAGTTCGAGGAAGACGCCGAACCGGGCACATATTATTTCATGGTGGAGGAGACAGGAGATCTGCCAAACGGCTGGCAGAAACTCACAGGGCCGCAAATAGTTACGGTAGAATTGCCGGAAGAAGGCCCGGCGGAAGTGATATACCCGGGAGACACGGGAGAAAACGACGGCGAACTGGTATTCACGAACAGATACGGTAGAGCGGCAAAAGTAACGATCGACGGAGAAAAGGTCGTAAAAGGCGATGCGCCGGAGGAAACGTTCACGTTCACGCTTACGCAGGTGGACAAAGACGGCGACCCGCTTGATGAACCTGATGAGAATGTAATACTTCCGAACCAGACGACAGCGACGGTAACCGGAGAGGGAACGTTCAGTTTCGGCGACATCATATTTACCGAAGAGGGCGAATACTGGTTCAGGGTCACAGAAGAAGTGCCTGATACCGTGCCTGAGGGCTGGAAGTACGACCCGAACGCTGAGACAGGGTATATCGTGAAAGTAAAGATAACTGACATCGGCGGCGAATTGACGCCGGAAGTGACATACCCCGCAGAAACCGACGGCAAACTGGTATTCACGAACGAGTATAGTCTGGGCGGGCCAAGGTTACCGGAGACCGGAGGAAACGGGACATTGCCGCTGACGGTAATCGGCGTGTTGCTGATGATAGCGTCAGGGTGCGGGTTGGCATGCTGGAGAAAAAGAGAGTCGTCGCGTTGGCGGAGAAGAAAAAGGGCAGTATAGAAATGAATTGTCAGGGGCAGCCCTGTAGCGGTTGCCCCTGAGGGAACGAAAAACACAGGTACAAGGATAGAGGGAAAACAATAAAATTTGGGTGTGTTGAAATGAACAGTGATTTGAACGTGAGATTGTTGTTCATGAGACGCTTTCAGATAATGATATATATAAGCAAAGCACCAACAAAACAGAAACAAAA
>Ga0082212_10002361_pt1 | contig 27552 bp, 22 predicted proteins | sample TergutNt197P3_FD_71548 | JGI IMG/M metagenome (GOLD analysis project Ga0082212, IMG submission 71548) | Neocapritermes taracua P3 segment gut microbial communities from Petit-Saut dam, French Guiana - Nt197 P3 | ecosystem: Host-associated > Arthropoda: Insects > Digestive system > Gut ...
CGATGAGGTTCGCCGCACTTGAGACCAGAAAGGAGACGACCTCGGGGCGGTTGTAGTTGAACTCGTAGGTCCCCCATTCAGGGGGTTCGCGCCTTGTGGGGTTCAGGTGCTCGTAGAGCCAGGTCCCGTCGAAGTGTGGTAGGCCGTGCATGTCCTTGGGGAAATGCGCGGGCACCCAGTCGGCTATGACGCCGATTCCCGCCTGATGCAGGGTGTCGACGAAGTACATGAAGTCCTGCGGTGTCCCAAAGCGGCTTGTAACCGCGAAGAAGCCGGTGACCTGGTAACCCCAGGACCCGTCGAAGGGGTATTCGTTGATCGGCATGAGCTCGACGTGTGTGAAACCCATGTCGGAAATATATTCGCAGAGCTCGTCTGCGATCTCGCGGATCGAAGGGAACTCATAGCCTTCCTTCAGGCGCCACGAGCCAAGATGTAACTCATAGATCGAGAGCGGGGCTTTGAGCGGGTCTGTGCCCGCGCGGTCTTCCAGCCACTTCTGGTCGCCCCATACGTACCCGCTGGTGTCCCACACCTTGGATGCCGTACCTGGCGCGGTCTCAGCATGTACGGCGTAGGGGTCCGCCTTCATCACAACGGCGCCATCCGCCCCGGTTATCTGGAACTTGTAGTTATCGCCGTTCTCCGCCTCTGTTACAAAGCAGACCCAGAGACCGCGATGCTGTTCCATGACATGCCTGTCACAGTCCCAATCATTAAAGTCGCCAACAAGGCTTATGGCCTGTGCGTTGGGCGCCCAGAGGCAGAATCGCCATACCCCTGGGTGGTCCTCTGTTGCCTGAAAGTACCTGCAGCTGAAGATATCCGCTGCGTGTGCTGACTTCCCCGAGTAGAAAGCATCGATTGTGGAGTTGTCAGGTAGATATGCCCGATACGCTTCTTCCATAGCCGGTTTTCCTTACGTCGCTACCGCAGGCGCCTGCGCTTTGCTGCTGGGCCTGTTTTCTGGTTCAGTAAAGCAGTAAGTTCATGGTTGCAATAATACTATTTTTCTTTGCGCGTATCCTGCGCATTCGGTGATAGGGGAGACAGCGCGGACAACGGGATGGTTCTAGTAGACATATGACAGAGGGGACGGTCCCTTTTGTCATGTTTCACAGAAAACATGACAAAAGGGACCGTCCCCTCTGTCATACAGAAAACATGACAAAAGGGACCGTCCCCTTTGTCATACCCTTTGTCATACCCTCTGTCATAACTTTATTCCAGGTAGGGTTGTGCTTTCATCCTCTTTTGGGCGCCGCTCCTCCTCGCCTGCAGGTGCCAGCCCATATTTGCGGCGGCAATGTAAAGGAAACGAGGGAACCTGGGCACAACAAATGCGTGTTGCAGGCTTTCTCCCTCGCGCATGGCGTCGACCAAGGTGCGAAGCGCCGCATCTACGCTACTTGCGGGGCCTTTGCTCCAGTCGCTGCCCATGGAGGAGAGCATGCCTCCGCCTCCTATGCCAAGCCCACATCCCCATGTCAGGCCGGCGCGCTTTGCAAAGTGCCCGATCATGTCCAGCGCAAGCGCAGCGTGCTCTGGTTCATAGAGGCCGCAGTTCGCGACAGCATAGATGTGAGGGGCTACTGACATATCGCGTGTAGCGACCTCAAGCCGTGTCAACAGCTCGATAAGGTGAGCGGGGATCCCGTCCACATACAAGGGGAATACAATCAATAGGACATCGGTGTCGAGGAGCGCCTCGCAGGACATGCCTAGCGCCTCACTTTCACATACCGAGGTGTCTTGAGTCAGGTGCCGGACATGATACAGGCAGATCTCCTCACCGAGGATCCTCTCCATCTGCTTCACGATCTGCTCAGAGGTAGAACCTTTGGTCTTTGGGCTGCCGTTGATCGCTGTTATTCTCATGCGCCAGCTCCTAACAGCCTAAGAATAGGTTGAGCCGCCTCTTCAAGCTCTCCGCGGTCTTGTATCGTCAGCACCAGGTAATCTTTGGGGCGCACGTTCAGTGCGTTACGTTGCACCATGCAGGCGAAGGTCCTTTGCTCCGCAGCGCTTGCATCGCCGTATCCCACCGCGATCCACAGGGGGAAGCGGCTGTAACGCATCATATGGCGCATCTCGCCTTTGTAGACTTCGAAGTCAGCTGCGATGTTTTGGATCGACCGATCAAGGAATGACTTGATGTCTGCAGAGTATCCGCCGTAAGTGATCCTGCTCAACAGGACGACAGCATCTGCGCACACGAGCGCCTTGGCGATACTATTCGCGTTGTCACTGGTGACCACGCATTCGCCGGGCGTCCTGGTCCAGCAACTGAAGCATCCAATACAGGGGTGTAAGTCCCTGTGGTCAAGCGTTATGGCCGTGACGTTGTGTCCCATTTCCGTCAGCAGGGAGAGAACCGCGTCGCGCAGGTTACTGCCTGTCGCGCTCTCCCTGTCACACAGAAGCAGTACCTTCATGATCGCTTCCAAGATGCAACTCTCCTTCCAGCTTATCTATGCACATTTGAGCCCATTGTGCGACCGCTTGCGACTGCATGATGCCAAAGTCCAATGTCATCTGCCAGTAGAGACGGCTTTTCTCTCCCCCAGGCATCTCTGCTGCGTAACGGTCGATGTTTGCCTGTATATGCTCCTTTTGTGCTTCTGGAGAGGCAAGGCACATATCGCGACAGGCTTTGAGCAGTGCGAGCGTCACCTCTGGGACGCTTGCGCCGAAGAATATCCGCATGAGGAATGCCTCATGAGGATGCTCAAAATCCAATGCGCCCTCACTCAGCCATTCTTCGAGTGCGTAGCGACCGTTATCCGTGATCGAGTAGAGTCGCTTATTAGGACGCTTTTGCTGCACGATGTTCTGTGAAGCCACCCATCCCTTCTGCTCCATGCGGTCAAGCTCACGGTAGATCTGAGCCGACTGGGCATGCCAGAAATTGTTGAGCGAGTCCTTGAACACCTTGGTAAGGTCGTAGCCTGTGCTGTCTTGATAGCTCAAGAGCCCCAATAATCCATACGGCAAAGACATGATTATCACCTCGTTATATAAGATACTAGTATATTATATAACGGGGTGTTAACTGTCAAGAAGAGCGGGGTGACAAACGCAAACCTGGGATTACGAGGCGCCCTGGAAGATGCGGTTGGTGTCACGGCAGAGGTGCTGAGCGGCGGTGCGGCCTGAGGTAACGGCGACTGGCAGACCGCCGGGAGGCTGTAGGCGCTGGCCGGCGAAGTAGAGGCCTTTGACGCTTTCACTGGCATGGGGATAGGTGATGTTGGGAGCGCCAGCGCCGGTCAGGGTCATCCATGAGCCGCGGTAGGTACCGCAGTACCGCTCGTAGGTGAGGGGAGTGGCTACGTCGATGACCTCGATCTTATCGTCAATACCAGGGATCCTTGAGGTGATGGCCGCGATGAGCTGGGAGGCTATCTGCTGCTTCTGCTCCTCATAGCTGCCGTCCACGCGGCACTGCTTCCAGAAGTCATAGCTGTCGCCGTCCAGGCTGGAGATGAGCGCGGTGCAGCCGGGAGGCGCGTATTCCTTGAAGTAGGCGTATTGGCAGACCCAGAGGGTTGACGTGGTCAGGCCGGCGAAGCTGAGGGGTTTGTCCAGGGAGAGGAAGAGGTAGGGCGGCAGGTGACTGAGGTCGGCTTTGACCCCCAGGCTGAGGTAGATGCAGGTCAGCGTCTCGCAGTTGCTCTGCATCTTCTGCATCCACGGCTCATTGAGTGGGGGATCGAACAGGTGGTCCTTGGCTGCCAGGGTGTCTTGGGTGACGATGACAGCGTCTGCTGGATGTGAGGCGCCGTTGACTATGACGCCGGTGGCGATGCCGTTCTCCACCATGACGCGCTCTACAGGGGAGGCGTAGTGGATCTGCCCGCCCAGGTCGCAGAAGCGCCTGGCCATGCGGGCGGCCATCTCCACGGAGCCGCCTTTGAGGTAACCGCCGTCTCCGGCGGCAAAGGTGGCAAGCGTGAAGAGGAGAGAGGTGGCGTTGAACTGGGTGCCGACCACGTTTTGCAGCATGCCTCGCAGGGCTGGGTGGGTGAACCTCTCGCTGTACTCGCCTGCGGTGATGCGGTTGAGGGAGGCCATCTTGGGCAGGGCCGGCAGCAGGGCGGGCAGCATGGACGGCGCAAAGACGCCTTTCTCCTTTACCTTGACGCCCTTGATGTCCATGGTGGGCATGGCGATCCTGGAGAAGGACTTGACCTCACGGCAGAGAGCCTTGATGGCCTTTGCGTCCGCGGGGGAGACCTCCAGCCAATGTTGGCGCAGCTTATCCAGGTCGCGGTAGAGGTACACCATCTGCCCTTGGTAGTCATAACTGAAGTAGGGGTCATGTTTGATGATCTGGGTCTCATCATCAATGGCGCCCACATTGCGCCAGACCTGGTATAGCGGCTGGTTCTCAGCGGATCCCGTGAGCCAGTGCAGACCGCCCTCAAAGAAGTAACCCTTGCGCTTCCAGCCAGTGCAGTTGCCGCCCGGGATGGTGTGCGACTCAAAGATGGTGACATCGAAGCCGCTCTGTGCGGCATAGATACCTGCGCTGAGGCCGGCGATGCCGGCGCCGACGACGATCACCTTGTTATTCTGTGCGCCTGTGCTGCTCATGCTTCTCTTCTCCTTAATACATCGACGATCCAGTCACTTTGGGGGCAGGGGAAGTCCGGGTACACCACCAGCGCCTCCGCGATGCCCATGATGCTCATCCAGAAGGTCAGGGCAAGGGCCAGGGGGTCGCCCGCGCGGATGGTCCCCTGTTGTTGGCCTTTGCGTATCAGCGCCGCGGTGGGCTCGAAGATGTTGAAGCCCCGTACCAGACTTTTTGCTGCGTCTGGGATGGCATCGCTGTACTGCGCCTGGCTCATGAGAGCGAACATCTTTGCCGTGAAGGAGTCGATGGTGACATAGAGCAGAACCTGACGGGCGGCTTCCTCAAAGAAGGCCAGGGGGTCTGACTGGTCCAGCTCCATCACCTGCTGGGGCCCTTGGATACCAAACTCGATCAGGGTGGTGTAGAGCTTTTCCTTGGACTCGAAGTAGTGGAAGAGGAGGCCGGTGCTCATGCCCACCGCCTGGGCGATGTCGCTGACCTTGGTTGCAGCGTAGCCTTTGCGGATGAAGAGGTCGAGCGCAGCGTTGAGGATCTCCCAGTAGCGCTTCTCCTTCTGTTCCTTGCGTGTCGGCATTTTGGCTGACTTCCTATTCATTGAATGTGTGTTCAATCAATATAGTTACTTGCTGGAGGATTGTCAATGTGGGAGGGAGGATTCGTGCTTCTTGTTGAGGTAGTTGGTGATGAAGGGGAGGCTGAGGACGTTGGTGATGGGAATAAGCTGCAAGAGGGCGAGAAGAATACTGAGGGGTCTGGACAGGTTGAGTTGTCTGCAGGCTGCCAGGATGTCTGCAATCAGGTAGATCGAGGTGTTGAGGGTCATAAGGTAGAGTACGGGGAGTTTGATGGCAAAAAGGAGCCAGGACAGGATGGTCGCCAGTACGCTGTCGGCAAGCGCCGGAGGAAGCGGCAGGAGGAGCTCGAGGGTGTCTATCCTTAAGCCCAGGAAGGTGATGAGCACAAGTATCGCGATCTGAAGACAGAAGAAGGGCAGCAGGATGAGTTTAAAGGAGAAGAGCTGGGAGTCCAGGGGGAGGACCTTCACGGAGGCCCGTAGTTTGCCGTGGTAGATTTTCACTGCGTAGATGCTGTTGATAACTACAAAGACGAGGATTGCCGCGTGGAGCAAGAGGATGAGGAAATGCGTGAGCGGGGAGTCGAAGATGGAGGGATTGCCGCTGCCTTTGAAGGCCGACACAAAGAAGAGGCCCTCCAGGAACGTGAAGAGGTAGGCGCAGGCGATGACGGTGATGATGAGGATGTTCCGGGTTCTTCTCACGGTCTTTCCCTTATGCGGGCTTCAGGTGATGGCGTTGCGGTTCTGCTCTATGAGTTCGATGAGTTCCTGGCGGGAGTGGACACCGAGTTTTGCGTAGATGTTGTGGGTGTGGGTGCGGACGGTGTTGAGCGATATCGAGAGGCGCTTGGCGATGTTCTCGCTGCCACGGCCCAGGGCAAGAAGCTCCAGGATGTGCTGCTCGCGCTTGGAGAGCCTGGCCCGTTTGCCGACGTTTGTGCAGGCAGTCAGATAGGGGCGCTCGCGGCTGGCGTCATCCATGCCATTAGCGGCGCCAGCGCCGACTGTCGACCCTGAGGGGGTAGCTGCCCGTACCTGGCGTGGCAGGTCGCCAGCGGATTCTATGGAGATGCCCTCCAGATCAAGCTCGATCTCTGAGATCGCCGCAAAGAGGCTAGCGAAGTCCTTCTCGGAGAAAACCAGGGTTATCGATACGAGGATGAGTATCGCCATGGCGATATAGGCGCCATGCTCGAGGTTGGAGTCGATGATGCGTGGCATGAGCTGTGTCCCGATGATCCAGCCCAGGGTACTGCCGGTCATGAAGACACCGCGACCGAAGCCGAAGACGATGATAGGGGAGATGCGCTTCTCAAAGACGATGAAAGCCAGCAGGCACCAGATGGTGATGTCGAAGATACTGAGGGAGAATGAGATGACGATCGCCAGCCTTGGGATGTAGCCCTGGAGCAGGGGGCTTAAGGCGACGATGACCGCGATGAGGCCCATGAAGAACAGGTACGGCTTCCCGAAGTTGATGAATTTGAAGAAGCGGATGGTCAGTAGGAGCAGGGCGACAAAGAAGAGCGCCCTGACGAGTATCTGGCTGGTGGCGCCGCTGAGCAGGGTGCTGGGAGCATTGGTGTTTGTGTAGACCCCTCTGACGATTGAGGTGGTGAGGGTGAAGACGAAGATGGCGGTGAGGAATTTCCAGAAAACGGAGGAGAGGGCTTTGACGCTTTGAGCGTAGGGGCTGGTGGATTGGGCATCGGTTTGCAGGCTTGACCGAGGCGGTTTTATCGACAAGAGCAAAGCGGCGATAAGGGGGAGGAACATCAGGGCGAGTATGCCGCCCAGGGAGGGGCCACCGGGGATGGGGTGGAAGCGTAAGTTTCCAAGGACAAAGAAGAAGATGATGACGACGATGAGCTGGGAGAGGAGTGCGTAGATGAGGGCACGCCAGGGTTGGACGCTGCCGAGGAGCTCGCCACATTTCAGGGTGAAGGCCGCGATACCTATACCGGCGAGTATGCCACCGACGTAGAACAGGGGAGGTTTGTGCAGGTAGTAGGGGCCGGCGAGGATGATGAGGAGCGAGCCGAGCATGACGATGAATCCTGCGCAGAGCACGCTTGCGTTTGTGGTGAGCAGACATCTGAGCTTTTTTGGAAGCCCTGGCGCAGCGAGCAGGACGAGGGCGCAGGCCGAAAAGGAGGTCATGTGCATGAGGGAAAGCGGGCCGCCGGCGGTTTCCACATCTGAGAGCCAGAAGGTGCCGCTGAAGGCGACGAAGACCCAGGAGAACCAGACGCCCAGGCCAAGATAGGGGATGCCGGGCCAGAGCGTTGCCAGGTCATCTGAGAATGAGCGCCGGTTGTCCGGTTTTATCGGGCTTTCAGAAGTGGTCATGTCGGTTGGTCCTTTGTCGGTTGAACCGATTCCCCTTGTCCTTCCACCGATTGTTATTATGACGTATTGGGAGCAAAGATGTGGCGGCGGGAGGAAAGCCGGATGTGACGGGGGCATCTTTGCCCATTGGTTGGCGGCAAAATAGCGGCATATTGTGGCAACGATGTGGGATAATGGAAGCTCATATATCCTGCGAGAGCGATATCCTGCGAGAGCGATATCCTGCGAGAGCGACGGACTGCGAGAGCAGCACACTGGACAAGCGACAAAGAAGGAGCAAGGCATGGCGTTCTACTACGATGAGGCAGCACATACATTCAACGAGTATCTCCTGGTCCCCGGTTATTCATCCTCGGCCTGCGTCCCCGCGGCTGTCGATCTGACGGTTCCGCTGGTGAAGTTCGCCCGGGGCAGCGAGGCGGCTTTGACGCTGAACATCCCGCTTGTCTCGGCGATCATGCAAAGCGTCTCCAACGATACCATGGCTATCGCCCTGGCCCGGGAGGGTGGCCTTAGCTTCATCTACAGCTCGCAGAGTATTGAGAACCAGGCGGCGATGATCTCGCGCGTGAAGGATTACAAGGCCGGCTTTGTGCTGAGCGACTCGAACATCTCTGCGGATGACACCTTGGTGACCGTCATGGAGAAGAAGGAGCGCTCGGGGCATTCGACCATGCCGGTCACGCATGACGGTACTGCCACCGGCAGGCTGTTGGGCATTGTCACCAGCCGCGATTACCGCCCAAGCCGCACGCCGCTGGACGCGAAGGTCTCTGACTTCATGACGCCGCGGGAGCGCCTGGTTGTGGCTCCGCTGGGAACCTCTTTAAGCGCGGCGAATGACATCATCTGGGATCATAAGCTCAACGCCCTGCCCATTGTGGACAGTGACGACCGGCTGGTCTTCATGGTGTTCCGCAAGGACTATGACTCGCACAAGGAGAACCCGCTGGAGAACCTGGACGTGGACAAGCGCTACATGGTGGGCGCAGGCGTCAACACCCATGACTATGAGGATCGGGTGGGTCCGCTTTTGGCGGCCGGCGCCGACGTCTTGTGCATCGACTCCTCGGAGGGCTTCTCGGAGTGGCAGCAGCGCACGCTGAGTTGGATCAAGAAGGAGTACGGCGAGGACGTCAAGGTGGGGGCCGGTAACGTGGTGGACCGCGAGGGCTTCCGTTTTCTGGCTGAAGCCGGCGCCGACTTTGTGAAGGTGGGCATTGGCGGCGGCTCCATCTGCATCACGCGTGAGCAGAAGGGCATCGGCCGCGGTCAGGCGACCAGCCTGATAGAGGTGGCCCAGGCGCGCAAGGACTACTTTGAGGAGACCGGCATCTACGTGCCCATCTGCTCGGATGGCGGCATTGTCTTTGACTACCACATGACCCTGGCCCTTGCCATGGGCGCGGACTTCATGATGTTAGGCCGCTATTTCGCCCGCTTTGACGAGAGCCCCACGGCCAAGGTCACCGTGAACGGTAACTACATGAAGGAGTACTGGGGTGAAGGCTCGGCCCGGGCCCGCAACTGGCAACGTTACCACCTGGGCAGCTCCTCCAAGCTCAGCTTTGAGGAGGGCGTGGACTCCTACGTGCCCTACGCCGGCCCGCTCAAGGATAACGTGGCCCTGACGCTGGCAAAGATGCGCTCCACCCTGTGCAACTGCGGTGCGCTCAGCATTGGGGAGCTGCAGGAGAAGGCAAAGCTGACGCTTATCTCGTCAACCTCCATAGTTGAGGGCGGCGCTCACGACGTGGTGCTCAAGGACCAACTGGGCACGCTTCCACCCAATTTCAGGTAACCGCGCTACATGCGGATCAAGCTAGACATACGAAACAAGCGAAACATGTGGAACCCGCGATACTTCACAGGGAGAACCAGGACATGCAGCAGTACAACCCCCATGAGATAGAGCCCAGATGGCAGGCCGAGTGGGAGCGTTCCCACCTGAACCGGGTGTCAGAGGCTGACGATAAACCCCAGTATTACGCGCTTGAGATGTTCCCGTATCCCAGCGGCGACATCCACCTGGGGCACGTGCGCAACTACTCCATTGGAGATGTGATCAGCCGTTATAAGCGCATGCAGGGCTTCAACGTGTTGCACCCCATAGGCTGGGACGCCTTTGGCATGCCGGCCGAGAACGCGGCCATCAAGCAGGAATCCACGCCGGGTGCGTGGACCTACGCCAACATCGACAGGCAGCGCGCGTCCCTCAAGCGCCTGGGCTTCTCGTATGACTGGGACCGCAGCGTGGTCACCAGCGACGTGGAGTACTACCACTGGGGCCAGTGGATCTTCCTCAAACTGTGGGAGGCCGGGCTGGTAGAGCGGCGCAACTCGCCGGTGAACTGGTGCCCCTCCTGCGCAACGGTGTTGGCCAATGAGCAGGTGGTAGGCGAAGGCGGCTGCTGGCGCTGCCACACCGCGGTGGAGCGCAAGGTGCTGGAGCAGTGGTTCTTCAAGATTACCGACTACGCGCAGGAGCTGCTTGATGACCTTGACAGCCTGGACGGATGGCCGGAGCGCGTGCGCCAGATGCAGGCGAACTGGATAGGGCGCTCCACGGGCGCGGAGATCGACTTCACCCTGTGCGACGCTGCCGGAGAGCCTACTGACGAGAAGATCAGGGTCTTCACCACACGAGCCGACACGCTGTTCGGCTGTTCCTTCTTCCTGCTGGCGCCGGAGCACCCGCTGGTTGAGGACTTTGTCGCGGGCACCGCGTATGAGGCCGAGGTCAGGCGGGTAGTCAAGCTTGCCGCCAGCGCTACGGCTGTGGAGCGCTCCAAGGGGGAGCGCGAGAAGAACGGCGCCTTCACCGGGCGCTTTGTGGTCAACCCCATCAACGGTGAGAAGGTACCGATATGGATCTCTGACTATGTGATGATGGACTACGGGACCGGCGCAGTCATGGCCGTTCCCAGTGGCGACCAACGCGACTATGAGTTCGCGCGTAAATACGACCTGCCCATCCCCCCGGTGGTGGTGGCTGAGGGTGACCCGATGCTGTTGCTGCTACGCGGGAATGCCAGGCGCGTCATGGATGATGTTCCCTGGGAGTGTGCCTATGACGGCCCGGGCGTCATGGTGCAGAGTGGGGCATTCACCGGCCTGCCGGGCGGCAAGGACTCAGAGGGCGCCCAGGCGGTTATAGACCAGCTGGCTTTAGAGGGCGTAGGGCAGGCGACGGTGAACTTCCGCCTGCGCGACTGGCTCATCTCGCGGCAGCGATACTGGGGCAACCCCATACCGGCCATCTACTGCGATGTCTGCGGCATTGTCCCTGTTCCTCAGGAGGACCTGCCCGTGGTGCTGCCCAAGGACGTGGACGTGACCGCAGGTGAGACCCTGGCTGACCGCCCTGAGTTCTACGAGGTTGATTGCCCGGTGTGCGGGAAGCCCGCCCATCGCGAGACCGACACCATGGACACCTTCACCTGTTCCAGCTGGTATTACCTGCGCTACACCGACCCGCACAACAAAGAGCTGCCTTTTGCGCGCACCGTGGTGGATGGCTGGATGCCGGTGGACCAGTACATCGGCGGGATCGAGCACGCCATACTGCATCTGCTGTACTCGCGCTTCTTCACCAAGGCCCTGCGCGATCAGGGCCTGCTGGGCTTTGACGAGCCCTTCACCAACCTGCTCACCCAGGGTATGGTCAAGCTTGAGGGCGAGGTCATGAGCAAGAGCAAGGGCAATGTGATCGCACCCGAGGATATGATCGAGCGCTTCGGCGCCGACGCATTGCGCGTCTACATCCTGTTCATGGCGCCGCCGGACAAGGACCTGGACTGGTCGCAGGAGAGCCTGGAGGGCATCTACCGCTTCCTCAACCGCGTCTGGCGCAGCGTCTTTGACCTGCTGGGTGCGGAGGTGGTTGACGAGGAGGGCACCCGGTTGTCCCTGTATGACACCAACCTGGATGAGGCGGCTGCGCTTGAGCGCGGTAAGCAGCTCAATCGTGAGCTGCACCGCGTAATAGGCAAGGTCACCGCCGACTTCGACCGTTTCAATTTCAACACGGCCATCAGCGCCCTTATGGAGCTGGTGAATGCCACGGGCGCCTATCTCAAGGTCCCGCTTGACAGGCGCGACGAGGCGCTGGCCCGTGAGGTGGCCCGCGCGCTGGTGCTATTGGTGGCGCCGATGGCCCCGCATATGGCTGAAGAGCTCTGGCACGTTGCGCTGGACGAGACAGGCAGCGTCCATCTGGCGCCATGGCCCAGCTTTGACCCCAGCAAGGCGATAGCTGACACCGTGGAGCTTGCCGTGCAGCTCAACGGCAAGGTGCGTGCCCGTGTGGTGGTGGCGACCGACGCCTCCGAGTTCGAGGTGCGCGAGGCAGCCTTGGCCGCGGCGGCAGCCCTGATAGGTGGAAGGCCAATAGAGAAAGTGGTTGTCGTACCAAGAAAACTGGTCAGCATAGTCTACTGACAATTGCGTTAACCGGTGGGTATGGGTAGAATAACCTTCCACGTAATGTGGGCGTTTGGCGCAGTGGGAGCGCGCTTCCTTCACACGGAAGAGGTCACTGGTTCAAACCCAGTAACGCCCACCATCACCTTCCCCAGATAAGCAGAAAAAGAAAGAAGCCCCGAGAAGAACGGGGCTCTTCGCACAAAGGCTACCTTTTACCGTCCAGGTTGCCGTTTATTACTCATTATGGCCATACAGTATGCTTCAAAGGCTATCATCAAATTGCGATTCTACGCTATACTTTACTATAGCCAAGCATCCAGTATGTAAACTGTAGTACTATCCTGCAAACGCATATTGAGAAGGGCATCTGTCCACTTTTGATGTGCGTTTGCGTACTTCATGGATGTTTGGCGACATAGGGTAGATGCCCTTCTTTATCGTCGCTGTCGGCCTATTGAATCATCCGCCTCGTGTCAAAAAATGTCAGCAGTATATTATCTGCAAGTATGTGAGGTCCTGAGGGGGGATCTTATGGAAGGCATCATCGACTCAGCACATCTGACGGCTGCCAGTTTCTCTACCTGGACCCAATATACGTCGCTCCAGCACAACTTCACCGTTGCCGTTCCTTGCATGCCTAAGGTGACAAGTGAGCCGAACAGTGTTGGGGATTTCAGCGTGCGCGACACCGTCTATAAAGCCAGCAAAGAGGGCACGGCGGTCTGGATCCAGGTCTTGGAATACCCCAGGAACCGTATTGATATCATGTCTGACCCCCGCTTCTATCTGGCAGTCTTCAAAGAAGTGTTTGCCTATGAGCCGGACCTGCGTGTCTGTAGCTTTGACAACAGTATCGCGTACCTGGGCAATCAAGCCGCCCTGGCAGAAATCGAAAAAACATCTGAAGGAAGCGTGAGAGTGATGTACTTCCTCTGTTTTGCTAAAGACAACAGCATCTTTGAGTTGGCAACAGAAGGAGACAGCCAGGCAGAACCAGCGGTGGCGCTGGTTTTCAGCAGCTTCATCGATTCATTCCACTTCAACTGACCAAAGCCGATCACATCTGACCTGATCACATCTGATCACATCTGATCACATCTGACCGCAACTGACCAAAGCCGATCACATCTGACCTGACCACATCTGACCAAAGCCGTAAGAACCAATCGCCAGAGGGAATTGTTTTTCTCGTGATTACCTGTATGCTTCTTCCTGTTGCATTTCTTTCCAACACAGACAGAGCCCGCTGCTCACCATCTCAGCTGCCAGGCGCTGGCGTGTGACTACAACCATAGAGGAGAGGAGAGCCATGAAATACCTGATAAAGGCGGTGCTTGGGTTGGTACATCTGCTGACCTTTGGCCAGCTGAAGTACTCCCGCCCCGTTGAGGGCAATGCCCTGTACATGAGTGCAGGGGAGAAGTTCTGGTGGGGGTACAAGTTCTTTGGGCATCCCATCAAGGAGCCAGAGCGCGGCAAGGGCATCCGCGAGCACTTCCAGGCGAATCCACCAGAGGGCTTTACGGGTGTGGGTGAGTCTGAGTCAGCGGTTGAGGGGCTGCCCTCCATCACCCTGGGGCTTGCGGGTGACATACTCCCTTGCCCAGACCTCCACAACAACCCTCCCAAGCTTCTGGGCGATGCAATCGACTTCTTTGGCGCAGCTGACATCCGTTGCGCCAACCTTGAGTCCCCCGTATTCGCCGCAAAGCCACTCTGTGCTCCCACAGATGACATAACGGCTCCGCCGGAGATGAACAACAGTCCCGAGGCGCTTGCACTTCTGCTGCAAAAGGCTGGCCAAAGCAACGGTTTGACCGTGCTCACCACAGCAAACAACCACTCCATGGATCAGGGCGTCGAAGGCCTTGTCGCCACCTTGGACCTTCTGGATGAGCTGCAGGTCCTCCACGTTGGCACCGCACGCAGCACGGAAGAGCGAGACGCGCTGCTTCTGGTCGACGTGCAAGGCTTCAAGCTCGCCTTTCTGTCATGGACCTATTCGCTGAACAACAAGAGCCTTTCGGATGGCCAGGGTCACCTGGCCAACACCCTGCGTCTGAACCTCCCTGACGTGGACCTCAGCCCCATCACCGCCCAGGTTGCAGAAGCGCGCCAACGCGGGGCCGACTTTGTGATCCTCTGCCTGCATTGGGGGCTGGAGAACGAGAAGTTCCCGCTTGCCTCGCAGATAGAGAAGGCGCACCGCCTGTGCGAAAGCGGGGTGGACATCATCTGCGGCAACCACCCGCACACTACCCAGCCCGCAGAGCGCTATACCTGGGTTGAGCAGCAGGGCGACCGGGAGGTACAACGCGAAAGCCTGATACTCTACGCTCTGGGCGACTTCATCTCACCGCTGGCCCATCTCAACCTCAGCTCGGTCACCAACATGGTTGAAACGCTTTTGGTACGGGGAGTTGACGGCCGGGTTGTGATACAGGATGTGACGATAAAACCGCTGTATGCGTGCTAGCGAGAGGAGCGCCCATGGCATATCTGCCCATGACGCAACGCGATGCGGCTGATCTGGAGCTTGTTGCCGAGTACGACTACTGGGAGCAACACTCAGGACGCATCACCAACATGAAACGCACGATGCTCCACCACCCGGGGGTCTACCACAGCTATATGGCGTGGTATCCGCTCTATGAAGAGGTGGCGGAACTGGTAGGGGAGCGGGCAGCCAACCTCTTCTGCTACGCCATCTCCACCAAAAACCACTGCCTGGTCTGTTCCGGCTTCTTCAGGCAGATACTGGCTGATGGCCATCAGACCCCCGACGAACTGGAGGCTGCGGGCGATCTGACCGACGACGAAGCGCTGCTGCTGGATTTTGGGCAGGGCATCTCTGCGGATCCCAACGCCATAGAGGAAGCCCTCTATGCCCGGCTGAAGGAGCGCTTCACCACTGAGCAGCTGGTCTTGTTGATCGGTTTTGCCGGGCAGATGGTTGCCACCAACTACTTCAACATGGTGGCGAAGGTCGACCTGGATGATGTGCTTGAATCCTATGCCACACCGGAGTTCCTGGCGCAGGTGCTTGCAGGATGAGTTAGTGGAAGTCAAAACCGCTGGTCAGGAGGTTATGGGTCAAAATGACCCAAAACTGAAAGAGAGAGCTGAGGCTTTAAATGGCAGAGAAGATCGGTGTGACACCACCCCCAGGAGCGGCATCGGCAGAGCTGGATTTCCGTGGCAAGGTAGCCTTCATCACCGGGGCGGCGCATGGTCAGGGTCGCCAGGTTGCGCTGGAGTTCGCCCACGCTGGCGCAGATGTGGTCGCCTTGGATGTAGGCCGACAGATAGAGTACCCACCGGTGGCCTTTGGACTGGGCGATGAATTGACCTCACTGAAAGAAGAGATAGAGGCCCTGGGACGCCAGGCCCTTATCGGTATAGCTGACGTGCGCTGTGCAACCGATGTGGATAAGGTGGTAACAGAGGCGATACAACGCTTTGGGCATATCGACATCCTCTTCAACAATGCTGGCATCTGTGCCTACGCTGAGGTTGACACCATAGCCGATGAGGCGCTGGATGCCATGATCGACATCAACCTGAAGGGCCCGATGATCGTCACACGCAGCGTAGTGCCGCATATGAAGGCAGCCGGCAGTGGTGTGATAATCAATAACTCAAGCGTCATGGGACTACGCGGTGGCAAGCGGCTCTCGCATTATGTGGCATCCAAGTGGGGTCTGACCGGGTTGACCAAGGCCTGGGCCATAGAGCTGGCGCCGTTTGGCATCAGGGTTGTGAGCATCCACCCCACAGGCGTTAACACACCCATGAACGACTCGCTCGCAGCCATGGAGAATGCCACCCCGTTGGAGATCGCCGAGCGTAGCGCCGGCAACCTGCTACCCGTGCCTTGGGTGGAGACAGAGGATGTGGCTGCTTTGGTGCTCTGGTTGGCCTCTGACAAGGCGCGCTATGTCACCGGCTCGCAGTCTGTGCTGGACGCCGGTCTTCTCAGCGTCTGATCCAAGAGGAGAGAACGGGGACGCTAGTCATCATCAAACGAGTCTAAGGGATCCAGTTCCTCGCTGGGTAAAAGGCCGCTGCTGCGGAAGTGATGGAGGGACTTCTTGTATTCGTACATCATGGCGTCCGCATGGGAGAAGACCTCGTTATAGGACTCCTGCGTAGAGGTCATGACCGCGAATCCCCAGGATATGCTCGGCGTGCCGAATACCTCATGATGGATCTGCGAGAAGAGCTCATTTGTCTTCCTGACGAACTCGATTGCCACCTCGGCGTTCCCCCTGGGGACAAGCAGCACAAACTCATCACCGCCGACACGTGCGGCAAAGGCATTCCTGGGCAGGGACTTCTTGATGACATCGGTCACGGTGACGAGCAGCTGGTCACCCAACAGATGGCCGTGGATGTCATTGGTCTGCTTCAGATTGTTGACGTCACCCACCAGTATCAGCAACGGCATGTTCTCTTCTCGGGCGATCAACGACACGCGATGGAGGTAGGAGTTACGGTTGTGCATGCCGGTGAGTTGGTCGTACCGGGCGATTTGCTCGAAATAGCGCAGCATGGTGTAGACAGGGGTGATGTCAGAGATCTCGACAATAGAACCAAAACTCCGTTTGTTGTTCCTTGCCTCGTGGGTGTAGAGCAGGAAGTGCGTTTCCTTATCGTCCTTTTTAGCGATGATGATGTTCTCATTGTGCGGCGAGATACGACAGATCTTCATCAGCAGCAACCGCTCGATATAGTCCTCAAAGGGCTCGCGGAACAGCGGCTGCGGCAGGGGATATACAACGCCCCAGTCCGTCTTGTTCCAGTCGAGGATCTTCTGGTTGTGGTTGAGTACGAGAATAGCGGTGGACATCCCGCCCATGACGAATTCCCGCGAGGTAACGATGACGTCGGACGCAGGCATGATATGCATGGCGCTGTAGAGTGGGTAAAGGAGGAGGAAGAGAGCGAAGGGTGAGACCAGGGGCAGGATTATATCCAGGGAATCGTTCTGCGGGAGGGCCAGGGCGGCTTGATTGCCCAGTATGGCGTCGAACAACAGGAGCAGTACGACCGCCGAGATCCCCAAGAGCATGAACCTGGTGGAGCGCCGCATGCGTTTTGGCATCTGGTAGAACACGTCGAAGCAGAGCAGATAGGAGCGAATGAGGACAACAGCCGCGTAGACATAGAAGATAAGGCTGTACCACTGTGTCTCGCTGATCAGAGGGAGTGGGCCGAGCGTGAGGGGGAAGAACAGCTCGCGCAGGAGGAGGAAGAGGAGGAGCAGCGGTACCAGGAAGAAGATCACGACGGGCAGGGGGCGCAGTTCCTTGTAGGAGACCTGCTGTTTGATATGCAGACAGAGCAGCGCCGGGATGGGGATGATGCCAACATAGCGCAGGGTGGCGAAGTAGTTGGTGATCTGAGGGTCCTCAAGGAACACGGTCAGCGCCGAGCAGAGTGACCAGATGAGAACCGAGACGCAAAGAAACATGAAGGGAAGGCTTTGCCAGCGGAGCTTTCTTTTATTGCGCAGGGCGAAGAAGAAGAACAGCAGGCAGAGAAGACAGATAAGGGAGAATGCGACTTTGCTCAGCAGCTCGTAGTTGTAGACCAGGTCTTGAAATCGATTGTCTGCCTGCACCGCTTGACTTGTTGTTTCCATAGCGCCCTCGCCTCAGGTCATCCCCCCATAAAGCAACCGATACAGGATCGGGTGCCCCTGCGCCTAAAATTTGGTAGATATGAAAGCAATATTATTGTTACTCCCAAGGACGGATTATACGCTAATTGTTATCTGTCGTGGTGCCTTTTCATGAAAACTGCTAACAGTATCACCGAAAAAAGCGAGAGTATCGCGCCGAAGATGAAGGGAGTGGTGGAGCCGAAGCCGTCCCAGAGGAGGCCGGCTATGACGCTGGCGGGGAGCAGGGCGACGCCGGCAACGGTGGACTGCAGACCGAGCATGGTGCCCTTGAGATCAGGCGGGGAGATCTCGGCGACAAAGGCGCGCTCCACACCGGTGATCATGGCGGTGTAAGCGCCGTAGACTATGAAGGCCACAACCATCAACTGGGGGCTGGTGATAAAGGCGAAACCCAGGTAGCAAAGCGAGAAGGCCAGATAGCCGGGGATAAGGAGGCGCTTACGGCCGATGCGGTCAGAGAGCGCACCGAAGGGTAGGGAGAGGACTCCGGCTGCCAGGTGATAGATGAAGAAGAGAAGGATGACGTTGACGGCATCGAAGCCGGCGTCCTGGGCCTTGAGGAGGATGAAGGTGTTGGAGGAGTTGCCCAGTGTGAAGAGGAAGACCACCACCAGGTAGAGCCAGAGCTGGCGGTCCACCTTGTGGATGTTCTTCCAGAAGAACTCCGGGGTCTTTGCGGGGCGGGGTGTCTTCTTCTCCTTGACAAAGAGGAACATGGCAAGCCCTAGGGCAGCGGGAATGAGGGAGAGCAGGAAGACTTTCTTAAAGTCGAATCCAGACGGTGCGCCCAGCATGCTGCGCATGAGGAAGTAGGTGAGCAGTACACCCAGGGCCGCGCCGAGCATGTCGAGCGCCTTATGCAGGCCAAAGGCCTTGCCCATGGCGTTTTTATCGGCGCTTTCACTGACCAGTACATCGCGGGGCGCCACGCGGATGCCTTTGCCTACGCGGTCGAACACGCGGGCGCAGAGCACACCCACCCAGGAGCCGGCCAGGACTAAGATGAGCTTGTAGAAGATGCCAGGGGCATACCCCAGAAAGGCGAGGAGCTTCTTCTTCTGGAAGCGGTCGGTGAGGTAGCCGCTGAAGACCTTAAGCAGGCTGGCGACGCTTTCTGCGATGCCTTCGATGACGCCTACCAGCGCCGGGGTGACGCCGAGCGTTGTGGTGAGGTAGAGCGGGATGAGCGGGTAGACCATGTCAGCGCTGATGTCCGAGAAGAAGCTGACCAGGCCAAGGAAGAAGACATTGCGCATGCCGCCCTTTTTTGTTGTGGGGAGCGGTGCGGCTGAGGGCTGGGCGGCTGAGGGCTGGGCGGCTGAGGGCTGGGCGCTTTCTGTGTCTGTTGCGCTTTCTGTGTCTGGGTCCTGTCGTTTCTTCTCGTCCATTGGTTCTTTTGTTTGCCTCTCAAGGAAGGGCTAGCGGTACAGGAGCCTATCCATTATAAGCAGGTTCTCCACCGGCGTCTGCGCTGGAACCTCACAACCGGCAGCGACAAGGACCGTAGGATCATCCAGCGAAGTGCATCTGCAGACTTCCTGCTCAACCAGGGCCGGGCTGCCTTGCAACAACACGGATACCGGATCGACATTTCCACACACGCTGGTCTTGGTGCCCGCGAAGGTCTGGGCTGCTGCCTTGAAATCCACCATCCAGTCTATATCCAGGATGTCGGGCGCGACCGTCACCAGCAATGGCAATAGCGCCGTGATATTGCCACAGATATGCAGTTTGACCTTGGCGCCGTGGTCTTGGATGTAGCGCACGAGCGCCTTGTCATAGGAGAGGGCATACCGGGCGTAGAGGTTTGGGCCTATCTGCGATGCCACGGCATTCCCAACACCTATTACGTCAGCTCCCGCCTTGATCTGCTCAAGGGCGAAACGACACTGCTGGGCGAGGATGATATCCATCAGCTCGAAAAGCCCCTCTTCTTCATCCATGAGGTCGTACATCAGCGCCTCGGCGCCACGGAGGTCCGCTGTCTCGGCCAGCACTCCCTCAACCCAGCCGATCACGGGATAATCTGCAAGCACGCTTTGCCGCAGCAGCTCAATGCCCTTGATCCGGTCGAGCGTACGGGGGTTGTCCAGTGGGTCCGTCACCCGCACCCGCTCCAGGTTGAGCCCACCAGATAGCAGGGGAGGGTCGCTGTAAGGGACGCCGTCTTTAGGGAAGATGAGCTTTGCCCCAAACGCCGCCGCCTCACGCATAGGGTCCGAGATCACAGAGACCGTGTCAAAGCCAAAGCGTTCAGCGCAGATCAGGTTCCCCTCAACCAGTATGCGGAAATCCTGGACGTATGCGCTGTACGTCGCCCCAGCGACCTTTGCCACCAACCCCATGGCGATATTCATGTTGGGGATCTTGTCGACGGGTTTCCCCTGCAGCCTTGCGTCAAGCCGCTCACTTGCGTTCATGAGACTAACCTCTCGGATGTGAGAAGGGGGACGGGACGGACATGACAAAGGGCATGACAAAGGGGACGGGCATGACAAAGGGGACGGTCCCTTTTGTCATGCCCTTTGTCATGTCCGTCCCGTTTGTCACATCCGTCCCCATCTGGCCTACACCGCTGCGATGTGCGCGTCTTTGGGGATGGTGAGATAGGCGTTCAGCTCCTGGTGTGCCAATTGGTTCCCAAAAAACCGCACCGCGCCCGTTGCATAGGGCATCTTGGTGATCTCCATCTGCCCGGTCAATATGCGGCGGTAGGTCTCGGCCGTCAGATAGAGCAAAACGTCATAGCGCTCAGGCTCGCCCGGCGCTACCGCACACTGCCCCTTGGCGATGCTGACGGTCCAAACGCCGTCATTATCACCGCTGTCATGGATCTCATACACCACGGTAAGGCACCGGTTCCCCGCCTTCTCCGCATTGAAGTACTGCGGTATCCGCTCCAGGTATGCCTGCACGCTGTAGTCCTCATCAACGTGCACCTCCTTTTGCTTCTGCTTGAGCATCCGGTCTATGAGGAACTGCTTCAGCATGCTCCCACCTCCTCCACCGCCTTTGAGATAGCGCGCAGGTTCTCCATGCTTGTCCCGTGGGGGATGGAATCGCCTGAGCCTAGCAGGACCCCCAGCTGGCCCCGGGTATTCTCAATGATCTCGCAGGCCTTGTCATAACACACGCGTGGATCTGACGATAAGAACACGTCGCAGCCTATGCCACCCTTCACTGCCAGGTCAGGTGACCACAATGCAGCCTCCCATAGCTCGGTGTCGCCGGCTGGTGGCGGCGCGATGTCCACCACCGCGTCGAACCTGCCAGGCGCGATGAGTGGGGCCAGGCAGCTGAGCTTGCCGCACATATGCACCACGTGCAGCTTCCCATAGGCATGCAGGATGTCTGCGTAGTCATCAAGTTGGGAAGCGCAGTACTTCTCGTAGATAGCAGGGGACATGGTTGTCCAGCTGGTGTTCTCCGAGTTCACAAAGACCTCGGCCTTGCTGCGCTTTGCCGTCTCCTTGATCTGGAGCAGACGCTGCTGGTGCATCAGGTCCATCACCTCGTTGAAGAGCACAGGCTCATCCGCGAGCAGATAGTAGGTGTTCTCCACTCCTGCTAGAAACTCGACAAAGGTCTGGAAGGGGGTCAGGCCGATGCCCACGTCGGTGATGACGCCGTCCTGGCCGACAAAGTCCGCCTCCCAGTCATAGTGGTCGGATATATCTGCGGTGTAAAGGAAGCTGTTCTCCAGCACAGAGCGATATATCCGCAGGTCCTGCGGTGTTGTGATCATATAATCCACCGGTATGGTCATGGACCCAAAGCAGCCGCTTGCCTCTCGCTGGGTTATGGCGCCTTCCGGCGTCTTATAGCCGGTGACCAGGTCGCCCTCCGCAAAGTATTTGATGGCTTCGACCCCGCTTTTGGGCTTTGGCATCCAGATGCCCACCCGGTCGATCAGCGCCTGTGTCCAGATATCGCAGCCAACAGTGCGCATGGCCTCGGCCACGCGGTGCGGCGCGTGCTTGGGGAAGCCTGCGATGGTGTAGGGCACCAGCAGCGGCGCCCAGGGAATCCTGTCCACGGGCTGGCGTCTGAGCGCGGCAAGTATGCGCTCCTTTCCGGTCATCTCCTGCTTCATGGTGGCGAACCGGCCTCCTTCCTATATCTGGCTTGCACGTCTGGGCTGGGGGGGGCGGCGGACGTCAGTACTGTCTCGACATCAGCGCTGCTGCTTCCTCGCGCGTAAGCTCGCCCTTGTTCACCTGTATCATCACAGCCACGTCCTTCTGGCGCAGCTTGTAACCAAAGGCGAGCAGCAGTATGGCAAAGACGCCGGTAGCAAGCGGGACCAGGGTGTAGAGCACCCAGATCGATGATATGGTGGCGGCGCTCTGCACAACGCCTTCACCTGCCACAAAGCCTAAGATGCCCAGCAGGAACATGCAGACTGAGCCCGACAGGGCGCCGGTCATCTTTGCCGTAAAGGTCTGGATCGCAAAGGTAACGCCCTGGGCCCTCTTCCCGGTCTTATAGTTGCCGTACTCGGCGCAGTCGGCGGTGAACATGGCAACCAGCACCACGCTCATGGCGCCAAAGAAGGCGCGCACGGCAATCAAGGCGAGCAGCGCCGGCAGGGAGCTGTATCCCACAAAATACATCACCACGCCAAATAGCATGCTACCAGCCATGCAGCTAATGGCGATGAACACCTTGTCTGTTCTGTTTATCAGCCCTTTTGCCACAAACACCGCCAGGATCATCGGCACAGCCGCCGTCAGCCCGATAATGGACAGGTAGGAGGGGTCACCCAGGCAATGGATGGCAACGTAGACCTGCACCGGGGAGGCAGTGTTGGAAAGCGCCACCAGCAATAGCGCGCCGTGGTAGACAAAGAGGTATTTATTATGGACCAGATACGAGAAGAGCGTCTTTAAGCTGGGGCTCTTCTCGCTCTTATCGTGGAAACGCTCTTTGGCTTTGAAACTCAGGGGCATCATGACGATAAAGGCGAGGACCCCAAGTATGATGATGGTTATAGGCCAGCCGATCACCGGGTAGAGCAGGGGGATGCTGATAGTGGCGAGCAGCCCGCCTAAGAAGGCGGTGAGCTTGGAGTTGATGTACAGGTTGTTGCGTTCTTTCACCTTGGTGGTCATTGCGGTTGGCAGGGCGTAGATGGGGACGTCGCAGATGGTGTAGCTCATGCTCCAGAGCACGTAGGTCACTGCTGCCAGCGCTATCTTGGTTGACAGGGCAAGGCCGGCAGGGATGCAGAATATCAGGATGGTTGTGACCGGGATGAGGAAGGTTGCGATGCGTATCCAGGGAACGTATTTGCCTCTTTTGAGTTTCGCCTTGTCGACGATGACCCCAAAGATGGGGTCGTTGATGGCATCCCAGGCCCGTGTGACTATGAGTATCACCCCTACAACCGCTGCGGCGATGCCGATGTCGGTGAAGAAGAGCTGGATGAACTCGACGATGATGATGTAGAAGATCAGCTGTCCAAAGTAGAACAGTACGTAGGTGAACCTTTCGCCCGATGTAGCCTCGTAGTCAGTGTTCTTAGGTTCTTTCCCTGGCTTAGCCATGGTTTCCCTCCCTTGCTACTTGGTGCTTTTTGCTGGTTATTGTTGTTTGACTGCCCAGTGCAATGGCTTGCCAGCGCCGCCCTCACCAAAGAAGGCTATCCCATTCTCAAGCTGCTCATAAGGGGTTGTTTCTTCATTCACTAGTAGAGAGAACCCTTCCCCAGGCTTGAAGAAGCTGAGTGTAATCTTCCAGGTTCCCTGGATGGCGGGGCAATAGCGCCCCTCAAAGCCCTGCGCGGTGCGCTTCAGGGCGACAAGCGGGCTTTCGAAGGCGTACTCCTCCTCGGGGATGCCCAGGTTGTAGACCAGGCCCTCGCTGGTGAAGCTGCTGGCAAAGAGGCTTGCCGCGTTGTAGAGCGTCCAGGCGTGGGGATGCAGGTTGTAGACGGGGAAATCCGTCCAACTCAGGTTCAGCTTGCGTTTCTCGGGGTCTTCCACAAAGAAGGTCCTCCCGGGATGCTCGGAAAGCACCGAGTTGTAGGTGTCAGGCCCGCTCCAGATCCCCTCCCAGCTCTCCGGGTATGCCTCGGCGTGGTATGCCAGGGTGTTCTTGCGCCACTCGGTATAGGCAGCTGCGGGGTCTATCCCATTCAGCGCCAGGATCAGCGTGCCGGTGATGGATGGCCAGATACCGCCGTTGGTCGCCATCCCGGCAGGGGCCTTCATGTCGCGCTTGGGGCAGCTGTCCACCAGCATGGCGCCAATGGGCGACGGATCCTGACATTTCGCCTTGATCTCATCGACGAGTATCCTGGTCTTCTCTGTGTCAGCTGCGCCGCACATAAGCGCCCAAGGCTGCGGCTCAAGCCAGAGGCTCTCCTCATCGACCCAACCGATCACGCTGCCAAGATAGGCGCGTTTGAACCACTTCCCGTTCCACTGCCTTGCCACGGCTTCCCGCTGCCCTTCTGCGAACTGGCTGACGGGGGCGCTGTCATCTCCCGTTATGTCAAGCACCTCCGCGTACTTCTCCAACACCGCGGCGGCCATGGCGCCCACCAGCACACTCTCACCCTCCTGGTAGATCCGCTCCATCTCCTTGGGGTCCGCGTTGCCGACCACCACATTGTCATTCCAGTCGCCCCCCAGTATGCGGGGCAGCCCGTTCGCACCGGTGCCGGTGTTCTCAAGGAAATGACGATAAGAGCGTTTCACCAGCTCAAAGATGCTGTCTTCTGGCTGTTTTATCCCTTTGTACGGATAGGGTGTGACACGCTCCTCCAATAGGGAGAGGTCCTTGGTCGCAAGTATGTATTCGCAGAGGGTCCAGATGAGCCAGAGCTCAAGGTCGCCTGAGAGGAAGGGCGATGTCATGATGGCGCCGTGGCCGCACATCCCATAGGGCACCGTGCCGTCAGGGAGTATGGATTTAGCCGTGTATCTGATGATCTCGCGGACCAGGGCGGGATCCGTGAAGATGAACGGCATGACGTGCTGGAGCGGGTCACGTGACGCTCCCTGGAAGCCCATGATGTATTGGTAGACATGGCCCTGCGAGAGGATATGCTCACCAAACGCGCTGTCATAGGTCGCAGCCGCCCTCAGGGATTGGTTGTGCCAGAGCAGCTCACGGTCTATCCACTCCTGACCGGGTATGCGCAGTGAGATGCGGTTGCCCTTCCATTTCTCACAGGAGGCTTTGAAGTGCCCGTCAAAGTCGTCGCCGTATTTCTCCAGCAACTCGGAAAGCTCAAAGCCGGCAGGGATATAGCCAAAGACATAGGTCAGCGTGACCTTCCCGTTTGCCGGTACGGTCACGGGCGATACGGCGATCATCGCCGCATGGGAGGATTTCATCTTCTTTGTGGGTGCGCCGGACAGACCCTGAGGGTTGGTTGCACCGCCGCTGGCAAAGAAGGCCGTCTCGTCGGTGATGAAGCCTTCCACGGGAGCGCCTACCGCGCTGAGGAAGGTCTCAGGCGGGTCGACATCCTCATAGTCGTCGAGCTCGCCCAGGTAGAGCGAGTAGTTGTGGGCTGTCTCTGCCAGGGGCCTGAAGCGCTTCTGCGCCACCTTCCAGACCTGTTTGTCAACAAAGCCCCACTTGCCAAAGCGCATCCTGTTGCGCAGGGTGTTCCCTTCAACTGAGTAGTTCCGCTCATATTGTTCTGCGAGCTTGCGCCGCTTTTCCTGGGCGGAGTTGTTGATATAGGCATCAAGCTCAGTCTCTTTACCTGCCAGCGACAGCAGCAGCGCCCTGAAGGACATGAGGAAGGGTTTGGAACCCCAGTACTCGTGCCACTTGAGCTGCATCTCCTGGTCAGAGGTGTTCTCTATGGTCACTTGGGACAAAACCACCGGGTCGTCCCCATAAGGGACAAATATGAGCTGGTCTACCTTCAGATCGCCGCTCTTTACCGTCTTACGCATATAGCCCGTGCCATACAGCCGCTCAAAGGAGTCTGCCTGGGCGTTATAGTAGGTTGTCAGCAGCTGCTTGCCCGCGCTGTCCGCCAGCCAGCCTATGCCCCCGCCAAAGCAGCGCTTCTCAGGATCGACATCCCCTAAGAACTTGGGAGCGCCCTCGTCCTGGCGCACCTGCACGGTGCCATAGTTAGACGCGATGCAGGTCACCCGGTCATTGCCAAACTGGAAGCTGTGATCGTCCTCCTTGCGCCAAACCGCGTTTGTCGGCGAGAGGGCCTTTGCGTCGACAAGCTGATCGCAGGTGTAGCGGTATGCCGGAAGCCCCTGATCATCGGTGACCCATTCCCCAAAATAGCCGGACCCGTATGCTTTCATAGCCCACCTCTTTCTTGTACTGTTCGATGCCGTCCTTCTCGTTATCAGAATGAGAAGGGGCATCGCGCCTGCCGTGCAAAGCGGATGTATCCTGGTAGGTTGTACGTTCTAGCCATCCAGCGCCTCTATCATGGCGAGGAAGTTCTCAACGGGCACGTCTGCCTGTGCGTTGTGGACGGTGTTGAAGATAAAGCCGCCGTTCCTGCCAAGGATGCGCACCTGCTCCTTTACCTGCTGGTAGACTTCCTGCGGTGTCCCATAGGGCAGCGTGCCCTGCGTGTCCACGCCGCCTCCCCAGAACACCAGGTCATCGCCGTATTTCTGTTTGAGCAGCTCGGAGTCCATGCCGGCCGCGGAGATCTGCACAGGGTTGATGATGTCGAAGCCCGCAGCGATGAGGTGGGGGAGGAGCGGCTCGATTGCGCCGCAGCAGTGCTTGAAGACCTTCCACTGTGTGTGCGCGTGGATCCAGCTGGTCATCTTCTGGTAGTAGGGGACGTAGAGTTCTTTGAAGAGGTCGGGGGAGAGCATCAGGCTGCGCTGGTTGCCAAAGTCGGCGCCGCACAGGGTGATGACGGCTATGCGCTCGCCAACGGCCTGGTGATACAGCTCGAGGTTCTTGAGGGCGATGTCGGTCTGCCGGTCGAACACCTCCTTGATGTAGTCCGGCCTGATGAGCGAGGACATGTACCAGTCTGCGATGTCGCGGACGCCCTTGGGGTTTGGCATCATGGGCCCGGGCACAAATGCGATGTCGCCCAGGCCGGTGCCCCCGGGGCCTCCTCCAACTATGGCGTACTGGGTATTGTCGTAGACCTCCCGTATGCCCTGCTCGATTCTTTTGAGGGTGTCGTCGTCCAGGAGCGTGAATTCCTCCAGGTTATCTACGGGGTTCAGGGCTTCTTCATCTTCTATCGGCCCCACCCTGACGGTGCTGTCAAAATACAGGCCGCCTTGAGGCATGACACAGGAGGGCGGATAGCTGCGGTCGCCACAGGCATATTGGAACAGCTTTCCGTCTGGCTCAGGGGTTGTGTTGAAGGCCTCGGGCACCAGCACGGGTGTCCCATCAAAGAGGGTGAAGGGCTTCACCGGCGTGTTGTCAAAGCCAAAGAGGTTGCCAAGCGGCCACGCCGTTATGGCATCCACGCCCAGATAGCGGCGCAGGTCCTCATCGACTTCCCCGAGCATCTGGTAGGGGCAGAAGATCTTGATGGGCTTCTCAGGAAGCCCAAGGGCCTGGCGTAGCCTGAACACCAAGCTGGCGGCGATTCCGGTGATGGCGGTTGAGCCGAAGTCCCGCGGGGTGCGATCCGGCGTCCTGTGTTCCAGGGCGGCCTGCACTCTTTCCCTCGAAGTCATAAGGCCCACCTGCAATCCCTCCCGTTTTGCCTGCTTCAGCCTTGCCGTCTTTCTGCTGCCGCCTGTTTAGGCAAGTATATCAGCCTCCAAGGGCAGAATGGGGACGGTGTGACAAAGGGGATGTGACAAAAGGGACCGTCCCCTTTGTCACACCGTCCCCTTTGTCACACCGTCCCCTTTGTCACACCGTCCCCTTTGTCACATCCCCTTTGTCACACCGTCCCCTTTGTCACACCGTCCCCATTCTGTTCTAACCTTTGGTGAA
>Ga0082212_10002362_pt1 | contig 27544 bp, 25 predicted proteins | sample TergutNt197P3_FD_71548 | JGI IMG/M metagenome (GOLD analysis project Ga0082212, IMG submission 71548) | Neocapritermes taracua P3 segment gut microbial communities from Petit-Saut dam, French Guiana - Nt197 P3 | ecosystem: Host-associated > Arthropoda: Insects > Digestive system > Gut ...
CTGACCAGGGGCAGCTTTTTTTCCAGGGCGTATTGGACCAGGCGGTAGAACTTTTCTCCGAAAACCACCCCCATGGTGCCGCCGGAAAAATAGAACTCGCAGATGGCCAGGGCCACCCGGCGGCCGAAGACCCGGGCCTCCCCGGTGACCAGAGCTTCGCGGAACGGCGAACGCTTGGCCTGCTTGGCGATAAAGGCGGCATATTCCGGGGTCAGAAGCGCGGGGTGCAACAGGTCGTGCACTGTCAGGTCCCGGTTCAGTTCCTGGAAGGTGTCCTCGTCGGAGAGACACTTGATCCAGCCCAGGGCCCCCATGATGCTGCTGCGGCCGCACTCGGGGCAGACATAGTGGTTGTCCATAAACTTATTCAAGGCGATGACCGCGCCGCAGCCATCCTGGTCCTCGCCTTTGAGGCTCAGTTCGCCGCACTTGACGAACTCGTCCGGGCGGCGGCTGGCCGGGTCCTGCCAGGCGCCCCAGTCGTCGCCCGGCTGGAGGTCCAGGTCATTGGCGGTGAAGGTCTTGATGTCCGGTGAGGGCATATGCTTGCGCCTGAGGGGCGTGAGGCTGAACCAGGAAGTCCACCTCTTGCCGCCATCCTCCCCGCTCTCCCGGGCGGTCACGCCGAAAGCGGCCGCGCGCCGGCGGCGCACCCGGATGAGGCTTTCGACCTTGACCCGGCCCAGGGCCCGGACCGTCTTTTCCAAATAGGCCCCCAGCACCCGGGCGTAGCCGGCCACGTCGGTCACCTTGGGGGGGGCCTCCAGCACCTTGTCTATGACCCCGAAATCCTTCAATTCCGCGGCCGTGGGCTTGGAGATCAGGAGGGCTTCCTTGACCTTGGAGGCATCGCGGAAAATTATGGCCGCCAGGCTTTCCGGCGGGGCCGTGGCGTAAAGGGCGTCGTCAAACTGGGCCCGCCGGTCGGTCATCTGGATGGCCAGGGCGCCGCCGCTGCCGCCTTCGCCTATGACCACGCTCACCGTGGGAACGGGCACGGTCAGAAAGACCTTCAGGAGGTGGGCTATGAAGAAAGCCTGGAACTTCCGGGCCGATTCCATGGAGATGTCGGCCCCGTAAGTGTCTATGAGGGTGATGATGGAAGCCGGCCGGCCGGCGGCCTTCAGTTCCACGGATTTTTGAATGGTCCTGATGATCCTGGAATGGTCATCGGCGGTCAACATGCCATGATTCAGCTTGGCCAGGTCTTCGCGGGTGCGCAGATTTTCCGGCTTGGGTTTCTGCTGGGCGATGATGCACAGATCCCGGCCCCACTGCTCGACCGCGCCCAAAATCAAGGTTTCGCTGGAATAGGGACTCTGGCGGAAGCCGGGGAAAACGGCGTGGATAAGGTCGCTGGACCGCGGCCGCAGGGGCGAACGGGTCCGCTTGCGGAACAGTTCCAGCACATCGGCATGGTCAGGCATGGGCGACTCCGGTCTCCGTTTTTCCGGCCGCGGGCCGGCGGAACCAGAGTATAGCCGAAAGCCGCCGGTTTGGCAAACCGGCCCGTCATTGCTGCTTATGGCGCATCATTTCAGCCACCTCGTAGGCGGCGTTGGCCTGGCTTAGCTTTTTCTGCTCCTTGAGGATATCGCCCAGGACCTTGTGGGCCGTATAGCTCTTGGGGGCCAGCCGGGCGCTGAGCTGGGCCTCGGCCAGGGCGGCCATGTTGTCGCCCATGCGCTGGTAGCACATGGCTATCCAGATATGGGGCTCGGCCACCTCGTGCCTGACGGAGATAAGGCGCTTGAGGTAGGTCACCGCTTCCTTGTACTGGTATTCGTTGTAGAGGTTCTTGACCTTGATCATCACCAGTTCGCCGTGGTAGGGCCACTTTTCCAGGCCCCGGTCCAGCCATTCGCAGGCTTCGGCGTGCCGGCCGAGGCTGAAGAGGTATTTCATGAAGGCCACGGTTTCCTGGTGGTCCGGGTTGGTTTTCTGGCCGTAAGTCAGTAATTTGGCCAGCTCCTTGAAGCGCTTGCCCTCCTCCATCTGGCCCATCTGGAACAGCAAATCGCCATACATCAGGTGAGGCTTGGGCTCGCGGGGGTACTTTGCGGTCAAAGCCTTATAGATGGGCAGAGCCTCCTCCCGCCGGTGATGCCGGCGATAGAAGTCGGCCAGGCGGTATTGCAGATCGTCGTTGTCCGGATCCTGGGCCACGATTTCCAGGAAATACCTAAGGGCCGTGTCGATATCGCCCTGCTTCATGTAGAGGTTGTAGAGGCGCCAGCGGAGACCGGTGTTCTCCGGGGTCAGGGCGGCCGCCTCGCAGAGGTATTTCAAGCCGTCTTCGGTCCTGTGCTCCTTGAAGCACATTTCGCCGATGGTCATGCGAAGTCCGGCATCGTCCTGGGCTATGAAAGCCGCCTCGCGCAGGAAGGCCAGGCCCTCATCGACCTTACGCTCCTTGAAGCACATTTCACACATGGTCATGCGAAGCGGGACATCCTGCGGGGCCACGGCGGCGGCCTCGCGCAGGAAGTCCAGGCCCTCATTGACCTTGCGGGCCTTGAAGCACATTTCAGCAATGGTCTTGCGGAGGCCGGCGTTGCCAGGGGACACATCGGCCGCCTCGCGCAGAAAGGCCAAGGCCTCCGCGGACTTGCGCTCCTTAAGGCATATCTCGGCCATGGTCAGCCTGGTGGCCGCGTCCTCGGGGTTGTCCTTCAGATTCTTCATCAGGCGGCCCCACCTCATCAGGCGTTCGCCTTCGGAGTTGCGGCCCAGCTTCTGCTCGGCATCGCTCTTCAGAATGTAGTATTCATAATCCTCTGGGTGCTGGGCCAGGCCGGCGGCGTAAACCTGATAGAGCTTCCGGTTGGAACGCAGTTCCTGATAGACGCGGCCCATGGTCTTCAAAAGCTCACTGTTGGTGGGCGTATAAAAATGGCTTATCAGGATCGGCTCGACCATTGAGACGGCGATCTTGGCCTGCCGCCGGTCAAGGAAGGCCTGGGCCAGGGCGGCGGCGGCCTCCAGGTCGTCGCGGTTATGGAGCAGCCGTTCCATGTTTTCGGCAATGGTGAATTCGCGGTCTGACTCCTCGATGAGCCCCAATCGGTGATAGGCCCGGCCCAGGCCGTCGTAGGCCTCCACGGTCAGGGGCCTTAGGGAGAGAATGTCGCGATACCATTTCACGGCCTCGTTCGAGCGGCCCTGCAGGAGCAGGTTGCCGGCCCGGCGCAACATGCTGCCCGGTTTTCTCTGCATGCCCATGGAAAAAATGACCCGGTCGAAAATGTCGTCCATGGGCGGAATGGCCTTGAACTGCTTCCACAGCCAGACGAAGGAGGTCTTAAGGAAGCCGAAGCCGGCCGCCAGATAGGGCAGGCGCAGCTTGTGCGTGTCCATGCCCTGGGCCGCGCGGACGGCGGCCCGCTGGGATTCGGCCTGGGCCGCGGCGGCCCCGGCCAGATCGTCTTCGAGCAAGCCGTCCGAGGGTAGCGGCGGGGGGAGGTCCTCAACCCCCGGCGGAACGGGCGCCTCGGGCATCGGCGGAGGCGGGGCGGGTTCCGCGGGGCTGGGCGGCGGGGCTTCTTCGACCGCCGGCCCGGCCTCCAGGCCGCTTAAGTCTATTCCGCCGTCAGCCGCGGCCGCCACGTAGATTTCCGCGCCGGTTCCGGGATCCAGCTTTCCGCCGGGTCCGGGCTCGGACCCCTCCGGATTCAGCCTGTCGTCAGCCATCTGGTCCACCTGAGTGTTTTAGGCCAAGTTGCCTTCAATATACTAAATACGCGGCCCCAGGCCAAGCATCGCGGCCCGCCGAACTTGGGTCCAGGGTTCAACCCTGGCTTCGACGGTTTATAAGCAATAAATGAGCCAATCTGTCCAAATTCTTGAAATTACGGCCGGGACAGCCCGGGCCGGCGGGTGAAATGTATTTTTGATTTGGCCGAAAGCGCTATTCTAAGGTATAATGGCGCCCCGATAAGGGTCGGAGCGGGGCCGGCCGGGCCGATTCTCCCCCCGGGGCCGGGGCCAGGTCGGAAAAAATGTCCGAGTGAAGGGATCGATGTTTCATAAAGTCGCCATCGCCAACCGGGGAACCGTGGCCGCCCGGCTGGTGCGGACCCTCAGGAGCATGGGCCTGAAAAGCGTGGTCCTCCACTCCGAGGCCGACCGCGGCCTGCCCTATGTGGCCGAGGCCGACGAGAGCCGCCTTTTGGGGCCATCCCCCGCGCCCCAGAGCTATCTGAACCAGGAAGCCATCGTGGCCGAGGCCCTTGAGGCCGGGGCCGAGGCCATCCACCCCGGTTACGGTTTTTTGTCGGAAAACCCCGCCTTTGCCGAAAAGGTCATCCGGGCCGGCCTGGTATTCATAGGCCCCGACCCCAAATGGCTCCGGCTTCTGGGGGACAAAACCGAGGCCAAGAAGATCATGGCCGCCCGGGGCTTTCCGGTCTGCCCTTCGACCGGCCCTTTGCGGGGCCCCCTGGAGGAGCAGGTCCGGGCCGCCGCCGCCCTGGGGCTGCCGCTCCTGATAAAACCCGCCGCCGGCGGAGGCGGCATCGGCATGACCCCGGTCTGGGAGGGATCGAAACTGGCCGGGGCCCTGGAATCGGCGGCCAAGCTGGCCGCCCGCAGCTTCTCCGACCCGGCCCTCTACGCCGAACGCCTCCTGGTCGATCCCCGCCACGTGGAATTTCAGATAGCGGCCGACAAGCACGGCCGGGCCGTGCATATCTTCGAGCGCGACTGCTCGGTCCAGCGCCGCCGGCAGAAGGTGGTGGAGGAGGCCGGGGCCCCGGCCCTGCCCCCGGAGGAGGTGCGCGCCCTGGCCGACCGGGCCGCCGGGGTGATGGAGAGCCTGGGCTACGACCACCTTGGCACCCTGGAGACCCTGTATCACCCTGAAACCGGCTTCGCCTTTCTGGAAGTCAACCCCCGGCTCCAGGTGGAACACGGGGTCACGGAAGAAGTGACCGGGCTGGACCTGGCCGCGGCCCAGATACGCCTGGCCGCCGGCCTGCCCCTGGACGAGGCCCTGCCCGGCCGGCCGGAAGCCCCCCGGGGCCACGCGGTAGAGGCCCGCATCTATGCCGAGGACCCGGTCAAATTCCTGCCCTCGCCGGGCCGGCTGAAAGTTTTCCGGCCGCCCTCCGGCCCCGGGCTGCGGGTGGAGACGGGCTTTGCCGAAGGCGCCGAGGTCACCCCCTTCTACGATCCCATGATCGCCCTGGTCATCGCCCGGGCCGGGACCAGGCTGAAGGCCCTGGACCTTCTGGAAGAGGCCCTGGCCGGCTTTCAGATCGAAGGGCTCAAGACCAACATCCCCTTTCTGCGGCGCCTCCTGAAATACGCTCCTTTCCGCGAGGGACGGGTCCACACCGGCCTGGCCGAAGAATGCCTTAAAGGTTCGGAGCCGTGAACGCCGAGGCCGGGCTTCTGGATCTCCACGCCCATTCCCGGGCCTCGGACGGCGTCCTGAGTCCGGCGGAACTGGCGGCAGCGGCCGCCGAGGCCGGCCTTACAGCCCTGGCCCTGACCGACCACGATACGGTGGACGGCGTGGCCGAATTCCTGGCCGCCCGGCCCGGGGCCGTAGAACTCGTCGGCGGCGTGGAGATAAGCCTGGAACACCCCGGAACCTTCCATCTCCTGGGCCTCAACGTGGCCGGCGACAACGGGATCCCGGCCGCGCTCGACCGCCTGAAGATTTTTCGCGTGGAGCGCAACCTTAAGATACAGGACAAGATAGCCCGCCTGGGCTACCGCCTGCCCTGGGAGGCCCTTTTGAGAATATCCCGGGGCGGCCAGATGGGCCGGCCCCACTTCGCGGCCCTCCTGGTGGAGCGGGGCTTTTTCCGCAGCCGCGACGACGTCTTTGACAAGCTCCTGGGCAAGGGGCGCCCCGGCTATGTGAACAAAACCAGGCTGTCGCCCGAGGACGGCCTGGCCATGATCCGGGCCGCGGGCTGGGCTCCCGTACTGGCCCACCCCTTAAGCCTGGGGCTGGCCCCGGAAGACTGGCCGGCCTGGCTCGGCCGCCTGAAAGACGGCGGCCTGGTGGGCCTGGAAGCCTATCATCCCAGCCAGGGGCCGGAGATATCGGCTTTTTTTCTCGATCTGGCCCGGCGCTTCGACCTGGCCCCCACGGCCGGTTCCGATTTCCACGGAGAGGACAAACCCGCCTCGCCCCTGGGCTGGACCGTAAAGCACAGCCCCCTGGGGCGCGAGATGCTGGAAGAACTGCGGACCAGGATCTAGCGAAAAAACGAAAGGGACGCCTTGATGGATATTCTCAGTCTGCACCTCAGCCCCAACCAGGGCGGCAATTCCGACGCCATGCTGGCCGCCTTCGCCCAAGGGGCCGCGGAAACCGGCCTGGAAGTTGCGAGGTTTTCCGTGGCCGGGCGCCGGGTGGAACCCTGCCTGGGCTGCAATGCCTGCGAAAGCACCGGGCGGTGCGTGATCTCCGATGATATGGACGACCTCTACCCACTTCTGGCCGCGGCCCGAAACGTCGTGGTTTCCACTTCCATCTATTTCTACGACGTGCCGGCCAAGGGCAAGGCCCTCATCGACCGGGCCCAGGCCCTGTGGTGCCGCCGTTATTTCCTGAACGACACGGATATGCTCAAGCCGGACGGCCGGGGCTTCCTTCTGGCCCTGGGGGCCACGAAGGGGGAGAACCTTTTCGTTCCGGTCAGCCTGTCGATCAGATATTTCTTTGATGCCCTGGGCCTGCCGAAGACCTTCGAGACCCTTTTTTTCCGGGGGCTGGAAAAACCGGGCGACCTGGCCCGGCAGCCGGACCTTGCGGCCGGCCTCCGGGAGGCGGGCCTGGCCTTCGGCCGCCGGATACTGTCAGACCGGGCCGGGCGGACATGACGACCGCCAACCCCCCGCAGATAATCACCATCGACGGCCCGGCCGGGGCCGGCAAGTCCACCCTGGCCCGGGCCCTGGCCCACCGCCTGGTCTGGAGCTACCTGGACACCGGCGCCCTCTACCGGGCCCTGGCCCTGGCCTCGGCCGGCCAGGGGCTGGACCCCGGAGACCAGGCCGCGGCTGAAGGCCTGGCGGCCAGACTCAGGCTGACGGTGCGGCCCACCCCGGAGGGGACCGTCATCATGGTGGACGGCGAAGACGTCACGGCCCGGCTACGCAGCCCCGAGGTTTCCAGGGACGCCTCTATCATCTCGGCCTGGCCGGGGGTCCGCGCCGCCCTTTTGGGGCTGCAGCGCGAACTGGGCGATCAGGGCCGGGTGGTGGCCGAAGGCCGCGACATGGGCACTGTGGTCTTTCCCTCGGCCGGCCTGAAATTCTTTCTCTCGGCCAGCCCCGAGGCCCGGGCCAGGCGGCGCCACCTGGAACTCCTGGAAAAGGGGGTGGCCGCCACCCGCGAGAGCGTCCTGGCCGACATCCTGGCCCGCGACGAGGCCGACAGCACCCGCTCCATCGCCCCGCTCAAGCTCCCCCCGGACGCTCTGACCATCGATTCCACCAACATAGACGTGGAAGCGGTGCTGAAGGTCATGGTCAAGGCCTTCCGCAACCGCTTCTTCGCCCCGGAGGAGCAGGATTAAGGTCAGATCCGCGCCTGTTCCACCCGGTTGCGTCCGGATTGCTTGGCGGCGTAAAGGGCCTCGTCGGCGATTTTGATGCTGTAGGAAATGTCCTGGTTGGGCTGAAATTCCGAAACGCCTATACTGACCGTTAGCGAGATGTGCTGCGTGCCGATATCCACGGGCAGGGATTCAATGCCCGCGCGGAGTTTTTCGGCCACGATCAGCGCGGATTCCACCGAGGTCTCCCCGAGGATGATCAAAAACTCCTCCCCGCCCCAACGGGCGACGGTATCCTGCCCGCGCACCATTGATTTCAACCTGTTCGCGGTCGACACCAGCGCCTTGTCCCCGGCCTCATGCCCCCAGGTGTCGTTGACGCTTTTGAAATGGTCCACATCCACCACCAACAGGGAAAAAACGGCCTTGCTCCGCCTGTAGCGCGAAATTTCCCGGTCCAGGTTCTCCAGCGCGGTGCGGCGGTTGGGCAGCCGGGTCAGCATGTCCGTTCCGGCGGACTTGCGAAGCAGGGTCTCGGCCTCGATGCGCTGGGCGACCTCCTTGCGCAGAAGTTCCGCATCGCGTTCGTGATCCTTCATGCTGCGCGAGAGCCGGAGCATGGTGGCCACCACGCAGACCATGCCGAAGGCCCACATGCCGACATGGGCAAAGCCCTGCCTCCGCTGCTCCTCCTCCAGGGAGACCGTGATCGGCGCCATGGGCACGGAAACGCTTATGCCGCCGCGCACCTGGCCCTCCTTGTATCCCTGGAAGGCATGGCAGGTCAGGCAGGACGCCTCCACCGACAAAGGACGGATCAAACGCAAATACGGGGCTCCGTTCATGAGTTCAATGCTCGACACCTCATCCGTGACCCTGGATTCCAGTTGTCTCAGCGCCGCGCTCTCCCAGGGGTCCGGCTCGTTGCCCTCGCGGATGGGCATGTTGCTGGTGATGTGCCCCAACACGCCCGACTCCGAGGCCCCAAGTTCGTGTACCAGGCGGGTCATGTAGGCGGGATTTATCTTGGTGTAGGGGACGCCTTCCGTGGTGGTGATGTCCCGCCCGTTGGGAGACAGGTAGGGGTTGGGCTCAAGCACGCCCGGGATGACCGGCACCATCACCCCATTCGTCATCGAGTTCCAGCGGCGATACATGACGTCTTTTTCAAAGGCGGTCCGCGCCTGGATGCGGGCGGAATTTATGGCCTGATTTTCAAGCTCGTTCACGCTGTACCACAGGGAATAGGCAAAAACGCCCGTCCAAAGCAGCATGACCAGGCCCAGGAGCGGACCAATGGAAAGTTTGGCAAGGCGCGGCTTTTCCTGGTACCGCGTGGCGCTGGCGCGTTCGTTGTTCCCCATGGCTGGCCCTCTCCCTGCGAGTGACGATTTTTCATCATAAGATGTAACACATACCGGGGATTATCGCACATAAAACAAAATGCCGCAAGCCGGAGGCGGGCGCGCGCGGGACGGGGCGTCCGCTCCCGACAGTCCGGAAAAAAAAACTTGAAAAAAATCCTTGTATTGATATATAATTGAGGTTCGGTTTGATTCGGCACGAAAAGCGCCGGACGGAACAGTCAAGAGGCTTCCGCGCCCCCCCCGGGTCAGGCCTGTTCCGTTTTGGCCCTTCCCTCGGCCGGCCGGGCATATTATACTTCAGGGCCAGGAAAAACATGGAAAATTTCAACGACCACGACAGCGACAAAACCCAGGACCAGGCGGCGACGCTTTCGGAAACCGGCGGGGAGAGCGCCGGCGCCCAGAACGCCGAAGGCCTGGAAATGGCCGAGCTGCTCGAGGAAAGCCTCAAAACCCTGGCCGAAGGCGAAGTCCTTAAAGGCCAGGTGGTGCAGATCGGCAAGGAATTCGTCATGCTGGACGTGGGCGGAAAGTCCGAGGGGCGCATCTCGCTCCAGGAGTTTCTGGACCAGGACGGCAACGTCACCGTCAAGGTGGGGGATCAGGTCGAAGCCCTTCTGGTGCGGGTGGACGACGAGGACGGGGAGATGATCCTGTCCAAGGACAAGGCCGCCAAGATCAAGGTCTGGGAGGAAATAACCCGCATCCACAACGAGGATCTGACCATCACGGGCCTGGTCACCGCCAGGGTCAAGGGCGGTCTGTCGGTGGACATCGGGGTGAACGCCTTCCTGCCCGGCTCCCAGGTGGACTCCCGGCCCATAAAGAACCTGGAAAGCCTCGTCGGCCAGTCCTTCGACTTCAAAATACTCAAATTCAACAAGCGCCGGGGCAACGTGGTCCTGAGCCGGCGGGTCATCCTGGAAGTGGAGCGGGAAGCCCAGAAGAAAGAGACCCTGGCCGCCCTGAACGTGGGCTCCGAGGTGGAGGGCGTGGTCAAGAACCTCACCGATTACGGCGCCTTCATCGACCTCGGCGGCCTCGACGGCCTTCTGCACGTCACCGATATGTCCTGGGGCCGCCTGACCCACCCCTCGGAGATGTTCGCCGTGGGCGACCGGGTGCGGGTGAAGGTCCTGGATTTCGACCGGGAAAAATCCCGCGTCTCCCTGGGTCTCAAGCAACTCCAGGCCGACCCCTGGACCACCGCGTCCGAGAAATACCAGGTGGGGGGCAGGATCTCGGGCAAGGTGGTGTCCCTGGCCGACTACGGGGCCTTCGTGGAACTGGACAAGGGCATAGAAGGCCTGATCCACGTTTCGGAAATGTCCTGGACCCGCAAGGTGCGGAACCCCGCCTCCATTCTCAAGGTCAATGACCTGGTGGACTGCGTCATCCTGAAGGTGGACACCGGGGCCAAGCGCATTTCCCTGGGCATGAAGCAGGTCGAGCCCAACCCCTGGGATACCGTGGCCGAGCGCTACCCCATCGGCACCATCATCGAAGGCAAGATCAAGAACATCACCGATTTCGGCGTCTTCATCGGCATCGACGACGGCATCGACGGCCTGGTGCACATCTCCGACATCTCCTGGACCCGCCGCTACAAGCACCCCTCCGAGGTCTTCAAGAAGGGCGACGCGGTGCGGGCCCTCATTTTGGCCATCGACCGGGATCAGGAGCGCTTCTCCCTGGGCATCAAGCAGCTCGAGGAAGACCCCTGGGCCGTGGCCGTGGCCCGCTTCCCGGTCGGGGAAATAGCGGCCGGCAAGGTCACCAACATCACCGATTTCGGCCTTTTCGTGGAACTGGCCGAGGGGGTGGAAGGGCTCATCCACGTTTCCGAATCAGGCCTGGCCAAGGGCAAACCCATGAGCGAAGCCTACAATCTCGGCGACGAAGTGACGGCCAAGGTGATCTCCATCTCCGCCGGCGACCACAAGATCGGCCTGTCCATCAAGCGTCTGAAAAAGGACGAGGACGACCGGCTCTACAAGGACTACGCCGACGGCGGGCCCCGGACCGGCGACGGGTCGTCGGTCTCGGCTTTCGGCGAACAGCTCTCCAAGGCCATCGCGGCCCAGAACCAGGCCGACAAACCCGCGGACAACGACGACTGATCCGGCTTTCCCGGCGGCCGCCTGGGGCGGGGGCAGTTGAAAAGCCGCCGGGCGCCCCCCGGCGGCTTTTCTTATTCAAGGGAAAAGGCACATGACTCCGGAAGATTGGCAGGTCTATCAAAACCAGGTCCGGGCCGGGCGCGAAGCGGCCGCCCGCCCGCCCGCTCCCAAAAAAGACGGGGCCATGAACTGGCCCCTGGCCGTGTTGCTCCTGGGGCTGGGCCTGATCGGCGGCTGCGTTTACACCTTGGGCCGCCTGGCCGATTCGGTGGACGTCAAGTCCGCCCGGGCCTCGGAACCCAGCGTGGGCGTCCTTATGCTGGAAGAGGAGATATTCGACTCCCTCTGGGCCACCGCGGCCCTGCGCCATTTCCAGAACGACGACAACATCAAGGGCGTGGTCCTGCGCATAAACTCCCCCGGCGGGGCCGTGGCCCCCTGCCAGGAGATATACCGGGCGGTCAAGGCCCTTAAAAAACCGGTGGTCGTCTCGATGGGCTCGGTGGCCGCCTCCGGCGGCCTGTATGTGGCCGCGGGCGGCGATCTCATCCTGGCCAACCCGGGCACGATCACCGGCTCCATCGGAGTCATTCTGCAGACCGTGGAATTCGGCGAGGCCATGGACAAGGTGGGCCTGAAAAGCCGGACCATCAAAAGCGGGGCTTTCAAGGATATGGGCTCCCCCTTCCGGGAAATGCGGCCCGAGGAGACCAGGCTCCTGGAAACCATGGTGGGTGAGGTTTACGAACAGTTCCTGGGAGACCTGGCCGCCGGCCGCCCCAAGCTCAAGCCCGAGGAACTGCGCAGTCTGGCCGACGGCCGCATTTTCAGCGGAGCTGAGGCCCAAAGGCTGGGCCTGGTGGACGAACTGGGCGGCTTCGAGGAGGCGGTCAGGCGGGCGGCGGCCTTGGGCGGCCTGGTCCTGAAGGGGGGCGAGCGGCCCAATCTGAGCATCCGGGACGGCCGGCCGGGCTGGTGGGACCTCCTGCGGGGCCGGCTGGACCTGCCCCTGCCCCAGGGCCTTAAGCCCGGTCTCAGCCTGAAATACATCTACCAGCCCTAGGAGACCGGACCTTGCTCCTCTCCGCCGGCCTGACCCTTCTGGCCTTCCTGGCCGATTGGCTTTGGGGGGACCCGCCTTCCTGGCCCCACCCGGTGCGTTTCATCGGCCGGCTTATCGCCAGGGGGGAAGCCTGGGCCAGGGTCCTGGCCGTCGGCCCGGGGGCCCTGCTTATGGCCGGAGCCGTCCTGGCCCTGGCCGTGACGGCCATAGCCATGGGCGGCGCGGCCCTGGTCCTCCGCCTCGGCGCCCTGGCCGGCGGCCCGGTACACGCCCTGGCCGCCCTCTACCTGGTTTACGGCCTGATCTGCCTGCGTGACCTGTATCAACAGACCTGGCGGGTGGAAAAGGCCCTCCGGGGCGGCTATCTGCCGGAAGCCCGGGCCGGGCTGGCCCTGGTGGTGGGCCGCGACACGGCGGGCCTGTCGGAAGCCGGGGTCCGCCGGGCCCTCATCGAGACCCTGGCCGAAAATCTTTCCGACGGCCTGGTGGCCCCCCTGTTCTACCTGGCCCTGGGCGGGCCGGTCCTGGCCTGGGGCTACAAGGCGGTCAACACCCTGGATTCCATGATAGGCTACAAGAACGAACGATATCTGCACCTGGGCCGCTTCGCGGCCAGGCTGGACGACGCGGCCGGCTTTCTCCCCGCCCGCCTGTCGGCCTGGCTCCTGGTGGCCGCGGCCCGCCTCTCGGGGCTCCCCTGGCGGGCGGCCTTGGGCGCTTACCTGCGCGACGGGGTCCTTCACCCCAGCCCCAACGCCGGACGCCCCGAGGCGGCCATGGCCGGAGCCCTGGGCCTGTGGCTGGGCGGGCCTTCGACCTACGGCGGCCGGACTTCGGCCAAACCGATCATTTATCCCGAAGGCGGCGAACCTGGCCCGGAACATTCGGCCGCCGCCGAAAACCTGGTCATCAGGGCCGCCCTTTTGATGCTGGCCGCCGTGCTGCCAGTCATAGCCATTTTTACCGGCCGCTGGGGCTGGTGAGGAAACTGTCATGGTCGGCGTCCCCCTAAAAGCCTCCCTGGCCGCGGCGGTCAACGCGGAAACCGATCCGCGGCGCCACGGCGGGCGCATCTTTGAAGCGGCCCGGCAACTGGGGCGCTCCTGGCGGGATATGATCGACTTCTCCGCCAGCATCAATCCCCTGGGCCCGCCCCGGGGCCTGAAAAAAGCCCTCGACGAGGACTTCGACCGGATCCTCCACTACCCGGAAGTGCGGGCCGAAAGCCTCCTGAAAATAATAGCCGACCTGCACGGCCTGACCCCCGACCACTTCCTGGCCGGGGCCGGGTCCACCCCCCAGTTCCACCTCCTGCCCCGGGCCCTGGGCCTCAGCCGCCCGGTCATCATAGGCCCGGCCTTCTCCGAGTACGAGGCCGCCCTCTCGGCCGCCGGCCTGGGCCACCAGTATGTCCTGGCCTCGGAGAGCGCCGGCTGGCAGGTGGACCAGGACACAGTGGACCGGGTCCTGAGCCGCAAGCCTGACGCCGTCTTCCTGGCCAACCCGGCCAATCCCACCGGCCGCCTCGTCCCCCCGGAAGTGCTGGCCCGCCTGGTCCAGGAGTGCCGCCGCCTGTCGGCCTGGCTGATAGTCGACGAGGCCTTTCTGGATTTCACCGAGGAGGGCCGCACGCTGGTGCCTCAGGTGGCGGAACAGCCTCGCCTCATCGTGATGAAGTCCCTGACCAAAATTTTCGCCCTGCCCGGCCTCCGGCTGGCCTACCTGGCGGCCAACCCCAAGGCCGCCGCCAGGCTGGCCGCCGAGACCGCGCCCTGGAGCCTGTCCAGCCCGGCCGTCACCGCCGGCCTTTTCTGCCTGTCCCAGAAAAATTTCCGGGAATCCACCCTCAAGGGCGTGAAAATTTTCCGCCGCCACCTGGTGCGGGAACTGAAAGCCCTGGACCTGGGCCAGATCTATCCCTCGGAAGCCAACTTTCTGCTCTGGCGCCTGGAGCCGGAATACAATTCCCGCAAGCTCATCGACTCCCTGTTCTGGAACGGCCTGTTGGTGCGCGACGCCGGGAACTTCAACGGCCTGCGGCCCGGCTATCTGCGCCTGGCCGTCCGGCCGGCCCCGGAAATATCCGCCCTGGCCGCCGGCCTGAAAAAATTCCTGGCCGAATACCGGGAGCAATAAGCGTGCCCGAACTGCCCGAGGTCCAGACCATCGCCGCCGACCTTAACGAGGCCGTGCGCGGCCTGACCATCACGGAGGCCGCCATCGGCTGCGAAAAGATAGTTGCCGGCGGAACGGACGATTTCCGCCGCCGCCTGGCCGGGGCCGAAATAGGGGAAGTCCGCCGCCTGGGCAAATGGGTCCATTTCCGCCTGGCCAAGGCCTCGGGTCCGGCCCACCTCTTGGTCCACCTGAAAATGACCGGCCAGTTCCAACTGGGGCCCTGGCCGGCGAAGGGCCCCTGGCCCAGGCATATCCACGCGGCCCTGCGCCTGGCCGGGCGCCCGGCGGAAACCGGGGCCCTCCTCTACCGGGACATCCGCAAGTTCGGCCGCCTCCGGGCCTTTGACCAGGCCGGGTTCGAGGCCTTCCTGGAAGACCTGGACCTGGGACCCGACCCCCTGACCGTGACCGACGAGGAATTCTACCGGCGGCTCACGGCCCGCCGGGGCCGCCTGAAAGCCGCCCTCCTGGACCAGACCACCGTGGCCGGCTTCGGCAACATCTACGTGGATGAAAGCCTGTTCGCGGCCGGCCTCTCCCCCCTGGCCTCCGCGGCCGGCCTCAGCCGGGCCGAGACCGGGCGCCTGCTCCGAAAGGCCAGGGCCATCTTCAGGGCCGCCATAGCCGCCCGGGGTTCCACCACCAGCAACTACCAGGGCCTGAAGGGGGGCGGGACCTACCAGGGCCGTCACCAGGTCTACGGCCGGGCCGGCCGGCCCTGCCCGGTCTGCGGAACGGCCATCGTGAAACTTACGGCGGGCGGCCGCGGCACCCACCTCTGTCCGGCCTGCCAGCCGGCGCCATAGGCGGCGCTGCGGGCGCTTTAATTCCAAACCAGACTTCATTAATAATTTCAGTATATTCCGCCATAAAAAAATTAACGATGGAAGGCTTGACTTTTGGCTCCAAAACGATTAAACTGGGCTTAAGTTGTCTGTTGCATTTACAACAAAAATTGAAAAAGGCCGAGTTGAAAGGTTCAGTTTGGTCAAAATGTCCGTTGTTTTCGGATATTGCGGAAGCCGACAGGCCGGCCCTGCTGAAATGTCTGGGTGGGACCAGGAAGTGCTTCAAAAAAAACGGCTTCGTCTTCAAAACGGGGGGGAAGGCCGAGGCCTTGGGCGTGGTGCTGTCCGGGGCCGTCCAGGTACTCCGGCAGGATTACTGGGGCAACCGGTTGCTGGTGGATCGCGTCGAGCCCGGGGGGGTTTTCAGCGAGGCGTTCTCCTGCTTGGGCGGGGGGTTGCTGCCGGTCAGCGTCCAGACCTTGGAGGATTCCGAGATCCTGCTCATCAACTGCCGGAAAATCTTTACGACCTGTTCTCCGGCCTGCGCCTTTCACGCCACGATGACCAGGAACCTGGCCCTGATCCTGGCCGAAAAGGCCGTTGTCCTGACCCGGAGACTGACCCATGTCACGCAGCCCTCGACCCGGGAAAAACTTTTGTCTTTCCTGTCGGAGCAGGCGCGGCTGGCCGGAGGGAACTCCTTCGACATTCCCTTCTCCCGTCAGGAACTGGCCGACTACCTGGCGGTGGACCGGAGCGCCATGTCCGGAGTCATTTCCAAGCTGAAGGCTGATAAGCTGTTGAGTTGCCGCCGCAACCATTTCGAGTTGTTGTCAAACCGTTGATTTTATCGACTTAAAGGGCCAAAGGAGCCGGAATCCATGAATTCTTTCGGAACAATGTTCAAAGAATCCAAGTGGTTATGGTCCATGTTCGCTTTGGCCGGCCTGCTCGTCGGCCTGGGGAGCTACACGTTATACGTTTCCCGGGCCTGGGCCTATCTTTCGGACGAGCCGGCCGCCTGCCTCAACTGCCACGTCATGGGCACATATTACCAGGCCTGGGACAAGAGTTCCCACGCGGTCTGGGCCACCTGCAACGACTGTCATCTGCCCCAGGACAACCTGCTCCGCCAATACGCCTTCAAGGCTGTGGACGGTCTGTATCACGCGGCTGTTTTCACGGCCGGGTACGAACCGCAGGTGATACGGGCGCGCCAGAGCACCAGCGAAGTCGTCATGGACAACTGCGTGCGCTGCCATTCGCCCCTGGTGACGGAATTCACAAAAATGAACGTTGGTTATGACCAGGTTCTGAAAGGCGAGGCCAAGGCGTGCTGGGACTGCCACACCCAGGTTCCGCACACCAGCATCAGCCACCTGGCTTCCAGCACAGGCACTATAGCCCCATTTCCGGAGTCCCCCGTTCCGGCCTGGCTCAACAATATGCTGAATTAAGGGAGATGCGCTTATGAACCCGGTTTACTCATCGAGATACGGTTCCTGGATACTGGGCGTTGTGATTTTCGCCGGCGTCGCGGTGGGCGTGGTCATTTTAGGCCTTTTGGCCGCGACCGTCACCGTGAGGCGGGCTGAAGTGGCCTCCATTTACAACAATAAAAAGGTTGAACTCTCAACCAACCCCTTGGAGTCCCGCAATGACCGCTGGGGCCTGAACTACCCCCGCGAATACGATTCCTGGCAAAGAACCAAGGAAATGGATTACAGCAGCAAGCACCTGGGCAACAAGTTCGAGGATGTCCTGGCCGCCCGTCCCGAAATGGTGGCGGTCTGGGCCGGCTACCTCTTCTCCAGGGACTATAACGCGCCCCGGGGCCACTGGTACACCATTGAGGACATGAGAGCCACCCTGCGCACCGGGGCTCCCGGCGTGGGCGAATTGAAAGACATCCAATTGGCCGCCTGCTGGAACTGCAAGACCCCGGACGTGCCCCGCATGATGCAGCAACTCGGCGTCGAGCAATATTACAAGACGCCCTGGAGCGCCCTGGGGTCCGAAATGGTCAATTCCATCGGTTGCGCCGACTGCCATGACCCGACCACCATGAAGCTGACCATCACCCGGCCTTCCCTGTCCGAGGCCTTCAAGCGCTGGCAGGGCCGGGAGATCACGGAAGCCACCAACCAGGAAATGCGCAGCCTGGTCTGCGCCCAGTGCCATGTCGAATACTATTTCAAAGGTCCTGATCGCCATGTGACCTTCCCCTTCGACAAGGGCATAACCATGGAGCAGCAGGAAGCGTATTACGACGAGATCGAATTCGCCGACTGGACCCACGCCCTGAGCAAGACGCCTCTGTTGAAGGCCCAGCACCCCGACTACGAGATCTTCCTCCTAGGCCCGCACGGCGAGAAGGGCCTGTCCTGCGCCGACTGCCATATGCCCTACGTTTCCGAGGGCGGCCTTAAGTATTCCGATCATCACCTGATGAGCCCCCTGAAGAACGTCGCCGCCGCCTGCCAGACCTGCCACCGGGAAAGCGAAGAGAACCTGAAGAGGTTCGTCTATGACCGGCAGGACAAGGCCCTGGAGATCAGGAACCGGCTGGAGCCCGAACTGGTCAAGGCCCACGTCATGGCCAAGGCCGCCATTGATAACGGGGCCACCGACGAGGAACTGAAACCGGCCAGGAAGCTCATCCGCTCCGCCCACTGGCGTTGGGATTTCGGCACCGCCTCCCACGGGGCCTCCTTCCACGCGCCGGTCGAAACCATGAGGATTCTCTCCCACGGCCTCGACAAGGCCCTCCAGGCCCAGTTGGTCCTGAAGGATCTTCTCTACTCCTACGGAGTGACCGAAGTGGAAATGCCCGATCTTTCCACCAAGGCCAAGGCCCAGGAATACATCGGCCTGGATATGGCCACCTTCAGGGCCCAGAAGGCTGAATTCATGAAAAACGTGGTGCCCGGATGGATCAAAGAGGCCAAGGCCAAGGGCCGCATCTGATCCTTTTCAGGTAATCGGCAGAAAAGCGCCTGGGATTTTGAAGACCAGGCGCTTTTCTATTCTTAATTTTCGGGAAAAGACCAAATTTTACTGATGGAAACCAATAAAAAAATGTGGCAGGGCCCGTGGCGGTACCGGGAAAGCCTGGCCCTGACCGCGGCCCTGATAGGCGGCGGCTATGCGCTCCAACTCATCCTCGGGCCGCTTAACACCTTTTTACTGCATAACCCGGTCAATATCTGCCTGGCCGCCCTGATCATCCTCTGGGCCGCCCTGAGCCTGGGCCTGAAAAAATACCGGCTGGTGCAATGGCTGTCCGGGGTCCATCTGGCGGTGTCCCTTATCCTGGCCCTCCTGGTCTTCAGCCTGTTCATGGGCCTGACGCCCCAGTTCACCCGGCCCCACCCGGGGGGCGGCCTGATCTCGCGCCTGGGCTTCACCACGATGACCTCGTCCTGGCCCTTCATGCTTATCTACCTGGCCACCCTGGTTTCCCTGGCCATGGTCACCTTCCGCCGCCTGACCTCCATCCGCAAAAACCCGGTCTTTTTCCTGAACCACGCCGGTTTGTGGCTGGTCCTGGCCGCGGCCGGCCTGGGGGCGTCCGACCGGGCCCGGCATATCATGTATGTCGAGGAAGGCGACGTACAGTGGCGGGTCTTCTCCCGGGACAACCAGGTGCTGGAACTGCCCCTGGCCATCAGGCTCGACAAGTTCGACATGGAGGAATATCCGCCCAAGCTGGCCATTATCGACAGCGAGACCGGGGTGCCCCTGCCCCCGGGCCGGCCGAAGCTCTACCAGATAGATCCCGATGACCCCAAGAGCCGCCTTATGGATTGGGACCTGACCCTTTTGGAATACATCTACCGGGCCGTGCCGGCCGGAGAAGGCCAATACAAGGAAGCGCCCATGCCGGCCTCCACCCAGGCGGTGAACGTCTCGATGAAAAACCGGAAAACCGGCGAAGAGCGTCAGGGCTGGGTGACTTCGGGCAACAGGCTCCTGCCGCCCGCCCCCCTGGTCCTGGATGAAGGCACGGTCCTGGTCATGAGCCAGCCGGAGCCCAGGAGATTCGCCTCCAACATAAAGGTCTTCACCCAGGACGGCCGGGAAGCGGAGGCCGTTCTGGAAGTCAACAAGCCCCTGCGCGTCGGCGACTGGCTTATATACCAGCACGGTTACGACAACCAGGCCGGCCGGATGTCGAGCTACAGTTCCTTTGAATTGGTTTACGATCCCTGGCTGTATGCCGCCTATGCCGGGCTGGCCCTGTGGGCCCTGGGGGCCCTGGGCCTAATTTGCCAAGGGCGTGGAGTGAAATCGCGATGACCTGGTATTGGTTCAACTGGCTGGCCCCGGTGGCCATACTGGCCTGGGTGGCGGCGGCCTGGGCCGCCCTTCGGCGCCGGAACGCCCGGGCCGAATTATTCATGGCGGCGGGCCTTCTGGTCTTCACCGTTTTCATAATCGGGCTGTGGGTGAAACTTGCCCGGCCCCCCATGCGCACCATGGGCGAGACCCGCCTCTGGTATTCGTTCTTCCTGGCCGGGGCCGGCTGGCTGGCCTATCGCCACTGGAAATATTCCTGGCTCCTGGCCTTTTCGGCGGGGCTGGCCAGCCTGTTTGCGGCCATCAACCTTCTGAAGCCGGAAATACATTCCATGGCCCTGATGCCGGCCCTGCAGAGCTATTATTTCATCCCCCACGTCACCACCTATATGCTCTCCTATTCCATTCTGGCCGTGGCCGCCGTCGCCGGCCTGATCCAGTTGCGGAAAAGGGCCCGGGGCCAAGCCGACCCGCGGCTCTATGATTTTCTGGACAACGTGGTTTACATCGGCCTGGGTTTTCTTATGCTGGGCCTCGTTTCCGGCGCGGCCTGGGCCAAGGAGGCCTGGGGCCATTACTGGTCCTGGGACCCCAAGGAGACCTGGGCCTTCGTCACCGCCGCCGCCTATTTGTTATACATCCATCTCCGGCTGAGGGACACGCGGCCGGTCCTGACTCTCTGGACCCTGCCCATAGGCTTAGTTCTTTTGATGTTCACCTGGCTCGGGGTCTCGATACTGCCGGCCGCCTCGGGCAGCGTCCATCTTTATTAATGACATGACAGGCCTTACCGCCATTGAAAAAAAAATAATTTACCATTTGAGCGGCGATTTGGGGAACTCGGTCCGGCCCTATGCCGAGCTGGCCGACAAGCTGGGGATCACGGAGGAGACGGTGCTTTCGGCTGTCAGGCGTTTTCAGGAGCAAGGCTGGACCCGGCGTTTCGGGGCCACTCTGGGCCATCAAAAATCCGGCTTCAAGGCCAACGCCATGGTGGTCTGGCTGGTGGCGCCCGGGGAGATCGAAGCCGCCGGGGAACGCCTGGCCGGCCTGCCCTATGTCTCCCACTGTTACCAGCGCCGGACGGCCCCCGGCTGGCCCTTCAACCTCTACACCATGATCCACGCCGACTCCCCGGCCCGCCTTAAGGGTTTTTTGGCGGAAATGGCCGAAGTCTGCCGGGCTTCCGACTGGCGGGTGCTGGAGAGCTTAAGGGAACTTAAAAAAACTTCCATGCGCTACTTTTACGAAGAGGCCCCCGGGTGACAACGGCCCAACCCGCCCGGACCGGCCTGGAACGGTTTCTGGCCAGCGAGGCCCGGTCCTATAAAAAAGCCCGGCTGGGCCTTCTGGCCGGCCCGGCCTCCCTCGGCCCGGGTTTCCGCCACGCCGCGGACCTCTTCGACGAGGCCCTGCCCGGCGCCGTCGCGGCCCTTTTCGGCCCCCAGCACGGCTGGGCCGGGGAAAAACAGGCCAACATGGTGGAATCGCCCCACGGCCGCGACCGCCGGGGCCGCCCCATATACAGCCTCTACGGCGAAACGCGCCGGCCGACCCCGGCCATGCTGGAAGGGCTCGACGCCCTGGTGGTCGACCTCACCGACATCGGGACCCGGGTCTACACCTTCGCCCACACCCTGAGCCACTGCCTGGAGGAGGCCGCAAACCTGGAAGTCATAGTCCTCGACCGGCCCAACCCCCTGGGCGGCCTGGATATGGAAGGCCATATCCTGGAAGAGGCCTGCCGTTCCTTCGTCGGGCTCCACCCCCTGCCCATGCGGCACGGCCTGACTTTGGGCGAACTGGCCCGGTTCATAAACCGGCGCCTGTCCCGGCCGGCCCGCCTGACCGTTATCCCCTGCGAAAACTGGCGCCGGGAACAATACTTCCCCGACACCGGGCTCCCCTGGGTCAGCCCTTCCCCGAACCTGCCGACCTTTGAGAGCGCCTGGGTCTATCCCGGCCAGGTCATCTGGGAGGGCCTGAACGTCTCCGAGGGCCGGGGCACCACCCGCCCCTTCAACCTGATGGGGGCGCCCTATATAGAAGCCGAAGCCCTGGCCGCCCGCCTCAAAAAAATGGATCTGCCCGGCCTGGCCTTTCGCCCGGCCGCCTTCCAGCCCGCCTTCGACAAGTGGGCCGGCCAGCTCTGCCACGGGCTGGAACTCTTTCCCCTGGACAAGACCTTCCAGCCACTTCTCACGGGCCTGTCGCTACTCCAGGCCATCCTGGAACTCCACCCGGACAGCCTGGAGCCGTTGGGGCCGCCCTATGAATACGAATACCAGCGCCGGCCCCTGGACCTCATCCTGGGCCGGACCGGCCTTTACGAGCGCCTGGCCGCCGGGGCCGCGGCCGCGGAAGTGGCCCGGGAATGGGCCGGGGAACTGGCCGCCTTTCAAGGGGAAAGGCTTGAATTTCTGCTCTACGAGTGAGGTTTGTCCGTTGACAATTTTACATTTTTTTGACATAATAAATCCATGTTTTCCATTACGTTTGCAACGGATGCGGGGTTTTTACCGGGCCGCGGGTGAACTGAATTTATGAATGAGAAAAAACAGCAGCGACTTGGGTTCACCATATTTCTCGCCGTGTGCGGCCTTATCCTTTTCTGCGGCGCCACGGGCTATGCGCTCCACGCCACTTCGTCCACGGCGTTCTGCATGTCCTGCCACGAAATGGAGCCCTATCTGGCGGAGCTTAATCTCTCCTCCCACGCCAAAGACAGGCAGGGGGGCCCCGTCGAATGCGCCCAGTGCCATATCCCCCAGGGGTTCGGGCCGCGCTATTTCGCGGTCAAAACATATTCGGGCGTCAAGGACCTGGCCGTGCATTTCTGGTCAAAACCCAGCCGCCTCAACCGGGTCCACACCCAAAAGACGGCCCGCCGCTTTGTGGATGACGCCAATTGCCTGGCCTGCCACCAGGATCTTTATAAAAACGCGAAAGAGGATGCGCCCGTTTCGGACTACGGCCGGCTGGCCCACGACGCCTATCTCGGCAAAAACGGCACCACCAAAAATAATTGCGCGGGCTGCCACATAAATCTCGCGCACCTGCCGGAATTTGACAGGTGGCTGGAGACCAACGCCGCCTTCGCGTCCCGGCTCAAGCGGGAGGAGGTAAAAGACTGATGGCCGTTCCCAAAAAACCGCTCTTGGCCGTGGCCGGGATCGTCCTTATCGCCGCGGCCGCGGCCGGTTTTATAGCCTATATCAACACGGCCTTTCCCGAGGCGCGCTGCGAAGCGGCCGACCATCTCGCCGCGCCGGACGAGTTGTCCGACTGCTACACCTGCCACGCCAAGGTCACCCCCGTCCTGGCCCAGGACTGGCAGGAATCCAAGCACGGCGCCCTGCTGGTCAAATGCTTCGTCTGCCACGGGCAGCCCGACGGCCAGGGGGCCATCCCGTTCAGCGTCAAGCCTTCGGAGAGAAACATCTGTTCCCGCTGCCACGAACCGTCAATGAACCGCATGGAGAAAAAGTTCGGCGAACTGCAAAGCTGCAACACCTGCCACCCCAGGCACCAGAACCCCATGCACCGATCCGCCTTTGAAGCCGTTTCTTCCAATGCGAAGACCGATTTTTAATATAGCCGGTGACCATTAAGACAAGGAGGACTATTATGACCATTACCAGAAGAGAATTTTTGGAAGCCACCGCCGCGAGCATCGCGCTTTCCGTCCTTTTGGGCCCGGGGACCCTCTCGGCCCAGGAAGACCAGGCGGACAAGTGGGTCAAGGGCGTGTGCCGTTATTGCGGCACGGGCTGCGGCGTCCTGGTCGGCGTGAAAGGCGACAAGGCCGTGGCCATCAAGGGCGACCCCAACAACCACAACCAGGGCCGCCTGTGCCTGAAGGGGGCCATGCTCATCCCGGTCATCTACGCTTCGGACCGCATCTTAAAGCCCATGATCCGCAAAGGCGGCAAGAAAGACGGCTTTACCGAAGTCAGTTGGGACGAGGCCCTGGATTTCGCGGCCGCCCGCTTCAAGAAGGCCCTGGCCGAAAAGGGCCCGGAAGCCATCGCCTATTACGGCTCCGGCCAGGCCCTGACCGAGGAATCGTATGTGGCCAACAAGATGTGGAAGGGCGGTCTTAAGTCCAACAACGTGGACGGCAACCCCCGCCTGTGCATGGCCTCCGCCGTGGCCGGATACCTGACCAGCTTCGGCAAGGACGAGCCCATGGGCACCTATGACGACATAGACGCGGCCACCTGCTTTTTCATCATAGGTTCCAACACCTCCGAGGCCCACCCCATCCTGTTCGACCGCATCGCCCGGCGCAAGGAAAGCTCGCCCAACGTCAAGGTCATCGTGGCCGACCCGCGGCGCACCAACACCTCGCGCATCGCCGATGTCCACGTTTCGTTCAAGCCCGGCACCGACCTGGCGCTGATGAACGGCATGGCCCACGTCATCATCAAGGAAGAGCTGGACGATTCCCGCTTCTACAGCAAATACTGCACTTTCATGAAGGGCACCGACCCGGCCACCTTCGAGGATTACAAGGCCTTCCTGGAAGACTACACCCCGGAGAAGGTCCAGGAGATCACCGGCGTTCCGGCCGCCACGGTCGTCGCCATTGCCAAGATGTTCGCCGAATCGCCGGCCACCATCTCCCTGTGGTGCATGGGCATCAACCAGCGGGTCAGGGGGGTCTGGGCCAACAACCTGATCCATAACCTGCACCTGTTGACCGGCCAGATCTGCCGCCCCGGCGCGACCCCCCTATCCCTGACCGGCCAGCCCAACGCCTGCGGCGGCGTGCGCGACGTGGGGGCCCTGGCCCACCTTCTGCCCACCGGCCGCCTGGTGGAAAACGAGGCCCACCGCAAGGAAATGGAAGAGATCTGGGGCCTGCCCGCCGGCACCATCGCTCCCAAGATGGGCCGCCACACCATCGCCCTGTTCGAGGGCATGGCTTCGGGCGATGTCCAGGCCGTCCTTATCCACTGCACCAACCCCGCCCATACGCTGCCGAATCTCAACAAGCTGACCAAGGGCCTGGAGACCGCCTTTGTGGCCATCACCGAATGCTTCAAGACCGCCGAGACCCTGAAGTATGCGGACGCCGTCTTCCCCTCCGCCTTCTGGTGCGAGACCGAGGGCGTCTACGGCTGCACCGAGCGCCGCTACTCCCTGATCGAACAGGCCGTCAAGCCCCAGGGCGAATGCCGTCCGGGCGTGGAGATCCTGATGGATTTCGGCAAGCGCATCGGCGTCGATCCCAAGCTCGTCCCCTTCAAGAACGCCGAGGAGATCTGGGACGAATGGCGCCAGATCAGCGCCAAGTCGGTCTACAACTTCGCCGGCATCACCAGGGCCCGCCTGAAGAAGGAATCGGGCGTCAAGTGGCCCTGCCCCACGGAGACCCATCCCGGCACCTATCTGCGCTACGTGCGGGATGACGACCCGATGGTGCCCAAGGACCATCCGGACAAGATTTTCTTCTACGGCAAGCCCAACGGCAAGGCCACCATCTTCCTGCGCCCCTACGAGCCGCCCTTCGAGCCGGCGGACAAAGACTATCCCTTCGTGCTCACCACCGGCCGGGTCATCGACCACTGGCACACCGCCACCATGACCGGCACCGTGCCAGAGCTGAACAAGGCCTATCCGGGAGCCTATGTGGAAGTGAACCCCGAGGACGCCAAGAAACTTAAGATCGCCAACGGTGACAAGGTGGTCCTGGAAACGCGCCGCGACAAGATGACCTTCCCGGCCCGTCTCACCGACGCCTGTATGCCCGGCCTGGTGTTCACCCCCTTCTTCGATCCGAAGCTGTTGGTGAACAAGCTCTTCCACGACGCCGCGGACCCTGTTTCCAGGGAACCTGAATACAAGATCTGCGCCACCAAGGTCTACAAGGCCTAAGAGCCGGCCGACCGGCGGCCCCTGGGCGGGGGGAGGGTTTCCTCCCCCCGCTCTTTTCCCAAATAAGGATACCCCATGGCCATACTCGGATTTCTGACCCACGCCCTGGCCGATCGCGTCCAGGAGGTGGAAAAGGCCCTGGCCGCCATGCCGGAGCTGACCACCTACGGCATTCACCAGGAGGCCTACGTGGTGGCCGTGGCCAACGCGCCCACCGAACAGTTGGAAGCGCTCTTCGACCGGGTCAAGGCCCTGGAAGGGGTGCTGAACGTTTCCGTGACCTCTTACAACCGGGAAGACGAGGAAGGCCCGGCGCCCGCCTCCGACCAACTCCTGGCTTCCCGCCGCCGCTCATAAACCCCAAACGCCATGGCCGGATCCTTCCTTTTTCTTCGCCCGCCGGGAAGTCTTCCCGAGAAACAATTCAAGGCCCGCTGCATTTCCTGCGGGCGCTGCCTGATCGTCTGCACCTTCCGCTGCATCGAGATGGAGCCTGACTTCCTCTTCGGCGCCGAGACCCCCAAGGTGTTTCACCGCAAGAGCCCCTGCTTTTTGTGCATGAAATGCGGCCCGTCCTGCCCCACGGGCGCCCTGCGCCCCGTTTCCATGGAGGACGCGGGCATGGGCCTGGCCTATATAGACATGAAGCGCTGCGTGGGCTATCAGAAAGAGATGAACCTGATGTGCTGGACCTGCTATGAGCGGTGCCCTCTCCGGGCCACGGCCATCGTCCTGAAAAACGGCTATTTGGTCCAGGTCACTGACAAGTGCGTCGGCTGCGGGGTCTGCGAATACGTCTGCCCGGTCAAGGCCATCACCGTGGTGCCCGCGCGCTTCAGGGAGCCGGCATGAAACCTTCCTGGACAGTGTGGCGCAGGCTTTCCCAGGGGGCGGTGGCCCTGGGCTTCATCGCCGTGCCCCTGTTGAACGCGAAGGGGCGCACCGCCATTTCCGGCAACCTTTTGTCTCTGGATTTTTTCGGCCTGACCCTGGTCGACCCCCTGGCCTTTCTCCAGACCCTGGCCGGCGGCCCGCCCGCGGGCCGGGCCGCCCTGGGTGCGGCCATCATCGTGCTGATAGCCCTGATGCTGGGGCGGGTCTTTTGCGGCTGGCTCTGCCCTTACGGCCTGGCTTCGGAGCTGGTCTTCGCCGCGCGCGGCCGAAGGCCGAAAACCGGCGACAGGCGCGTCCGCCCCCCGGCGGTCAGGTACGCCGTGGCCGGCGCGGGGCTTATGGCCGTGTTTCTTTTTCTGCCCGAGCCCTGGCTGAACCAGCTCTCCATGCCCGGCTGGTATTCCCGGGCCCTGCAACTGGCCCTCTTTTCCGGCGCCCTGCCCCTGGGCGCGTTCATATTTCCAACCCTGCTCCTTTTGGAGGCCTTAGGCGGCAGCCGTTTCTGGTGCCGCTATCTTTGCCCGCAATCCGTCTGCCTGGCCCTGGCGGCCCGGTGCCTGCCCGGGGGCTTCGGCATCAAGTGGGCGCCCGGGCCCTGCGCCTGCCCGCGTGAGGCCCGGCCCTGCCAAAAGGCCTGCTCCCTCGGCCTTTCGCCCCACCAGAAGGGCGGCCCCCCCCGCGGCGAATGCTTCCAGTGCGCGGATTGCGTCGAGGCCTGCGCCAAACACGGCGCGGCCCTGCGCCTCGGCCTGTAATCTCCAGTTACAACTTAAGAACGGGGCAGGCTTTCAGAAGGTCAGCCGGGGCCAGGGGGCCGGGACGGACCCGCCGGGGCGGAGAGAGGGCCGCGTCGATGATGGTGCTGGGCTCCCCCCCGGGCGTGGGGCCGCCATCGAGTATAAGATCCACCGCCTCGCCGAAATAGCTTTCCACCTCGTCGGCCCGGACCGGAGGGGGCGCGCCGCCCGGGTTGGCGCTGGGCCCGGTGAGGCCCCGGTCGGCCATACGCACCAAAAGCCGCACCACATTCAAGCCTTCCACCCTGAGGCCCACCGTGCGGCCGGGGCCCAAAAGGCTGGGGTGGAGGTCCTTGTGGGCCGGCAGAAGCAGGGTCAAAGGGCCGGGCCAAAAGGCGGCCATGAACCCCTCGGCCGCCGCCGGCGTCTCCTTGGCGTAGCAGCGCACCCGGGCCTCCTGGTCCAGCATTATCAGGTGGGGCTTGTTGCGGCGGGCCTGGCGGCCCTTGAGGTCGATTATCCTCTCCAGGGCCCGGGGCTGGTCCACCAGGGCCATGAGGGAATAAAAGGTCTGGGTGGGGCCGGCCACCACCCCGCCTTCCAAAAGCAGACGCACCACCGGGGCCAACTGGGCCGGGGTGGCCTCCCGGGGGTCGATGACAAGGCGCCGGGGCATATTACTCCTTTTGGCGGAACATTTCCTT
>Ga0082212_10002364_pt1 | contig 27528 bp, 24 predicted proteins | sample TergutNt197P3_FD_71548 | JGI IMG/M metagenome (GOLD analysis project Ga0082212, IMG submission 71548) | Neocapritermes taracua P3 segment gut microbial communities from Petit-Saut dam, French Guiana - Nt197 P3 | ecosystem: Host-associated > Arthropoda: Insects > Digestive system > Gut ...
TTTCAATAGGTTCCTCAAAACCATCTCTGTGTCATAACAAAAAAAATCCCCTCCCATTACATGTAAACTACAATATCGCATTACTTATACCCCTCTGCCTTGAAATAAGTGTAAAAGTCAGGAGAACTTGAGTCGAGCCGTATTTTTACTCACTTAGACCCCAAAGACTATGTAACAATTATGGATATGGAGAAATTGGAACGCTGGTACGAACAGATGAAGCCGCATTATGAGCAATTGGCAGAAAAGTATAAAATACATGAATTACATGACAGACTGGAAATAGCAAGAAACCTAAAGCGAATCCGCAAGGAAATGCCAAAATCAAATATTGTAATTCATGGTCTACCACAGCGTGCCCAAGAATTACTGGCCACCAATGTAGAATCGTTCTTTTTTAGCGCAGACAGCTTGGCTAAGCAATTGTATAAGCATCCAGAATTGACCACAGTAGAATATCGGAGAATCCTGGAAAACTTAAAAGACTTTGATGACATTTTTCCCGATGGCAAGTATCGTGTGGCTATGACAATCTATAATGAAACTTGGTACAGAGTGGCACTAAAAACAATAAACAACCGAACTGAAGTTTATTTGCTCAGCCTACACAAAATGGGAGATGGGTCATTAAACAAATTTATTGAGAGCCAAAACTAATAAAGGGCCACCATAAGGTAGCCCTGAATTTTGCGTGCAGTTGGGGACAGCCACTCACCCCAGTTTCCACTTATCAGGTACCCTTGCGAGTTCCATTGGTCACGGTAGGCTGGATTCACCGTGTCCTACACACGACTTAATTATCGGTCATTTTCCCTGTCTTCGCAACTAAAAAAGTGAAAATTCCCAAAAAAACGCACGGGCTCATATTCCATCCTCAAACAGCGGCACCTGCACCGAGCCATCCCTGTTTATCACGTTCTGCGCCTCTTTTGCCCTCTCGATTACGCGCTTCCTGCCCAAATGCCGCTTGACCGCCCCGAAAACAACCCTCCGGCCCAGCCCTTATCAGGGTAGAATGACCTTTCGAGATCAGGCTGCCCCGAAACGCACAAGTCCTGCTGAAGGGAGTTTCCATGAAACTGGTGGACATCAACATCAAGAAAGCCAAAGCCCCCTTTGATTTCAAGAAACATCACAAAGAACTCTATTCGCCCCAGGCGAAACCGGGCATTGTCGAAGTCCCCGGGATGGTGTTCATCACGATTGACGGCCAAGGCAACCCGAATACCAGCCAGGTGTATGCAGAAGCCATCGAAACCCTCTATGGCCTCTCATACTCAATAAAAATGGCCAAGGGCGATTCCAAGCCTGAAGGCTTCTTTGAGCACGTCATCCCCCCGCTGGAGGGGCTGTGGTGGGGAATTGATGTCAGGAATGGCGGCATCGACAAAGACAAGCTACGCTGGACTTCGATGATTAGACAGCCCGACTTTGTGACCCAGGAAGTCTTTGAGAGAGCCAAGGATGCCCTCGGCAAAAAGAAGCCAGGACTCGATATTTCCAAAGCGTCCCTTCTGACGATCAAAGAGGGGCTGTGCGCCCAAATCCTCCACATCGGTAGTTACGATGATGAACCAGCAACGGTGCAAGCACTGGAAGCCTACATCGGTGAATCCGGCTATCGCACAGATTTTTCAGATGCTCGGAAACACCACGAAATTTACCTGAGCGACCCCCGAAAGGTAGCCCCAGAAAAACTGAAAACAATCATTCGACTACCCATTGCTAAAGTCTAGGACACAGAAGCGTGATGAATGAAGCCAGTGTGGTTGACCTGCTGAAAATGACAAAGGATATTGGTGTCGATGTCTGGATTGACGGCGGTTGGGGCGTTGACGCGCTGATTGGTCGGCAGACACGGGAACACAACGACATCGACTTTTTCGTTCAAAAAAAAGATGCCGCGGCATTTGTAGAAATGCTGGTTTCCAATGGCTATTGCGAGACCAGGATAGACTACACTACGGATGACCACACAGCCTGGCGGGATTCTGCCGGACGCACCATCGACCTGCACTTGTTTGAGTTTGAAAGTGCAGAATCACTTCGATTTGAAAACGAAATATATCCATCCTCGATCCTGGGCGGAAAAGGTGAAATCGGCGGTATTCCAGTGAGGTGCTTGACCGTGGAGGCGCAGTTGCAATACCACCAGGGCTATGAGCCTGACGAAAAAGATGCGCTCTATGTGACATTGCTCTGCAAAACTTTCGGGCTCCCAATCCCGGATTGTTTTGTGTCCATTATTGTGGGTAAGGGGCTGATCTGATTCTGGGATGCAGGGCATCCAGAGAGATGGACGCATTTGCTAACATTACCCGAAGGTGAACGCGCAAGCATTGGCGGCCCTGTCCCTGCCAGCATGACGTATCAGGATTGGTTTGGGGAGCAGACGAAGGAAAGGCAGTTGGAAATATTGGGGCCAGAACTGTTTGGCAAGCACGAGCAGGGGAAGCTGGCAAAAGAACTTGAGTCGAGCCGCGCTTTTACTTACCTAGACCCCAAGGACTATGCAACCATTGTCAATATGGAGAAATTTGAACGCTGGGCCGAAAAAATGAAAGAGCGCTACGACGCGCTTAGAGAGAAATACAAAGACGACATCATGGCAATCCGCAAAGAAATGCCGAAGTCAAGCATCGTCATCCACGGTTTGCCACCACAGGCCCAGGAGATGCTTGGCACCAAGACAGATTCAGTGTTCTTCAGCGCGGACGGTTTTGCAAAGCAGTTGAGCCACCATCCAGAACTGTCTATAGGGGAATACCGAAAAGTATTTGAAAAGCTGAAAGACAGTAACGAATTTTATCCAGGCGAAAAACTCTATGTAGCGTTGGTAGTCAAAAGTGGCCGCGAGTACATGGCAATTATAAAAACAACTGAAAATAGCAAAGAAGCGTATCTCGTTAGTTTGTATCGGACAGATAACAAGCAATTGGAGAGGTTCCGAAAAGCCAAAAAAGAAAAAAGGCTACCGTGAAGTAGCCTTAATCTTTGTGTGCAGATGGGGCCTGCCGGTTCACCCCACAATTCCCACTTACAGGTTCCCTTTCGAGTTCCAAGGTTACGGTAGGCAGGATATCACCGTGTCCTACACACAACATAATTATCGGCCATTTTTGCCAAACCGCCACAAAAAAATGCAAATTCCCAAAAAAACGCACCGCAACAAAAATTATCTGTTCATTTAGTCGCAGACCAGTGTGTCCAAGAATATGTCTACATAACTAATTAATAATACACTACTTGTTTATTCAGACACAAAAAAGTGTCCCCTCACACATCCTCAAACAGCGGCACCTGCACCGAGCCATCCCTGTTTATCACGTTCTGCGCCTCTTTTGCCCTCTCGATTACGCGCTTCCTGCCCAAATGCCGCTTGACCGCCCCGAAAACAACCCTCCGGCCCAGCCCGTGACTGGACATGATCGTCCTGCAGTCCACCCCGTGAGTCCTCAAGGTATATATCTGCGCGTCCGATTCCCACGCCTCGATCCGCTTTTCGGTCATGGCTCCGGCATCAACAAGCCAAAGCCGGACAGATTGGTTGCTTCAGCAAATCACCTGCAAGGCGAATGTCCGACAACTAAAACACAGTTTGATTTCTTACCAAACTGTGTTTCATTATCATCGAGGGGTTCCGTATTTAGACCTAACTGGAGTCAACCAATGCGCTTTTTGAAACTCATCCCCGCCATCGTAATGTCAACATTTGCCTTGCTGTCTCCCCAAGCAGCATCCCAGGCCGTATCGCCTTTTGGCGAATGTTTTCTGCAACATATTGGCGAACCTGGGGAGCAACTGTATGAAAGGCTCCTGTCTATACAAAAACATGAAGAATTGCTGGAAATGAGGATTAGGATGGACTCTGTCCAGCCGACTTCTGACGAATATGTCAGCTATGTGCGCGCCGGACTGGCCAGGAGCTCGCAGTGGGCCCTGCTCCACAGCATAGACAACACAATAAAATACTTGCTCCAAGGTACCGAGCCCCCAACGGTTGCAGACATACAAAATGCCTTTGAAAGAGCTGGTATAAAAAGTTCCAGAAAGATAATGATGGATTTTCTGAGACGGTTCCCAGGCCACCTGGATGCAAGGGTGCAACTGTTGGGGCTCCTGAGGGAAGTAGCCGAGGAGCGCACAAGAAATGTATTGAAGCTGGAAATCAAACGCGATATGGAACGCGACCTCTCAAAAAGGCTGGGCAATATTGTTTCCACTTCAATCCTCATTGATACAAGCATGGTAGATGACAAAAAACTGGAGCCTGAGCAGGATATAGCGATTTGGGGTCCCTACGCCCAGGAGTTGCATGCCCTGTTTGTCAGTGGTGATTGGCGCTTATTGCCCTTCTTGCACCAAACGCAGGGTCAAATCCCGGTTGATGCTTGCAGTCCGATAATGATTCAAACATATAGGCACAATCTTCCAGCGGTTGAAGCATATTTGGAAGAATATCCAACCGACCCGTCCCTGTGGCATTTATATGGCTGGATGCTGTCAATTGCAAAACAGAGCTTCGACAGGGCATTTTTGGACAGAATTGTGCCGCCCCCAAATACGCCCTGGCCGATGCCGGAAGTATTAAACCTGCTAATTGCCGAAGAGAGGGCAAAGGGAAACTGGAACTCCCTGGCCGAAACTCTTATGAAGAACTGGCCTGAGCATCACAGGTCTTTTGCAAGCCTGAGCAATGGTGCTTCTGCCAGAGTTGACTACTACCGAGACCTTTCAAAAGGATATTCTGATTCTGCCTGGCACGACAGCGTGGAACCCTTGCTGGAATCACTGATAAAAGCAAACCGCATCCAAGAGGCAGAAACAGCAGTTTCAGACATAGCAAAATACCCACTATACAGGGACATGCAACGTAGAGCGGCAGACCTGGCCCTTGCCTTGGGCAGACATGACCTGTATACCAGGTGGCTGTCCCTACAAGTATTGGCAAAAGACAAGCCTGACGCAAATGATTTTGAGGCAGTAATTTATGACAACCGCAAAGCACCAAGACTGGTGGTCATTAACGGAAAAACATCTGATGTTCAGCAAATTGATGTGCTTCTCAGGCAAGGTCAAATAAACGATTGGTCGGTCTCCCGCGCGAATATTACCTCGGAACTGTCAGAGTATCTGCTGGCAAAGGAAGGTTGGCAGAAGGGTGAAACCCATTGGGCACTGTTTCACGACAACACAATGCTCGCTCATGGTCCCGGTCTGCCCACCGGAGAGGCCCTGATTTCAGAGCTTGAAGCATCAAGGGTACAAACTCCGGCTAGCTTGCTAAGGCGCTTCATTTCTGAACACCCGTCCCACCTTGCGGCCAAAGAGATGCTTCTTGAAGAATTGAAGCGCATTGCAGAGCAGAAGGTAAGGGAAAAACTCGGGACTGCAGCAGGAACGGACGCTGCTCAGTTAAGCGATGAAAACGACCAGGCTATTTGGGGCGAGTACGCTGTCCTGTACGCACAGACTTTTTTAGACTTTTTTGAACAGGGAAGGCCCAGAGGGTTTTTAATTCGTGGCGGGATGGGCCCATGGAACAGCAATTATTTCATGCACAGCCAAATCATGAAAAACCATGCCCAATCCTATTTGCCGAGGATTGAGGCGTGTTTGAAACGCAGGCCGACCGATGAATTTCTTTGGGGGGCATGGATACCCTTCTTTGACCTATCTGAAAACAGACTATTCGCGGACTTGAGGGAAACGCTTGAGCTTTCGCCAGGGAACCATCCAGCAGGTCTCCCTCCGTCCATACAGCTAAATTCTTTGACCTCGCGCTACAAGGCCAGGTCGAACTGGCAAGGGATTATTGGTATTCAGGAATGGCGTTGGGAGATTATTCGATATAAATCATTAGACCTTCTCCCAATTCTAGAATGGCCGAGATACATTCAACCCTTGCTGGAAGCCTACCTGCGATTAGGCAAAAACAGTGAGGCAAATGAACTGGTCATCATTTGCAGCCAGTCCCCAGTATGGGAACAAATTAAGCAGAGTGCAGTTGACCTGGCAAAGAAGTGCGAAAACGAAGCTTTGGCAGTACAGTGGGGGAGGCTGTGATTCAGTTACAGTTGAGCCTCTTGCAAAACCTCGGGACAGTTTAGTCATCCAATTTTTTGTAATCAGAAATTGTTCTCTTGTCGCCCAATCCATAGATGCCTAAGTCCAGGCCATATTCCCTCATACCCAGCAATTGCAATAATCTCCTCTTGCCGGCCTTCTGGCGGTCTATCCACGAGAATTCGACTACGCCGCTTGCCTTGGCATCGGCTGATACCAAGTTGCAACCAAAGCGATTCATAATTAATTTCCAACATCCACGATCTTTGAGTAAGGCTGGCAATGAGCGAAGGCATTGTCTCCAGGCTTCGCTGGCCTTCGACCAGCCTGTCGACCACTGCTTTGATGTTCTTGAAAATCATGTTCCCAAAGAACTTCTCCTTCAGCTCATCCCATACCTGCTCCTGCGGGTTCAGCTCCGGGGAGCGCGGGGGCAATAAGCCAACCTCTATGTTCGGTGGTATTTTCAGCTTCTTTGATGTGTGCCAGCCTGCTTGTACCAAGTTGCGTTCAAAATACTTTGAACGCGAAACGCCATAATGAACGTGACGTAGCAACCAAAAAAACAGCGATTTGAAAGGACAAAATGGAGGAAAAGTCAGCGTGGAAGCCTCGTGTATCCACTTGCAGGCAAGTGGATACCGAGAGAGTTTTTTCAAACGCGAGCAAAGCCCGCATTATCAAAAACCTCTCGGAATCCTTCGCTTTGCTCGGATGTCCGAGGCTTCCACGCCAACCGCTAAGGTAAAGCTAATATTGACGCTCGCTATTCGGCTTCTTCCCAGCTTCACCTTCGTTTTGCGGGCGGCGATTCTCGCCGCCTTTATACCAACTTGCCCCCGACTGGGTGCAACTTGGTATAAATGGGTTTTTCAAAAAACCCCTTAGAAAAAAAAGCCCAAAAAACCTCATATTTTTCGGGCCTTGTCGTTGGAGCCGCTTTACGGGTTTGAACCGTAGACCTTCCGCTTACAAGGCGGATGCTCTACCACTGAGCTAAAGCGGCATGTTGTCCATTATATCCGAAATGCCAATTTTTCCAACTCTGGGCCTGCATCCGCTTGTGATGGCGCAACCGATGCGGGTTTTTTGCACTGAAGTAGCCATTGCCATCAGTCAGAATTCTGAGTTGCGGATTCCGAGTTTTCGGTAGCAACCTTATCCTTTTTTTTCTTTGCGGACATTCTCTTATTTATCTCATCTGGCCTTAGCTCCCTGCTTGCGGCATCCAATATTCCATTGATGAATTGGGAGCTTTCTTCTTCGCAAAACTCCTTACCTATTTCCAAGGCTTCGTTGAGGATTATCTGAAATGGGACATCTTGCAAGTATTTCAATTCAAAGATACTCAGCCGCAACAGGTTGCGGTCGACTACCGCCATGCGCGGAATCTTCCAGTTTTTTGCATATTTTGCCAGCAGGCCGTCAATTTCTCCCAGATGGCCGTGGATGCCGTCAACCATGCGGCGGGCTTGGTAAAATGCGTCGCGATTTAGATCCTGAATGGCATGAAAACCGGCGAATACTTCATCTGGCTGGTATTCAGTTAAATCCATGGCAAATAGCATCTGAAGGGCGTATTCGCGGCCCCTGCGGCGAACTCCCATTACCTGCCTTTCGTTGGTTGGACTGCTTTCCTCAAGTCCACCATTTCGATCAATGACTGGGCAGATTCCCAGCCCTTATTGCCCATTTTGCTTCCGGCTCGCTCGATAGCCTGCTCTACCGTGTCAGTGGTGAGTACGCCGAAGACCAATGGGACGCCGGTCTGCAAAGCTACTTGGGCGGCTCCCTTTGTAACTTCGGCTGCTATCATGTCGAAGTGGGGCGTGCCGCCGCGAATCACCGCTCCCAGCAAAAGAATGCCGGAGTATTTTCCGGACTGGGCAACGCACAGGGCCATCTGGGGCAACTCAAAACTGCCAGGCACTTTGAAATGGTCGATTTGAGACTCATTGCAACCATGGCGCAACAAGCAGTCCATACCACCCTCAACGAGGCGGTCAACGATAAATTCGTTGAATCTCGCAGACACAATCGCAAAGCGATCATTTTTGTTTACGTGTAGCTGACCCTCAAAGATCGCCATGGGAACCCCCCGAAAGGTGTTAGACCTCACAGATTAGCACAGATTTGGGTCAGGCAAAAGGGAATCTTGTCAAAAAGGCCACTAACATGGTGGAATATAACAGGAATGAACAACTTGTGTTGGAGAGCTGTACTATGACCCAGAACGCAGGCGAAACCCTTTCTTTCAAGAGCGAGCTAAGGCAGGTTTTGCACCTTATTACACATTCACTTTATTCTCACAAAGAAGTTTTTTTGAGAGAGCTTTTAAGCAATGCCAGCGACGCTATTGACAAGGCACGTTTCAACAGTCTGGATAACGAGGCGCTCCTCGGCGATGACCGCGATTGGAAGATACGCATAACGCCGGATAAGGTGGCTGGAACATTGACTGTTTCAGATAACGGCGTGGGGATGACGAAGACCGATATCATCGAAAACTTAGGCACCATCGCCAAGAGCGGTACCAAGGCATTCATTGACCAGTTGAAATCCACGGATGCGGCCAAACGGCCAGAATTGATAGGCCAATTTGGGGTTGGTTTTTACAGCGGGTTCATGGTTGCTGACAAGATTAGGGTCATTTCAAAAGCCGCTGGTTCTGATGACGTCGTTGAGTGGGAATCAGACGGGCAGGGGGAGTTCACCATCCGTAGTTCCCACAGGGAAGGCCGCGGGACAGACGTTATTCTCCAGCTCAAAGAAGATGAAAAAGGGTTTCTTGAAAATTGGCAAATTCGTAATCTTGTAAGACAATTTAGCGATTTTATTGAACATCCGATTTTGATGGCGGTGGAATCCAAAGACGGCGAAACAATAACAATAGAAGACGAAACCCTTAATAGCCGCAAAGCTCTTTGGCTGAGGAGCAAGCAGGATGTAACCGAAGAAGAGTACAATTCTTTTTACCACCAAATTTCAAACGATTTTGGCGATCCCGCTAAAGTACTGCACATCCACGCAGAGGGCACCATCGCATTTAAGGCGTTGCTATACCTTCCCAAACGCAAGAGTTGGGAGCTACAGTTTGGCGAAGCCAAGGCTGGCCCGCGGCTGTATATCAACAGGGTACTGATTCAAGACCCCTGCGAGGCCCTGCTCCCCCAATGGCTCCGTTTTGTCAAGGGCGTTGTGGACTGCTCCGACCTTCCCCTGAATGTCAGTCGGGAGATGTTGCAACAGAACCCTCTGCTGGAGAAGATTCAAAAAAACCTAGTCAAGCACGTTATGAAGGCCCTTGAAGAACTCAAAACTGACGACAGGCCGGCCTTTGAAGTGCTGTTTAAAGAGCTGGGCCAATTCATCAAGGAGGGCCTGGTGCGCGACTTCGAGCGCCGCGAGGAAATAGCGGACTTGCTCCTCTTTGAGCACCTCAACGGCGAGCCGGGTCACCTGACTACTCTGGGCGATTATGTGTCTGCGATGAAGGAATCACAAACGGAAATTTATCATTTGGCCGGCGAAGATCGTGCGGCCCTTGCCACAAACCCATGCCTGGAAGCATTCAGACACTTGGGGTGGGACGTACTGTTGCTGACAGATCCAATGGATCCATTTGTTTTGCCGTCTCTAACAGAATTTAAGTCAAAGGCGCTAAAGGCCGCAGGTCGCAATGCGCCGGAAATGCCGGAATCAAAAAAGCAAATGGAAGAAGCTACAAAAACATACCAATCCCTGCTGGATGGACTCAATGCAAAGTTGCCAGCGGTAAAGGACGTAAGGCTCTCTACTCGGATGAAAGAAAGCGCCTCATGCTTGGTTGCTGCAGATGATTCAATGGATCCGCGCATGGAGCAGTTGATGGCGCGCATGGGCCATGGTCAAGGCAATAGCCAAAGAGTGCTGGAGCTAAACCCCGACCATCCGATTGTTAAGGCGCTATTCAGATGCTACCAGTCATCACCTGATGACTCCAGGATTGAGCAATTTGGGCAGTTTTTATTGGATCAGGCCTTAATCGCCGAAGGTTCCAGGTTGCCAGACCCTGTAGCCTTTCTGGCCAGGGTCAATGAAATGGCGGCCAGGGAGTTAGAACTTAGAGTTTAGAACTTAGAGATTGGAATTTAGCCGTTTTCAAAACTTCTGGTTTTGAAAACCATCGGAGAAGGTATCAGGAGACCGTTACTTAATCTCATTAAACGAAAAGGAAAGAGAAGCTTCGAATGTCTGCCCTGCTTCTGAACCGTTCCGAACATCAAATTCCATGGCGATGCGTTTTCCCCATACAACAACATCCCATCCAGCGCCATAGTACAAAGCCCCTGAACCGGATGGCTGTGTACCGAGTGACCCCGAATAGTGTCCCCCCTTGTCCTTTTGCTCAGGCTTAAAAATACCCAAGCCGACAAAGACATAAGGCACATATTTTTTATCAAAATAACGCAAATACTCCACAACCGCCCCCTGATAACTCACTTTGTCCTCAACCAACAATTCACTGCCCATCCAATTGTAATGCTTGGTAATAAATGTTTTAGTAGTCATAAATTGTAACCGCCCGCGGATTGCGTTATTTGATTCCCAGATTTTTTCCGCATATATGGCATATCCACTAAAACTGGCCATTTGTTCAGTATTGTTATATGGCGTTGAAAAGGTGATTTGACCACCAAGATCAAAGCCAGCCCTGCTACTGAATTCTTGTGCATCGAGGCGGGATGTTGCCACTGAAATAATAAGCGCAGAACCTACCATTATATTGAATATGCATCCGACCCTTTTCAGTGCATATTTTTTGGTTCCCGCTGTCATTACCCCACACTCCTCTGTTTTGTGTAAAGTTATTACTACTGCCTTTTTATATCTAAGTCAGTGGTTTGTCTTAGAGACATCTGGGCTGATTGCCCGTACGGCTCTGTATTCCGCCTGATTCTATTATTGCCTGAGTATTCTACGTAGCGTTGGATGCCTGCGGCTATTGCCTGAGCTGCCGATTTTAGAAAAGCGGGGTTGCGCAGTTTGGCCGCTTCTGCCGGATTGGAGATAAACGCCGTTTCCACAAGAACTGCCGGCATGGCGGCAGTCCGCAACACGGAGAAGGGGGCCTGTTTGACGCCACGCTCCTTAATTCCCGCCAGACGATTGAGTTCGGCCTGGATAAAGACAGCCATTCGCTCTGATTCATGCAGATAGGCTTGCTGAGCCAAGTCATCAAGTATCCCTGCCAAAAAATCCATACCCATGTCATCACCTAAATCCAGCGGGTCTGATTCGTTTTCGGCTTCCGCTATGTCCTGCATTTCCTGATCCACCGGCCCAAGGCTCAAAAAGTAGACCTCGCTACCTTTGGCGTTCTTGCTGGTAAAAGAATTTAAGTGGAGGCTGACGAAAATATCAGATCCTTCATCATTGGCTACCTTGGCCCTGTCCGCGAGCGGCACAGCAATGTCCGACGTGCGGGTGTAGCTGACGGCGTGTCCATTGGCCTGGAGTTGCTCTCCAAGCAATCTTGCCAGCTCTAGGACGACCTTTTTCTCAATTAGCCTCCCAGGAGCGATTGCGCCATTTTTGTCTATTTCTCTTGAGCCAACAGCCCCAGTGTCTTCACCTCCATGGCCTGGGTCTATCATTATTTTTACGGGTTGTTGCGCGTTAGCCAGCGATAAGGGGCAGGCCGCCAATAGAATTGCGGCAATCCTTCGCTTAATGCCAGACAAAAGACACATGTGTAGGCTGTCTGCAAGGACTATACCGAATGGAAATTTGAGTTTTGAAATGCCAACAACAAACTAATACCTAGTAACGCTTTAGATGTTTGCTTAACGGCGGAGCAAGTCCGCCTTGCAAGCATCTAGCGGTCGTGATTTGCAAGCAAATCCCGACCTAGTGCAACGTAACATTTAAAGGTTACATTGCACTAAAATGATTTAATCTAACTTGTGGCGGAGGGATTTGAAGCATGGTTAAGGCAGTCAAGGGCACCAGAGACCTGTTTGGTTCAGAATTGCACTGGTTCCAATGGATAGAAACCACAACTCATCGGTGCATGGTCTGCCATGGATATGAAGAAATCCGCACGCCAATATTGGAGGAAATTGAAGTCTTTCGGCGTAGCGTCGGTGAGAGTTCTGACATCGTCAATAAAGAAATGTATGACTTTGTTGACAAAGGTGGCCGACACGTCGCGATGCGCCCCGAAAATACGGCCGGTGTCGTGAGGGCCGCCATTCAGCATAATTTTTTTGAGACGAGCGACCCCAAACGCTTGTACTACATAGGCCCAATGTTTCGCTACGAGCGAATGCAGTCTGGCAGGTACCGCCAGTTTTGGCAAATAGGCGCAGAAATTTTTGGAGTTGCCACGCCGGAAGCCGATGCCGAAAACCTTGCCTTGCTATTTGATCTATTGCTTGAACTGGGGCTCAAAAAACTGACATTGAGCATCAACAGTGTAGGGACTCCAGAATCCAGGCCGTTTTTTTATCAGGCATTTCGGAACTTTTTTAGTAAGTCCGAATCACGATTCTGCTCAGACTGCCAGCGCCGCATCACAGAAAACCCATTACGTGTACTGGATTGCAAGGTTCCGGGATGCCAGGAGGCTTTGGAAGGGCATCCCGTCATTGCGGACTTTTTGGACGATGCCAGTTTGAGACACCACCTCAGACTAAAGGAAATACTGACTGCCCTGGAGATTCCCTATGTAGAAAACCCCAGACTTGTCCGGGGGCTGGACTATTACACGCGAACTGCCTTTGAGGTGCTGAGTTCCGATTTAGGCGCTCAAAGCGCCCTGTTGGGCGGCGGGCGATACGATGGCCTGGTTAAGCAACTAGGGGGGCCAGAAGTCCCCGGGTTTGGCTGGGCAATCGGCCTGGATCGTCTGGCCATGCTGATGCGGGCAATTCATGGCGACGCTCCAGACAACAAGCCGCCCTTGTTGATTCCAGTTGGCGAAGCCGCCTCCCTGAGGGCAATGGTTTTGGCGAGGGAATTGTGGATGGCGGGAGTGGCCGTCCAATTGGAAACCAGGAGCGTGCCGCTTAAAAAGGCCTTACAGACCGCCAATAGGCAGGGTTTCCGGATAGCAATGATTTTTGGGGAGAGCGAAATCGAGCAGGGGGCAGTGACGGTCAAAGACCTGACCAAAGGGACTCAGGAGTCCTGGAAGCTGGATTCATTAACAGAAAAGCTTAAAAACAGCTTGTAGACGTTTGTTTGGCCATTGCCACTTAAGCGCATGTGAGTAATACCAGTTACGAGTTACGAAACAAAAATCAATGTACCATGCGGATCTGCGTTTGGTAATTATTGAATTAGAAACTGGAAATGGTATAACATATGTAATTGACAGAGCCGAAAGGAGGAATCTTATGAAGGCGCTGATTGCTGAATTTATTGGTACGTTCTGGCTGGTGTTGGGCGGGTGCGGTGCGGCCGTGCTGGCTGGCAGTGGGATTGGCACGTTGGGGATTTCATTTGCCTTTGGTTTGACGGTTTTGACAATGGCATATGCGATAGGCCATGTCTCCGGTTGCCATCTAAACCCGGCGGTTTCTATCGGTCTTTGGGCCAGCGGGCGTTTTGAGTCAAATAAACTTGCCCCGTACATCATCGCCCAGGTGTTGGGCGGAATAGTTGCTGGGGGGATTCTATACGCCGTGGCCTCTGGGAAGGCTGGCTTTAATGTTTCTGCCGGCTTTGCATCCAATGGCTATGGAGTTCATAGCCCAGGCGGGTTCGGCCTGTGTTCAGCTTTTTTAGCCGAAGTAGTGATGACGGGCATGTTCTTGGTCATTATTTTGGGTGCCACGGATGAACGTGCTCCCAAGGGTTTTGCGCCAATCGCCATCGGCTTGGGGCTGACACTCATTCACCTAATCAGCATACCTGTGACAAATACTTCCGTTAATCCCGCTCGCAGTACTGGAGTAGCGCTGTATGTTGGAGGCTGGGCCGTACAGCAGTTGTGGCTTTTCTGGGTAGCGCCGATTATCGGTGCTGTCGCTGGTGCCCTCGCCTATAAGTCGATGAGGGGCAAGGATAATACCTAGCGGCAGGTTCGACGTCTCTGGATGCTACAAAAAGCATCCAGAGCGGAGATAGATAGATAGCCTACCACTCCTTATACGGCACCCCATTCAGTCCTGATCCCTTAGCAGCGCTGTGGATATCAAATACGCTTCCGCCACCCCACGAATTATTATTGGCATCGTCGTTGATAGACCTCAGAGTCCACTCTGCTTTGCCTGTAATGGGGTCATCTGGAATTTTGCGCAAAAACCTAACAACGCCAGCGCCTGAACGGCTTGGCGCTCCGTCAACGAGGATGGTCAAAGATTCAGGGTATCCAAAGTTTTCTGCGGGAGGTGGATTGATAACTCCTGCGTCGACGGCCTTTTTATAGTTGTCTATTGCCTCCCTCATCTGGCGAAGGACTTGGTACAGCTCAATTTCTTTGTTCCTCCGCTGTGTGTTTTTAAGCACAGGGATGACTACCGCAGACAAGACTGACAGTACCATAAGAGTGACCAGCAACTCAAACAAAGAGAACCCTGAGCCAGAGCGCTTCAGCTTTGAGAAGGGTAGAAATGCTCTGCGGGGGGTCGGCAAATTGCAGGCCTCCATGTCACTCAATTTCAACCAGTGCATTGTTGATTTGGGCCGTTATAGGGTTTTCCCCCACATAGCACTTGTAGTCCTCTACAAATATTGGAGCATTCCCTTTTTCGACCGCCTCCAGATCAAGACGGAGCATTATTCCACTTGCAGTCGTCCCCGTCTGTTTTTGGAATTTGACAGTTACGAGCCCGTCGCTTTGCGGCTCATATGTGAGGGTGCCGCTTCCCATTGTGAGAAAATCCGCTCCGTATATTCCATTTAATTTTAGTTTGGGGTCTATCCTAAAAACCAGCTCTCCTGAAGTGACGCCCCTACCGCCACTGACCATCATGTTGACCTGGTGGCTGTCACCAACAGATATTTGGCTTGTGATTGGAGCTAAGAACAAGACCAATTCAGAGAAAACAGCCTGCCGTTCGGGCCTAGTTTCGGCTTCTGCCTCTGTTATTTTTACATCTATTGCCTCCACGGGGTCACGTTGGCCTGTATCGACATCCTGTCCGGCTTCTGCCTGCCGTTCCTGGGCCGCAAGCCTGGCCTGGGCTTCCTCTAATATCGCCCTTGCATCGACAACAGCCGCTTCAGCCTCTAACCTTGCCTTTTCCTTTGCCAGAGCCAGCTTTTTGGCCCTTTCTTCGGCTTCAAGTTCTTCTAACAGAAAAGTAAAATCCGGGTCAAAGGCGCGGAAGTCGGACTCCCTTAAATCCGGCCTCCTTACAATCACCGGCCTGATCGTCAGCAGGACGTTTGCTTTGGATACTTGTTTTGAGTTATTTCCAAGCAGTTTGCCCAGGATTGGGATGTCGTGTATCCCCCAAACGCCCTTTTTGGCTTTTACCTCATCTTCCCTTAGCAGGCCTCCAAAAATTATTGTTTCGCCGTTTTGGGCCCGAACTTCAGTCTGTAACCTTCGTTGCCCAATGTCTGGCCTATCAACGTCGTTGCCAGGCTTAATTGTTGAAACTTCGGCCTTGATGTCCAATGTAATTTCGCCATTGTGGTGGACTCTGGGGACAATGGTGGCTTTGACGCCAACGTCAATATCTGAATAGTTATTTCCAAGCGGCAGGTTTCCGCCATATGGATATTGCGATGCAAGCTGGCTGGTGTTTGTAGTATTGCCGTAGCCAGGAGTTCCTGTGAGCCTGGAAACTTTATCACCAAAGTTAAAGTCCGCTGTGGCATCAGAGAGTACCCTCATGCTTTGAGTGGCCGACATCTTGGCTTCGCCGCTCTGTTTTAGCGCATCCAGTTGCAGGCTGGGGAATAGGTACCTGATGTCGCTCTTGGTAATTCTTATGCCTCCCCTGTTGATGTTGGGTCCGCCGGAATTATCAATTGTGGCTCCAATTTTATATAATCCCTCCCCGCCAGGGGTCAAAACAGGCATCAGGCCATACTGTTCCATGCTGTTCTCAGTAACTTCAAGCAATTCAACATAAACCATTACTTCTGCCTTGGCTTTGTCGAGAAGCTGTACCATCCTTGAGACCAGCTTTACTTCATTTGGGCGCCCTTTTACAAAGAGCGCGTTAAGTCTGGCATCGGGGGTTATTTGGATTCTTTGCGCCCCTCCTTGTCCCAAAAGGGTCCTCAGTGTGGTATTAATTTCGGTGGGCTTTGCATTGTCCAAAAAAATGGGCTTCCACTGCTGGTTTTCCAACTCAGCTCTTTGTCCCGCATTAGCGCCGCCCTTGAACACCATCACGGTTTTAAAGTCTATATACCTGTAAAATAGGTCATTTTGAAGTGCAAGCGTCTCTAAAAGGCGCTCTAGCGGCATTTCGGGCACCTTGAAGGTAATTTGCTGGTTGCCGGCCTGCGAATCAAATGTGGAATGGAATAAAAACGTTATCCCAAAATGATCTTCCAATATTTCAAATACTTTTTTAATTGGCTGGTTTGTCAGCGACAATCGATTCAAAACCGGCACATCGGTGTCGAGCCTGATTACGGATTCTTTCTCGACCCTCTCTCTTATGGCCTGCAAATCTTCGTCAGGGTTGTCAAGCAGTTCGGCTTTCGCCTCCTCAATAGCGGCCAGCCATTCGAGAGCGAAAGAGTTGTTTGGGTCGAATTTTAGGGCCTTAATTACTTCATCCTGCACGACGTCCAGGTTGCCGTTTCTCTCGGCATCCTTGGCATTTAGAAGATGCATTTCTGCGGCCAGCGTAGCTGAACGCTTATATCCCATCTTTGCCTTGACGTTGCTGGGGTTTTGCTGGACTATCCTTGAATAAGCCCGCGCAGCATCTTCGTACTTGGCTTCATCGAAAGCCTTATTGGCACGGTAGAGGGTGCAACCTGTCGAAGCGGCAAGAATGACGGCCAGTCCCGTGATTGAAAAAAATGGCGTTTTGGGTCTGCTTGGCATGATAAAACCTTCTGCTATCGATCCAATTAGAAAAAGTTGGTGGTCTGTTGCCTCTGGCCAGAAGATTGGCCTGAGCCGCTTGTCTGAACCTTGATGCTGAATTTCAGCTCCTCAAACTTTGTGTTTTGAAACTGAGCTTCTTCATCATTTAGTGCCGCGAGTTTCCAATTTGGTGTCGCCTCATCACCAACAGCGAAAAAATGAATTTCATCCGCACTGGTAAAAATCCCCTTTAGAGGGCCAGTCCATCCCTGCAACACGCCGTTCATCTGGAAAGCCGAAGGCTGTCCTCTGACTTCCCTGTCCATTGCGGCCTTGCGCTCTGCGGCGGCTATCTCTTCTGGAGTGGGTGGAGGCTTGGGCGGTGGGGGCGGCTCCGGCGGCGGCGGAGGGGGAGGGGGAGGGGGGGGCCCGTCAAAGCGAAACAGATCACGGTACATCCTGTCCTCATTGGGAAGCTCACCAGCTTTATCGAGCCTGGCCAGATTAGGCAACCTTTGCAAAGCATCTATCTGGGTTGGCTCCAGTGGCTGGCCGACCGAGCTACGGGTTGCGACAGGCCGCCTTTTGGACTGATTACTGGTCTTTGGGGCAAAAAGCTCATAACCAAAATAGCAGGTAACCAGCAAGAACATGGCCATGGCCCCCTGAGTTTTTCGGTTCGACTTTAATTCCTGAAGCCAATCCTTGGCATTATTTCCATTGCTCTGGTTTGTTTTCATGGCGTTGTCCCTTCGTAGGGAAGTTGCGAATCAAGGCTCGTCGTGTGCCTGAATGCCCGCAAAGTCACTGTCAGCCTTCCGCCTTCCGGGCTTTCATCCAGCTTCGCATTTGACAGCCCAAATGGCTGACCGCTACTTTCCAGAGCGAGTACGAAGGCTTTTAGATTTTGATATACTCCCAGGGCCGTGAACTCAACATCGATGCTTTCAATTCCTGTATTTTTTGAGCCATCCTGATTGGGAAGGCCGTACTTGATATTTGGCAGTTTGACTCCGGCATCATTGGCAAGTTTAAACAATGTAATTCTGAGGCTGTGCTGTAGATCGTCTATATTGCCCTTTGGCATGTGCCTTTCAAGGTCTGAGATGCGGTCGCGCCCTGCCTGGAGCCTGTCCAGCATGTCCTGATACCCTGCCAGCTCAACGAGCTGACGATCCAAATTTGCCTGGGCATCCAGAGCGGATCTCCTTTCTTTTGCTGCCCTGCCAGAGGCGTCTGGGAGAAGGAAAATGGCTATCAGGACTGCCAGCGCACCCAGGCCGATGCCAAGCCAGAGACGGTGGATGCTTGATTTCATGCTCGGATTCATCTCGTCGTCTCGCTTCCACGGCTTGCACCCCGCTGGCGAGTTGCTGGACTGCCATTGGCAGGGACCGGTGCCCCGCTGGGTTGGGTGGCGGCAGAACGGTTCACATCTGGAGCGGCCACGCCCTCACTGGCAACATTCGCACGGCTGGCAACGTCGCGTGCTACTCTTCTGGCGGCGCCAGGCTCAGGGCCATATCTCGGCAACAGCTCGTATTCAGGAGGCTCGGTGCTAAGCTGAAGAGTGTAGTCAAATTCCAGCGCGCCCCTTGAGTTTGTCAGCTCTGCCTCCCGCTCCAGGATTACCTGTGCGAACGCAAGATTGTCTTTGAGAGACTCAATAAAGTGAGTTTCTGCATCCAGCGTCCTGGATTCCCCCCTCAATTTGAGCTGTACGCTCTGATCTGTGCCCCTGGTGCGCTGAATGCTTTTTATCCGTACGTCCTGCACAAGGCTACGCTCCAGCTCAGCAGTGATTCTGGACCAGGGCAACGCCCGTTCCATCAGTATGCGCTCGGCAAGCCTCCAGCGGGGCATTTCTCGGTCGACGTCGACATCCCTGAGTTCATTCAAAATCATTGCCTGTTGTTGCTGAGCCGTCCGAGCCTGCTGTGTGATGGCCACAGTCCTCTGCCCTGCGGCGTCGGCTTCTCTGTATGCCTTGAGGGTGGCCATGACCGAAATGCCCAGACCAATGGTGCCGAGGGCAAAGGTTATCCAGGCGATCCTGCTGTGGTATAGCCTCCAGAGGGTGGGGGGAGGTGCCAAGTTAAGCTTAATGGCCGGTATGCCCATCAGATCGCCTCCTGGTTGGGGATTTCTGATTGGAACACCTTGTGGGGGATAACCCCTGCTGGCCAATCGTCCGGCCCCCAGACAAGCATTTCGGCCGGAGTCCTGCCGTCTCTGTCAAGATATGCAAGGGTAGGTTCGATGCGGTCTGAATTCCAGGTTTGGATATCGGCAGCGTCTGGCCATTGGCGGAGCAGGGTCAGCGTCCGGCTCCAGGTTGCAATGCTACCGGTGAATTTATTCTCCTCGGCTTTGAAAAGCGAAACCAACATACCAGGCTTTTCGCGGGTGGATGCGGCCCTATTGTAGAGCCATAGCCATCTTGGAACCATCTGGTGTAGAGGGCGGCCCATCTTGGCGGCCAGGTTTATCCAGGTTTCCTGAATGTCGCGGGAAATACCCGACAGGAGCCACCCCTGCTCACCGAGGGAAAGTCCCTGTACGGCATAGGAGCCTTCCACCGCCAGGGCCTGGGAGAATTTCCACTTAAAAAATGATTCCCTGGCCTCAGTCCCCTTTGGAACCTCCACAATATCTTTTACGACCATGGATGGGGCGATGAGGTCATCAAGAATCCACTTTGTGGGCATTGCCGGGAGGTGGGTCAAGGCTTGGGCCAACTGGTCTTCATTGGGGAGGCCGTTTGTAGCAATGATCTTGCCGCCTGCTACCAGCCTGTTTGGTTCAATCCAGACGATGCTACCGAGTGTAGCTTTAAAGGAAAAAATCTTCATAGAGATTTTCCTGGAGATTTTCCTGGAGATTTTCCCATGGGCCGGCGAAGGGGCATGCCCTCCGGGAATCCAGACCCACTGGTCAATTCATGGCTGTCAAAGTCAAAGTACAAAACAACCCCACTCAACTGCAAAGGATTAGTTTAAGGCTTTTTGGCCAAACACCCAAGCAGTTAGGCAAAAGTTTATGAACGTCCCCGTAAAATAGGGCCTACGAGCGTTAAATGGTGCATACCGAATAAATGTTCCCTGATAAATCAATGCAGGCGAAGGAATTTTGCGTCATGACAGAAAAAGGTGTTTGTTTGGCTAGACAATTTGCGTAATCCTAGTAGTTTGTGAGTTCTGGCGAAAGATGTGAGCCAGGCTCCATACAGCGATGCCTCAGATGCGCCTTATTTCCTTAGAACTAAATGGGTTCAAGTCCTTTGCCGACCTCCAGAGATTGATCTTTCCGGGGGGCATGACTGCCGTTGTCGGTCCAAACGGATGCGGCAAGTCGAATATCTCTGACGCATTGGCGTGGGTTTTGGGCGAACAGCGCGTCAGCATGCTCCGCGGCACTGAGATGGCCGACGTTATATTTGCTGGCACGAGCGAACGCAAAGCTACTGCAATGGCAGAAGTGAAACTGGTGCTGGAGATGCCGGATCACTCCAATCCAGGGGCAGTGAGCGAAATAACGGTTTCCAGGCGCCTTTTTAGGGAGGCCGGTAGCGATTACCGGATCAACGGCAATGAGTGTCGTTTGAAGGATATCCAGGATTTACTAATGGATACAGGGATGGGGACCAGGGCCTACTCCTTCATCCAGCAAGGGCAGATAGATCAAATTTTATCCACGAAGCCAAAAGATCGCAGGCAGCTGTTGGAAGAGGCTGCCGGCATCACCAAATACAAAGCCAGAAGGGCAGAGGCAGAGCGGAGGCTGGAAGAAACGAGGTCTAACCTCCAGCGACTGGACGACATTCTCTTTGAAAAGAGCAAGCAGCAGGACTCGTTGAAGCGTCAGGCCGCCAAGACCCGGCGAGCGCTGGAGCTGGATAAGGCAATAAGGGATACCAAGAGAATTTTGCTGACAGGCAAGGCCCTTGACTATACAGTTGCCAAGAAAGTGATAGACGTGGGCCTTGAAGACCTAGAGTCCAGGACTGCGCTACTGACCTCTCAGGCCGCAGAAAAGGCCTCTGAGGTAGAGCGTCAACGGCTGTCGCTAACAAAACTACGTGAGAAGCGTGACAAAGAGCAAAAAAAAATTGAGAATATAGACCATTCCAGCAATATGTTTGCCCACGAAAGAAAGTTTGAGCAGGAAAAATTCGAAAGGGCCGATGCTGATGCCGGCCAGGCGCGGCAACGCCTTTCAGACCTGGATTCACAAAGCGGAGATTGGACGACGGAGCTGGATATCCTCGCCGATAATCTGCTAAAGGCCCAAAAGGATCTGGATGGGCACGAATCTGGGGTCAGGGGCGTTGAAGAGGCAATAGCTTTGGCAGGAGGTTCGCTGAGGGCCATCGAGGCTGATTTGAAAGTCCTGCGTAAAAAGCGTGATGAGGCAACCTTGGCCGCCGCTGAAAAACAGAGGGCGCGCCAAGCCATCCTCGGGGAAATTGCAGGACTGGAAGGGCGTTTGGTGACACTCAACGATGAAGAGGCAATGCGGGCTCCTGCACTGGACGGCCTGAGCCAAAACTTGCAGGCTGTTTCCAGGTCGATCGATGGAGCTGAGGAACGATTTGCGGAAATAGAAGAAGCATCTACGGTACAGGCCGCGATATGCAACGAAGCCAAAGAAGCCCTCCAGACATGTGAGAATACCTTTCGTGGTGCTGAAAGCGATTTGAACGCAAGAGAATTACATATACGCCAGCTGTCTGACGCACTGAAATCGGCCCATAGCGCGGTCGGTTACGAAGAAGCCATCAAGTGGCTTGGAGAAAAAGGTATCAGCCCTGCAAAGTTGATCGATTCACTCGAAATCGACGAAGAAGCCCGCCCAGACTTGGAGCGAATCCTTGGCAACTGGATTCATTCCGTAGCCTGTAAGATTGACGAGCAGACGTTAAGGCAATTGCCCGGACAGCTAATGATATCCCCAGAGCATGACAAATCCACTATTAAGACTCCAGCACAATCCCAGCCGTTGTCTGCCTCAATCCGCTGGAAGAAGAAGATTCCCAAAGTTATGGCCGGTTTGCTGGAGAGGGTGTTTTTGTGCTCGGATGACGACTTTAAAGGCTTAGCCGATGCTTGTCCCGGTTTGGCATTTGTCTCGCCGTCCTTCATTAAGCTACCCTTCGGCCCAATTCAGGTGGGCGTAGCGCCGCCGACTGCATCCCCGATAAAAATCAAGGCGGAGTTGGACACTTGTTGCGCCCAGCGCGAATCCATCCTGGATCGCATCGAGACATTGGAGGCATCCAGGATCAAATTGGCCCAAAAGGTTGCCGAAGCTCAGGATCGTGTAAAGGAAATGGAAGATGACCGCACGCTTGCCAAGCGCTCATTGGAAGACCTGTTAGGAAAAAAGAATTCAATATCGAGACAAATTAAAGAAATTGAAGAGGCCCAGCAACGCGCCGATGCTCAATGGGAAACCTTTGAAGAAGAAAAAGCAAACCTTTCGGCCCGATTAACGGCTCTTGAAGCAGAGCATCCAGATGGCACTGAGGAGGCGGTAAACAGCGAGATAATTGCTACCGAAAAAAAACTGGTCGTGGCTCAGAAGAAACTGGACGAGCAAAGAGATTTGCTGGTGAGCGCAAATGCGGCCAGGGCCTCAGCATGGGCTGAAAGGGATTCCATCGACCAGCAGTTCCAGCACAAAAAGCGTGCCGCTTATAATTCAGGTGCAGAAAAAAAACGCATACAAGAAGAGCTTTCGCAGGCCGAAGCAAGAAAAAACGCAGCGGAAAATCGCCTAAAAGAAATTGAGCGTGAAGTACAGTCCCTGCTAAATGAAAGGTCAAAGGCTACAAAATATCAAATCGAAAATCAGCCCAAGGTTGAGCATGCAGACGAACACCTGCGCGTTTTGGAGCGGGAAGACAGAGAATTGCAGGAGGCACTCAAAAACGCTTGGCAGATGCACACCGAAGCCAAGGTTAGGGATGCCGAAATCAAGGGCAGTCGGGATACAATCGCCAAAGAAGTTGAATTGGCACTGGAGCTGTCACTACCAGACTTTCTGAATTCTATTACTCACGAGGAAAAGGAAGCCTGGGAGCAGGGCGGCCTAGTCCATGAAACTCGCCTGAGCGAACTCGAAAACCGACGCCAGGATTTGGGGAGCGTCAATGCCCTTGCCATAGAAGAACTCCAGGAAGTCGAAACCGAGCTTGCCTTTAAGAACGAGCAAAGGGCAGATGTCTTGGAATCGATGGCCGATTTAGAGGCGGCAATAAAAGACTACAACGCCACCAGCGAAGAGCGATTCAGGGAGGCATTTAACTTCATCAACTTAAAATTCCAGGAAGTTTTTCGCCAAGTCTTTGGCGGCGGTAGCGCACACCTGAGCCTCCAGGATCCAAAGGATCTGCTGGAGTGCGGAATTGAAATCACTGCCCAGCCGCCCGGGAAAACTGCTAAAGTATTGACCCTCTTGTCAGGAGGCGAAAAGGCCTTAACTGCAATATCGCTGTTATTCGCCATTTTTCATTTCAAACCAAGTCCCTTTTGTGTCCTCGATGAGGTCGACGCGCCACTCGATGAAGCAAACGTGGGGCGTTTTGCCTCCCTGGTAAATAACATGAAGGAACATACGCAGTTCATAGTCATTACGCATCAAAAGCCAACGATGATAGCCGCTGACACCCTTTATGGAGTGACAATGGAGGAAAAGGGGGTCAGTCGGCTTGTAAGTGTTCAGCTTAAAGAAGCGACAGCGATGGTTTGATGTATCTGATGTTATCGCCATAAATTCAGAGTTCATTGAGATGCGGACAGGTTTCACGATAGGCAAATTGACTGTAAAGCCAGCCTTGGCACTTGCCCCGCTACATGAAATCACAGACCATGTCTTTCGTGCGTTTATCAGGGAAATCGGCGGAGTAGGGCTGACGGTCTCCGAAATGGTTTCATGCGAGGCGCTGATCCGCAAAGCACACAAAGCAGAAAAGATGCTTATGGGAGACGGCGGCCACCCATTTGCCGTGCAGATTGTAGGTTCCCGCCCACAGGCAATGGCAGAGGCGGCACGCATAGCCGAACAATCTGGAGCAGACATAGTAGACATCAACATGGGATGTCCTGCTTCCAATATCACTGGCGGCCAGGCAGGGTCGGCCCTGTTAAAGGATTTCAGCCTGGCCGAACAGTGCGTGGCGTCTGTCGTAGAAGCTGTAAGAGTGCCCGTGACAGTAAAGACCAGGGTTGGCTGGGACGAATCGCAAAAACATCGTAAAGATTACCTCGACTTATTAAAAATGTTCGAAAATATCGGCATCGCAGCCGCGACTATACATCCCCGCACGCGGGCGCAACAATATTCAGGCAAGTCTGACTGGAGTTGCATAGCTAGGGCCACAGAGCTTGGACTGGGCTACCCAATCATCGGCAACGGAGACGTGCTTGTCCCCGATGATGCAGAAAGAATGATGGCGGAAACGGGATGTAGCGGAGTCATGATTGGCAGGGGAGCAATGTGCAACCCCTTTATATTCAATCAAATAATTGACAAATCCCTGCATGTTTCACACACAGATCAAATAAGAATTGCCATTCGCTTTTTTGAAGTTGTCATGAAGCGGTGTGAGGAAAGGGAGGCACTGCACAAAATCAAGAAATTCAGCGGCCTGTTTACAAAAGGAATTCCAGGCGCCTCCCAGTTCCGCCAAAAGCTGAGTGCCCTAAACGATCCGGCAGAAATACTGGAAGAATTAGAGATGATGGCTGGAGGTTGTTAGTTGCAGTAGGCAGTTGCGGTTTCTCATCTCATTCCACTATCGTTCCGCCACTTTTGTCACCATTTATTATAACAACCCCCATCCTTACTGAACCATCGGGCAATGGTCGCCACCGGTCTTCTTTTCCCCTTTCGCTTGAACCTCCTGGTGGTGGGCCAGATAATTTTTCTACTCTGCCATTTTCTGGATATAACCTGTACCAGTCTATCCACGGATTCCTTTCGCGCAGTTCTTGTTGCCGTTGCTTCCATTTTTCGTTGGCAACGGTATCGCCAAAGTCTTTCCCCCACACATAGTATTCCGATAATAAATTCCCCTTATCCGTCAAGAAGAAATTTTCATCCACCGCTGACATTAAAACAGTGCCAGCTTTTTCTGGACTGAACCACAAAATGGCTTCGTTAAAGCCGCCATCCGCGACCATCTTCGGAGTGACACTTTTAAAGATGTTACCTGTTTTCACCAGAGATGCTTTTTCAAGCGAGAAAACCCAGTATAGCCCAGTTGCCGTGTTAATTAATGTAGCATGTTCCGCTGTCATAAAAATTTCGCAATTATAGGCTAAATTAAAGCAAAAGTCGTTGGACATAAATTGCCTCAGATCTTCCTGACCGTGGTCTATGCTGTTCGTAATCCTGAAATCTGTTTTGCCATCTGGAAAACGGCCTAGCGCAAATGGAGAACGGTTAGCTCTGTTGTTATTATAGAGGTCACGAGATCTTGAGACTATAATAAAGCGGTTATTACTGCATGGTATTGCCCTCAAACTTTCCAAATCTGGAGGTATATATTCACCCAAGTAGTGCCATTTGTCGTTTTCATATTTTGCGAAACTCCACCTGCGATGTTGTACTCCATCTTCACTACTATATCTAGATGGCACAACCACATACTCAGCTCCGTTGTACCAATCGGGAATCCCTAAACTTGAAAAATATCCCACTGGAACCGGCAAGTCCTGCGATGCTGTTATTAATGGAATTTCTCTGATAATCTTATTGTTTTCATCAACAAACACTCTTTTTCCATTATCGGCAGGCCAGATAGCAAATTCGTCTCCAACCCAAGTGCCGTAATACTGGGCAAAACCTGTAATACTGCTTGTCACAACGACAAGTACACAAATCGCTTTTCCAATCAGTCTAAGGCAATCCACTAGCACGGTATTCCTCCAAGAAGTGCTCAAACTCTTCCTGCTCAAGGAAACTTTTCATAAGTTCCAATTATGGTTGGTATATTTGCCGCTTCAATAGGCCTGCGATTCCTGTCCAGCATTGATAAAGTGCCATCAACGTTTATCTGCCAAGTATACCTATAGTAGCCACCGTCTTGCTTTTCTCTATCGAAGCGCCCTGCCCACTCTCTGTAGCCACCGTCCATTTTTTCAGGGAACCCATCCGGTGTTGGCATCCTTTCCAGATGTCCAGAATCTGGTTGGAATTCCCACCAGTACATTTCTATTGGCTCCGACCATTTCATGTCAGTCAGGGTATCGGACATCTTCCTCAACTCCTCAATTGGTGGAGGATCGCCGGTAAAGGGTATGGAGCCGCTATTTTTTGGGGGGGGGCCGGAAAAGACGAAATTTTTAGAGAAAGTGGTGCAAATAATCCGCCCGTCCCAGGTCGGCTGAAGAGCCAAATTTACTGAAATGAATTTTTTTCCAGCCCGCAGGGCATCTTCGCTGATCTCCGGATAAATACTCTTCTTTCTCAGAAAACGGCCGTCCTCGGCATCGAATACGTACATCCACCCCAAAGAGCTGGACTGCATTACTATTTTTGAATCTGTCCTACAAATTGCGCCATCAAAGTACCTCTCCTCGCCCTTTGGGACAGGGAACTGCAAGACTCTTTCTAAAGCTAATTGGCCTTTGTTGTCTTTTTTGTAAATTCCAAGTAAATATACGCCCTTTTCATCCTCCGTGATCGGCAGTAGGGACAAAACCATGTACTTCCCGTTTTTCAAAGGAGTAATATTAAAGTAATTAAACGGTACTGCGGGGGACTCTATGGCCGCATCAAGCTGCCAGGAGTCAACTTCCCAGCGCCACAGTTCGTTAACAAATGACTTGCGCCGGCCTGTTTCCTGGTCTATTACAGAGCGTGCGCTATGAGCATACAGTTTGCCTGCCATAAAATCTCGGGTCAGACTCCTGGGGGGCAGAGTTATTTCCTCTACTTTACCCTCGGGACTCTCTATATGCACAACTTTAGACCGGGGATTATGCACCAGGCTGGAACCATCCCATATTGACTGGGCGGGAAGGCGGATTACAGAACAAACCAAAAGAATAACGGCATAACCCCCCTTATTCTTTGTGAATAGCCACTTTTTCTTTCCCGCTTTCCTTCGGAAAAAGGAAACAGACAACAACAAATTCATGACGTGCTACCTAGGGAATAAGGCTCTGTAACAAATTTTGTGTAAATGGGTTTTTCACAGAAGCCCCCTTAGAGCCTGTAAGTTTTTGGGCGGCTTCCCTATCCCCATAGATTATCGCAAATTGGTTCAGAACTGCACCCCAATTCCTTAAGGGCATAGTCCACTTCTTGGAAATGCTCTCGGAATCCTTCGCTTTGCTCGGATGTCCGAGGCTTCCACGCCAACTGCTGGGAAAAAGCTGGTATGACGCCCGCTATTCAGCTTCTTTCCAGCTTCACCTTCGTTTTGCGGGTGCCGCTTTCGCGTCACCTAATACCGAGGTGCAATCTTTTGA
>Ga0082212_10002365_pt1 | contig 27523 bp, 31 predicted proteins | sample TergutNt197P3_FD_71548 | JGI IMG/M metagenome (GOLD analysis project Ga0082212, IMG submission 71548) | Neocapritermes taracua P3 segment gut microbial communities from Petit-Saut dam, French Guiana - Nt197 P3 | ecosystem: Host-associated > Arthropoda: Insects > Digestive system > Gut ...
AATATTAAATATTATAAAAAAATTATAAATAAATTAAATAAATTTAAAAATTAATAATTTTATTATACAAGATATATAATAATTAATGAAATTAATTATATACTTTTATTAATAAATTATTATTATAAATTTAATATTATTACATATTGGCAAATATAATTTATTTAGTATTTAAAGAAATTTTAATAGCATTAACTTGACATAAAGATTCACATTGTCTACAAAAAATGCATAAATCTTGATTTACATTTATTTTTTCATCTTCTAAAGTTAATGCAGCTACAGGACATTGATTAGTACAAATTCCACAAGATTGACAAATACTTCTTTGTATATTAAATGTTCCATCTCGAACATCAGTAATTTTTCTTCTAATAAAGAAAATATCATCATCACGAGTTTCAAAAAGTTCTTCAGTTAATTCAATAGCTGTAACTGGGCAATCTGGAATACATTTCCCACAAAATACGCATTTTTCACCAATATGGATAGGAGAAGGAGTTTCAAGCCAAATGGCATCTACAGGACAAATGTTAATACATTCCCCACATCCAATGCAAATATCATCAAAAACATTGATTTTACGAATTGGTGGGAAATATCCTACTAAATCATTCATTTCAATTACAGCAATATCTGAATAAACAACATCTTCTATTTTTTCAGTTATTATTCTTGTAACATTGATTTCAAATTCATTTTCTATTTTTGATGACATAACATTAATCAAATTAGATAATATTGAATCTAACTTTGATATGTCATTAGATAACTTTTTAATATCTTTATCAATAATATCCGAAGCAATCTCTAAAGATCGAATCTTATTAAACGATTCAAAAGCTTTTTTACGGGAAGAGTATTTTATAGCAATAGATGGACATACATCCATACATTCTTCACATCGAGCACAGTATGATGGATTAATATAAGGTAATTTACTTGTTTTTCCTACATTAATAGCTCCACGAGAAGGACACACTCTTGTACAAGTCATACATCCTATACAGTCTTTTTGATTTACAACAATTGCTCTTCCACCAGAAACAGTTCTAGGAAGAATTTCGCCATATTTTATTGCATCTGTAGGACAAGATCTAAAACAATACCCACAGCTAACACATTTATCTTCATCTATTTCACTATGTACTTCTTCAGTTCCAGAAGAAGTTAAATGAATTGCTCCAGTTTTACAAGAAGAAACACATGCCCCACAAGCTTTACACAATTTAGAATTTATATTAGGAATATTCTCCCTAATTGGTTTGGACAATTTAGTTTCCATTTTAATAGCATCATAAGGACAAGCTTCCCTACATAAAACACATCCAAAACATTTTTCATTAATTTTAACGAGATTATTCTGACTATCAATATATATTGCATCTATAGGGCAAGATTTAAGACAAGGTTTATCTTTACATATTGCACATTTATTATTATCAATTTCATAACTGATTTCAACATCCCTTAAAGGTTTTGTGCTTTTTTTAGTATAAACCTCCATAATCATCATCTCCTAATTAATAACAATAAACTTTAATAAATATATTTACAAAATTTCACAAAGATAATCACTTATTAAGCTGAAATTCTTTTAATGTAATCAAAATGACCATTTCACCATCAATTTCATCAAGTAAAAATTTAGCTACAAAATATTTCACAACATCAAAAGGACATGTTTGATAACAATTACTACACCTTAAACATTTTTTAGGATTTCTTTTAACTCCATTTATCTCTGGATTGTAGCTAATTGCATTAGTTGGACATTCGTTAATACAAAGGCGACATTTCACACATTTAGATTCATCCCAACTAATAATTTTAATTTTTAATCTATCTGTAGCATTTTCAATTATCTCAAAAGCTACTTCTTCATCAGGCAGTATTTTTAATGCTTCATCCCAAAATTCAGATAAAGGTAATTGGAACTTAAGTAATTTTTCATGAGATAATTCCTGTAATTCTTCATCTTTACTTTCAATGAACTTTTCTAAAGTATTTACAACCAATTTTATTAAGGATTTTTGATCTTCTAAGTTGTCAACAAATACACCTTTCATAGCTCCTTTAACAGGACACACTTCTAAACAATTCCCACAAGAAATACATTTAGATTGATCAACTGCAATTTTATTATCTTTTTCAATTATTGCATCTTCAACAGGACACTCCTTCATACATTTTTTACATTTAATGCATAGAAAATCATCAACTATATATTGGCGTTTTGAAGGAATGATATTAAATTTTTCTCGGATTAAATGATTTTCACCACAACGAAGAGTTTTAGGTTCAGAGGGACACACTTCTGCACAAAACCCACATCTAATACAAGCTCGTGTATTGATTACTGGAAAAGTTATTCCTTCCCCATCTTCCCCATCAGCATCTCTTACAAGTTTAATAGCTTGAGGTGAAGGACAAGATTGAGTACATGCTCCACAACCTATACAATATTCTTTAAGTACTTCTGGAAAATCTCTAAATCTATCCGGTTTTTCTATAATATCCTGTTTAGATTTTGCATCAGTAAACCCTTCAACAAAGGTTTTTCTTGCAAATTCATACAAATACCAAATTACAGAAGACATATTTTACCCTTATTATTCTAATAAACTTTATTTTATATTATTAATACAATTTTAATATTATTCTACATTAATACTATTCCACATTAATACTATTCCACATTAATACTAATCACATTAATACGATTCTATATATTTACTATTCCAATTTTTTTATATTATCCTAACAATTTAAAACTATTAAAAATTATCACTTTAAATTAAAAATATCCTTAGTGAAAGTTTCTTTTTTATTAACATCAATAATAGCTACCCTTTCTGCACATGCAATACAAGGATCTGAAGTTGCATAAGTGGCTACAGCATCAGCTACGGTTGCAACATCTTTAAGCATATATTTAGCACAAGAATCAATATTCATAATACTTGGAGTTCTAATAGAAATATGTTTAATTAAGTTACCATTAGTTTCAGCCATATAAGTTACTTCTCCCCTAGGAGCTTCATTTCTCCATTCATCATAGCCAGAACCTATTTCAACCTCAGTTCGAATTTTTCCTTCAGGTAAATTCTCAATAGCTTGTCTAATTAAATCAATTGATTGGGGAATCTCATTAAACCTATTCATAGTTCGAGCATAATTATCTCCTTCTTTTCTCCATATAGGTTTAAATTCTAAATTATCTCTGTAAGTATAATGCTCTTCTCTTAAATCATGTTTTAAACCAGAAGCCCTACCAATAGGACCCACAGCCCTTCCTTTAATAGCTTCATCCTTTGTCATCTTTCCAACATCTTTGGAACGAAGACCAACAAGTGGACCCCCTTTAAATATTTCCACATACCTATCAAAATCTTTTTCTACTAAAGATAATTTTTCTAAAATTGCATCAAGATGAACTGGTTTAGCATCCATACGGACACCACCAACAACATTCCAACCCATATTAACCCTATTTCCGGTTAAAAGTTCAATAGCATCCATAATATGCTCTCTTAATGACAACATATACATGAATAACGTTTCATGTTCCATAGTTTTGAAATAAGTAGAATTAGCTAAAAAATGACTTTGTATTCTATCTAACTCATTGGTAATAACTCTTAAAAATTGAGCACGTATTGGAGCTCGAACATCGGATATTTTTTCAATTACCTCAGCAAATGTCTGAGTATGCTCATAAGAACATATTCCACAAACTCTCTCAGAAAGATATATACATTTTTGCCAAGTTTTACCTTCCATGATTCTTTCAATTCCTCTGTGAACATAACCATAATCAATTTCAGCTTTTAATATCCTTTCACCTTGAGTATGTAATTTAAGTCGAAGAGGTTCTTTTAAACCTGGATGAATAGGGCCAATAGGCAATATCATTTATTTTCCCCCTTCACTAACTTCATTTGCACTATTTTTACCATTCATTTGTCTTCCTTTAGCTGCAATGGCACCTGGGGCTACAGCAAGAATTGCTTCTAAAATTTCACTAGGTCGTGGCGGACAGCCAGAAATTTCTGCATCTACTGGAATAAAGTCAGAAACAGGAGCATGGACATTTCCACCTTCTTGATTGAAAACATCACCAGATAATGGACAATTGCCTATACATGCAACTACTTTTGGTTCAGGAGCTTTAGTATATATTCTCCGCAAGTTTTTAATCCATTGTTCAGTAACTGCTCCAGTTACCAATATCACATCAGCTTCACGAGGATTATTGTGAACATAAATACCATATTGTTCAAGATCATATCTAGGAGAAAGAAGTGCAACAACCTCAACGTCACATCCATTACATCCTCCACAATTCACTAAACAAACATGGATAGAACTTTTTCTCACAACATCTTTAAGAGCATTTAACATTTGGTGACCTCTTATATAGTAATATTTTTAATATCATTACATTATTCAATATTAATAATTTTAAACTATTTTAAACTATTTTATTTAAATATATGAATAGTTTATTGTTATTTTTTATTTTGTTTATTTTAATATTTATTTTTTTATAAATTTTACTTTATTCAATAAAATTATTGATTATATTTAGATTATCATTTAATTATTATTTATTATTATAAATTATCTATTGTATTATATTTCTATATAATTTAATTATTAATTATTATAAATTATCTATTGTATTATAATTAGATAATCATTTAATTTAATTATTAATTATTATAAATTATCTATTGTATTATAATTAGATAATCATTTAATTTAATTATTTATTATTCAAATTATCCATTGATAATATTTTTATATAATTTAATTATTTATTATTATAAATTATTATATATTTTACATATCTATATAAATTAAATTATAATTATTCAAATTATTTATTGTATTTAATTATCTATATTATTCTATTAAAAGCAAATTCAAAACTTGTTTTTTACCATCTTCCAATGCATTATTGTATTCTTTTCCATCAATGATTTCTTTAACTAAATTCATTTTAATTCTGTTTGCTTCTTCTATAGTGATTAATTTCATTACATCACATAACCAACAAAACTTTAAATCAACATGGAGTTTCATAGCAATACATTTTGGTTTAGCTGATTCAAAAGTTGGGTGAAGAGATTCTAAACTAGACATATCCAAATGATTCATTAAAATATTCTCAAATTCTTCATTGGAAATCTCTAAATCATTGGCTAAAGGAGTAACAATATCTTCATTCCATTTAAAGCTTCGAAGAATCCTTAATTTCATTTTTTCCAATAATTTTTTATCTTCATCCACATTATCACCAAGATAATAATTTAATAATTATAATATATAATTTTATATTGATTTAAATAATTTTATATGAATTTTATATGATTTTTATAATTTAATATTATAATATTCTAATATTTTTAAACTAAGTTATAAACTCTAAATTAAAATATAACTAATAATCCATATAATAGCTGATATAACTATTCCAATAATAGTCTCTTTTCTCCCATATCCAGGTCTCATCCCTATTACCAAAGCTATTAAAAATAAAGCTATTGAAATTAAAATTTCTGGAGCAATAAATCCAAATAATCCAAATAATCCAAAATTAAATAGAAGAATCCATCCAACTAGAGATATAATTAATGAAATAATATCTATATCATTATAAACAAAAGGTTCTCCATGTTTTTTATAGCTTATTAAAAGACCTAAAATTGATCCAATAATGAAGACCAAAATATATATTAAATAATAAGATTCATTCATTATACCACTTTAAGATTAATTTATTCATTATTAATTAATTATGATAATTATTTATTGTTGAAAATTGCTTGTTGAAATTTATTATAAAATCACATAGGTTTGTAAAGTACAATAAATCCTAATGCAATGATTATTAATGTTATTATAAAAACTATACTCTCTAAATTTTCAGCTAGGTGTATAAATTTTTTTTTGTTTTGCAATAGTATTAAAGGAAACATTATAAATGCAAATATGGTAACAGGAATAACTTCCCATCTTTGTAAAACTACTGTTAATCCACTAGCTATTATAATTCCAATGGCTACAAGTGATGTCAGTATGATAAAATCTTTTTCTTTATTCATAATATCTCCATATTTTATATTAGTTACTAATTCAATAATAATTTATAATTGATTGATTTAATTACTAATTAGTTAATCTGAATATTTATCTATTAATATAATTATTTCTAATATATAATTAGTAAATAATAAATCAGTAATATGTGTATTTAAACAATTAACATTAATAAAAGTGAACCTCCAATTCCAATAATAGCTATAGTAATTTGAGTCATAACAGAGTGATTAGGATTAAGTATTGGAGTAGTAGCATTTATAAATGCTGTTATGCCAGTAATGGTAATCATACCTATTAAATACCAAAGTATAGAAAGTGGTCCAAAGAAGACTGTTAAAAAGACCCATAACAGTATATACCAAGATATAGATTCAGAAAACATCATATATCCTCTTAAAAGACCAAAATGTTCAGTTTCAAACCCAGAAATAATATCTTTTCCTTTAGTAATTGAAAATGGAGAGTAAGGTGATTTAGAGACAATAAGTACAAAAAACATCAATGCTGCTAAAGGTAATGAAAATATTAAAGGTCCATTAGTCATTTGATAAGTAGCAATTTCACCAATATTCATAGTTCCAGTTTGAAGAAATATAATAGCTAAAACTGCAAATAATGGAAGTTCAGCTGCTGCTGAGAAAACTGCTCTTACACAACTCAATTTACCATAAGGAGAACCTGAAGAAGATCCTGCATTATGTTCAACGATTTTATAAACTGCATAAATTGCAAATATTATTAATAATGACCCCTGGCTAACAGGTCCAATAATTACCGCAGTAATCCATATAGCACAATACATACAAGCAATAGCTATATAAAATGGCATAGCTGCAGTTTTTGGAAAAGAAGTTTCTTTAAAGAAAAATTTTAAAGAATGGAGAAAATGTTGTATGATTGGAGGGCCTGGTCTAAGCTGCACTCGAGCCATAACTTTTCTATGAAGCCCTAATAGCAAACTTCCAAGCAAAAAAGCTATTAAAACATTTATAATAATATTAGCCATTAAATTCATAGTATCCATCAAAGAGAACATATATACTACTATAAAGATTAAATATAATTATTGCATTAAAACAATATTATATATTAAAATATATTAGATTATTAAAATTAAAAAATATCTTATATAAGACTCTAATATCCAATAAATGGTTCTTCTCTTTTTTCCTCCTCTTCATCTTTATTACCTTTCGCCATAGTTATTAAACCTAAAGAAAGTATAAATATTGGTATGAATACAATAGCTATTCCATAAACAATCCAAGTAGCAGGATTAAATATTAAAGCATAAATTATTAACAATAAAGATATTATTAATAGAAAATAGCTAGATATCATTAATTTATTCATTTTCACACCTTGATTAATTATTTAATTATTAATTTTTTATTAAGTTATTATTATTAAAAGAACTTCAATTACTCTTATAATTACCATTAAAGAACTTAAATGGATAATTAATATGAATGGAGAACCTGGAGTCCTAAACATCTCAGCTTTTGTGGCGAAAAATGGTGCTATACCAGTTTCACCAGCTACTCCTATAAGTAATAATATTGCTCCAAATATCATCATTGGAGTAGTAGCTAAACCTGCAATTACAAATAAACTAAGACTTCCAGTAGCTGCTAGAATTATAGCTGCACCACCAAATAATGGAAGAGATGAAATCATAGCTATTATTCCATATTGATAAGCAGCATCAAGAACTTCAATTTGTTTAACAGCCGAAACTATACCTACATTAACTATACCAATTAATGTAATAAATAAAGTTAAATTAAACAAATCACCAGTTATCATAGCTCCAGCAGTAGCTAAACCACAAACTATAGCTAAAAATCTTCGAACTTTAAATTCTGCTAATCCTACTGAAACTTTGTTATCTTTTAAACTTCCAAAACTTGCTTCAACCTGAGTTTCAGTTCGACTCATAGCTATTAATGCAGTGAATATTAAAACAACAACAAACATGAATAAATGGAAGGGGGTTAAATAAAGTACAATATCTCCTAAAGGTATTGTTCCAAGTAAGTCACCACCTAATGTTGTAATATCCATATTAATCCTCTTTATTTTCTATTTGAATTGTGTTATATTTTTTTTAATATATTTGTAAATATTTTTATAAATTTTATAAAATTATTATATAATTATTATATGAATAATATTATTATAATTATTAATTATATATAATTATTAATTAATTATTAATTTAAATTATTAATTAATTATTAATTTAGATTATTATTGAATTATTATTTAAAATTATTATTTTAAATTAAATTATCATTCTCTTTTATATTCCTCTCTCATCATTGTTCCAATTAATCCTAATTTTGAAGCTACCTTCAAAACTAAACCACATGCAGCCATAAACAAAGCAATTAACCAGTATTGAGGTGCAATGAAGAACAATATAAATCCAATTATCCATAAACACCAAGAAATTCCAGATATTCCCCCTATACCATCGATAGTCATAATAGGCAAATCTCTTGATTTTTTAGATAATACATAGAATAATATTCCTCCACCAGCTACAGCTCCACCAGTAAATCCAGTTAAAAATGCACCAAATAATATCATTACAAGAGCAATAAAGTTCGGAGCAGTTGTCAATATTTCCATATCAAGAGATAATGGCAAAGGTAATAATGAAGGTTTTTTCACAATAGCTCGATCAGGAGATGGAGTAGACTCTATTTTTCTCATTTCACGAGATATTAGAATCTCAGAAATTGCCATAATTTCAGCTAACTCAACAACCAAACCTGGAAGAATCAATGCTTCTGCTAAATCAGTCCCAACAGCTGCAACTATTATAAGCATAGCTATGCCTACAATATCAGTCAATATAAGAACATGAATATCTCTTTTTTGAATAGCAATTCCAGTTAAACTAATAAAAGCTATAATAATAGCTACATAAATTGCAGGAAGATATAATGATGCTGTGATAGCTGGAACAAACTCTGGAACTAATATAGCCATCTATTTATCCTCCCCACTATATTTATTTTCTAGATTATAATTTGTATTAACATTTTTATTAACATTATTTGTATTAGTATTATTAGTATCCTTTACATTAGTATTATTTTTATTGTTATCTGTACTAATATCCATATTTGAATCAATATTTAATGGATTTTTATTGTTATCTGTACTAATATCCATATTTGAATCAATATTTAATGGATTTTTATTGTTAGAATAATCATTAGGATGTTTTTTTCTATTCATAGTAAAATTAACAGCTAACCAAGAAGCTATTATAAAAGACATCATCAGTATACTTGATTCTAAAATTGTATCCAATCCCCTAGTATAATAGAGAACTTCATCAATTAAACCTCCTGGTGAAGAATAAATTGAAGTTCCAAAGTAAGGTGATAGCGATTGAACTAAAATAGCTTGTGGCGACATATAAGAAGTTATCATTCCTAAAACTTTTGCATTTTCTGGATATTGAGCTTTAATAACACCTGGAATCTCTAAAACTTTTCCGCCCCTATCATAAGGAGCAATAGAAAGACCTTCATCAATTTGTTCTTGAGGAGCAGGTCTTGTATACAATTGATCAATATCTAAACTTAATGGAATTAAAAAACCAACTAAAAGAACTAAAGCCAATACTAATGAGAATAACTTTGGGATTCTCTTAGGAGTAGCTAATGCATTCCATAACCTGCCAATTCGACTCATACATCTGCCCCCATTTCTTCTAGTCTTGTAATAGCTCTAAGTAAAATTAAAGTAATAGCTGCAGTAGCTGCAACAAAAGTCATAAGAGCTAAAGTATGATTAAAGCTAAGAAATATTAATGAAACACCAATAGCTGCAATTTCAGTATTAAAAGTTCGTACAATAGGGTCTTTAACACCAGGACCTGCAAGAGTAGCAATACTTCCAAGAATAGCTAAAACACAACCCGTATAAAAGAAAATCTCAACTTCAATCAAATAAATCACCTTCAGTCGGATTTTGATTGTTTTTATTTCTATGTCTAATTTCATTAGTTTTTATTATAGACATAAGGAATATAACTGTGGAAATTGGTCCAAATAGAGCAATAACTAATGCTACATCTAAATATTTAAATGAAACAACAGCTAGTAAAAACCCTGCCTCCATCATTGCAAACATGATAAGTTTATCAAGTGGTTTTACAAGCAAAATAATTCCTAAAGCACCTATAAACATTAAAATTATTGAAATTGTCGTTATATTAATAAAGTCTAAAGGATTCATTAAATTCACCAAGTCTTGTCAATATTCAATTATTAGCACTAAAATTTAAAGTAATTTCATTCATCAAGAACAATTTCATTATCTAATCTATTCAAAGTATAAGCAATTGCATTGGAACCTATTGTAGAAGTTATAAAGAACGTTACAGCAATTATAAGACCAAATGGACTGTTAACAAATAATGCTATTAGTGCTGAAACAGCAAAATCAATAACATTAATGTATAACATTCTTTCAGCTTTATCTCTAGCCAAAAGAGCTCTTATAGCCATTATGATAATAATTATTCCAATAATTTCTTCTATCATCTCAACCATCCAATATTATTCTAATTCTGTATACCTTCCCAGTAATTTAGCTATTTTTCCAAGTAATTTAGAGGAACTTGGATGATGTAGACCTTGAATAGTAGTTATAGCTATTACCATTCCTACAACAAACATTTCTGGACTTATACCTATAAAAGAAAAAAGACATACTATAACAGTTGTAGTAAGCGCACCAGTAGTTCCAGCATACCCCGGATCTGCACAAAGCCTATTCCCAATATAAACAAAGAAAGCAGCGATGATTCCTCCTTCAATTCCTATAAGCATGACCCCAATCGAAGCTAAAAGTGTGCCAGCAGACGCATCTGGAGAACAAAGAATATTTCCTTGGAAAAATCCTCCAGAAAGATCCCCTCCCCTACTTTTGATATTTCTACCAACGATATCAGCACCTTTAACACCTGGAGCTTCAGGTAAACCAAGATAAGTATCAATAAGAACAAAATTTATCCAGGTTATAATAGCTGCAATAATTATTCCAAGTATTTCATTCATTATTTATCTCCTTAGTTTTTTTAGAATTTGAAGTATAAATCATTTAAATTATTAATTTAATCATTAATTTCATTATTCATATCATCAACATTATCCTCATTTTGATTAAGAGGTTTTGGAAATACATAATCAAATGCAAATCTAACAAAATATGCAGAAACAACACCCCAAAATACTGCTAAGATAATTCCATCATAAACCCAGAAGAAATTGACAGAAAAACAAATTGCAAGAAAACCTATAGCAAAAATAGGTGTTGGAAATACAGCACTTTTATCAAAAGAAAACCTAATTTGTTTTTTTGGAAGTAAAGGCAATCTAAGCCCTAATGCTATTACTATAGAAACAATTGCTGCAATCAAGTAATTTAGTATAATGTATGTTTCACTAAGATGAATAATCATGATAAAATGTAAGATGTACAATATATATAAATGTTTTTATTTAATCTATCAAAAATCATTTTACAAGTAAGAAAATATTTTAAAAATTATAATATTCACATTATTAAATGGAAAATCAAAATCAATAATATTAACAACATTAAAATAATAATAAAAGCAATATCATATTAAAAATTATAAAACAATAAAAAATAATTTAATCAAAAGAAAAGAACTAAAATTATAAAAGTAATAACAAAAAAATAACTTGAGAAAAATTATTTTAAACTTCATAAATGAAGAAAAAATGGAAATAATAAGTACTAGTATCAATAAATATACTAAATTATAAAGATTATTTAAATATATCTTCTGAAAAATTATATTAAAAAAAGTTATATTATTAAATTATTATTATTATTATTAAATTTATATCAAAAAAAATTATTTTACATTAAATTTTTTATTATAAATATAATTTTTATATAATTAAATTAATCAATATACAAATCATTTTCTAAAAGAATTATTTTATAGATATTCTATAAAAGAACATTAATTATAAATAGTAGAATTATTAATTACAATTTAAACATAATAAGGATTCGGCATAATACACTATTAGATAATTTTAAATAAGTTAAAAATTTTAGGTAATCAAATGAAAAACAAAAATATAGTTGTTACAGGTGGTTTAGGATTCATTGGTTCACATATTGTAGAAGAACTAGTTGATAATAACAAGATTACAATCATCGATGATAAATCCTCTGGAAAACTAGAAAATTTAGTTAATCCAAACCATAAAAATATTAATATTATTATTGAAGATTTAAGTAAAGTAGACTCAAGTGATTTAAAACCAGTACTCAAAGGTGTTGACTATGTATTTCATTTAGCTGCTCTTGCAAGTGTTCCTATAAGTGTTGAAGATCCTGTTAAATCTGATAAAAATAATGTGGGAGCTACTGTTAAGTTACTTACAGCAGCTAAAGATGAAAACATCTCAAAATTCATTTTTTCTTCATCTTCAGCAGTTTATGGTGAAAACCCAAATATGCCTCTTAAGGAAAGTGAGCCACTTAGACCATCTTCACCTTATGCTGCATCAAAAGCTTCTTGTGAAGTTTATTGCCATTCATTTTTAAAAAGTTATGGATTATCTTGTGTTTCCCTTAGATATTTTAATGTTTTTGGCCCTAGACAAGATGTAAATTCTCAATATGCTGCAGTAATTCCTAATTTTGTTGATTCGCTTATTAATGATAAGCAAGCCATTATTTACGGTGATGGAGAGCAAAGTAGAGATTTTGTTTATGTTAAAGATATAGTTAAAGCCAATATTGCAGCTGCAATAAGTGATTATACTGGAGTTGTAAATATTGCTTCTGGTGAAGCTATTACTATAAACCGACTATATAAGATTATTAAAAATACTATTGGTTCAAACCTTGATCCGCTTTATAAAGATGAACGTGCTGGAGATATAAAACATTCTTTAGCTGATGTTAAAAATATGAAAAATATTGGATTTGAAGTTGATTCTTCTAATTTTAACAATAATCTTGAAAAAACCGTGAAATGGTTTAAAGATAATAAATAGTTAAATTAAATGATTTTTTAAATCATAATAGTTTAATTTAAAATCAAATACAAATAATCAAGATTAACAAAAAAGCAAAACCTATAACCAAAATTAAACAAATAACCAAATATCAATAATCAGATTAAACTAAAATAGAACCTAATTATCAAGATAAACAAACAAATTTTAAATTAACAACAAGTGAAAAAATGAGTGCAATAAAAGAAACTTTTAAAAATACTAGTTGGCTATTTATTTCTCAATTGATAACAAGTATTTTTGGCTTTATTTGGATTGTTTTATTAGCTAGGTATCTAGGAGTTTCTGATTTTGGAATAGTGAATTTCGCCATTGCCCTTACAACTATATTAACTATATTTATTGATTTAGGAATTACTATTTATACTACAAGAGATTTATCAAGATATCCAGATTTAGCTTCAAAATATATTGGAAATGGTATTCCACTTAAAGTTTTTCTGTCACTAATTACATTAATAGTTACATTAATAATCATTTCACTCATGAACTATGATTTATTTACAATAGAAATTATTTTATTATTTATAATACATTTTAGCTTTTTAAGTATGGGAGACTTTTTAAAAGGAGTTTTCCAAGCATTTGGTAAACAGAAATATCAATCAATTGGAATAATCATAAACAATACATTGGTTTTAATTGGAACATTAATTCTAATTTACTTTAATCTGAGTTTGATTTTCGTAGCTTTATCATATATTAGTGGAAGTCTAATATCTGCAATTTATTTATTTATTAAAATTAGAAAAAAAATTATATTTCCTAAAATAGAATTTGACTTTAAATTTTGGAAAAGTTCTATTAAACGTTCTATTCCTTTTGGAATAACAATTATATTTACAACACTCTTTTATCTAATGGATAGTGTAATGCTTTCATTTATGAGTGGAAATACAGCTGTTGGAATCTATAGCTCTGCGTATAAAATAATATACGTATTTACTACTTTATATACTGTTTATACATTTGTTGTTTTTCCATTAATGTCAAAATTCTATAAGGATTCTGAAAATCTTTTAAGAATTTCATATGAAAAATCTGTAAAATACTTAATAATGATGATGTTGCCAATAGCTGTTGGAATGACATTTTATTCAGAATATATAATTACATTAATATTTGGAAATGAATTCTTTTTATCTGGAAATGTTTTAAGAATACTTGCTTGGAATGTTTTATTTGTTATGATTAATGGAGCATCTGCAAACCTATTAAATTCATCTAATAATGAAGTTGCAGTTACAAAAATAAATGGAATTGCATGTTTAACTAATTTTATACTTAATTTAATTTTAATATATTACTTAAGCTATATTGGGGCAAGTTTAGCTACAATTATAACTGGAATAGTAATTTGTATTTTAATGTCATATGTCATAATAAAAGGTAAATACAAGCCAAAAATCACCTTAATTTATGATATAATAAAAATAGCTATAGTGGGACTAATCTTAGGAATTATATTAAGTTTAATTAATGTTAATTTCTGGATAGCTATTCCAATATCTATTGTTATTTATATTTTCAGTTTAATCTTGAGTAAATCACTTGATTCAACTGATAAAGCTGTTATAAAAGAAATTATTGGCAAATAATGGTTAAATGTGCTTTTTTTAAATATTTTTTATATAAAATATTTTTCAATTACTTACATTATTTTATTAAAATATTATTAAATTTATTATTTATAAAATATTTATTAATTTTAAAAGTATAACTTAATTATTTATTATATATTTAATTATATTATAAATTGTTATTATTTTAATATAATATAACTTAATTATTTATTATATATTAATTAAATTATAAATTGTTATTATTTTAATATAATATAACTTAATTATCTATTATATATTAATTAAATTATAAATTGTTATTATTTTAATATAATATAACTTAATTATCTATTATATATTTAATTATATTATAAATTAGATTATTAATTATATAGTAATTAGAATATTAATATAATATAAACTAAATTCTTAATTAAGTTAATTTGTTTTTCAATTATTTCATTAATTAAAAATTTTAATAAAATTAAAAAAATTGTAACTAACAGTCGTTAGTTTTATATAATATAAAAACAAATTAACTAACAAACACTAGTTAGTAAAAAATAGTTTTAAATAATTATACATTAAACATTATAAAATAATTAAAAGGAGGATACTTGCCTATGGGAAAAAAATCATCAATTTCTACAAAAGAAAAGATATTTGAAGTATCTATAGATTTATTTTCAAAAAAAGGGTATGATAATGTTAGTATTCGTGAAATAGCAAAAAATGTTGGAATAAAAGAAAGTTCCATATACAATCATTATTCTGGAAAAGAAGCTATCTTAGATGCAATTTTTGAATATTATAAAGAAAATATAAAAAAAACTAAAACTTACTATGAAGAGGTAAATTGCATCCCTTCACAAATAAAACCCAAAGAATTTTATCATTACGGATCTGAAGCTATAAAAATTCAATTTAAACGAGAAAAAATGAGTAAAATTTTACGATTAGTTTTTATAGAACTCTATCACAATGAGAAAATTCGAAATTTCTTTACAGAAGAACTTATTAATCGCCCCATCCACTTTTGGTCTTCAGTTTTTAAACTTTTCATAGAAAAAGATATCATTAGTAATGTAAACCCAAAAAAATTAGCTAAAAGATACCATAAATATGCAATATTTCTACTATTTGAATCAATGATACTTAAATATGATAATAATTCAAAAAAATCCAATATAGAAGAAGTATTTTATGAAATAGAAGAGTATTTCAATTTTATTTTGAATTTAGTAATTATAAAAAAAGTAAAACTGTAAAAAATACAAGAAAAATCAAAAATAATACTAATTAAAAAAAATCCAACAAAAATTAGAAATAAAAACTTCAAAAAGCAGATAAAAAAAACAAACAAAAACAATCCAAAAAGCAGATAAAAAAAAACAAACAAAAACAATCCAAAAAGCAGATAAAAAAAAACAAACAAAAACAATCCAAAAAGCAGATAAAAAAAAACAAAAAAAAGCAGATAAAAAAACAAATAAACAATAAAAATGAGGAAAAATTATGAAAATTTTAATTGCATATTATTCAAGAACTGGAGTTACAAAAAATACTGCAGAAATTATATCAGAAAAAATAGATTGTGATATAGAAGAAATAAAAGATACTAAAAATAGATCTGGAATCATTAACTATATTAAATCGGGTAAAGATGCAATGACATCAACACTAACCAAAATAAAATCTATTGAAAATGACCCTTCCCAATATGATTTAATGATAATAGCTAGTCCTGTGTGGGCAGGTACAATGGCTTCTCCCATATTAACATATTTAACTGAAAATAAAGATAAATTTAAGAATGTTTCTTTTATTAGTACTTGTAAATCCACTTGTGAAAAAGCATTAGAAGATATGGTTAAAATTACTGAAAAAGAACCTATAGCTACAATGTTTGTTGACAAAAATGATGTAGGTCATAAATTAGAAAATAAAATTGAGTTATTTGTTCAAAAAATAAACAATTGAATGTGTTTAATAAATAAAAATTATAAAATTAATAAAATAAACACTTTAAAAAAAAAGAGATGTAAATATGGAAAAAAACAAAAAAATTATAATTATTATTTCATTTGTAACCATAATTTTAACTGTAATTATTATTGCATTCCTAACTGTTGGCCACATGTTATTTATGACACCTAGTGAAACTGGAGAATTCTCTAATTCAAGTATTCACATTTTAAAAAATAATATTAACAATGTGTATATAATTAATTCAACTGATGGATATATAGTTATAGATACAGGTTCTGATTTGAAAACAGTTAAAGAAGAATTAAAATATTTTAATATTACTCCCTCAGATGTTAAACACGTTTTTCTAAGCCATAGTGATTATGACCATATTGGAGGAATTAGTTTATTTAAAAATGCTAAAATATATGTTAGTGAAGACATGTTAGAAATTAATGGTTCAAAAACAGTACTTTTTGAGCGAAATCCTTTAGATACTGAAATCACTGCAGAAAATGTTAATTTAATTACTGACGAAGAATTAATATTAGGAGATGTGAAAATAAAATCTATTAAAACACCAGGACATACACCAGGACATATGGTTTATCTTATTTATGATAAATACTTATTTACTGGAGATGCTGTCCAAATAAGTGAAAATAGTTTAAAAATACATCCATTTACTATGGATGAGAAAAAAAGTAATGAATCTATAGAGATTATCAAAGAGACTATTAATGAGATTATTAAAAATGATGGTTACGTTTTCACAGCTCATTATGGATATTATAAAGCTCAAGATTTAAATTTAAATTAAATAATTGATTTAATAAAAGACCAATACACTATTTAATTAAATAATTTATCATTTAATAAAATATCAACAATATTTTAAATTTTTACTATAATTATTAATTAATTTTCATGTAATTGTTTAATAATTATATTTAAATATAATAAAAATAATTTTAATATAATTATAAATAATTAAAAAAATAATAAATTTTAATAATTTTTTATATATATATTATATATATTATATAAAATAATTAAAGTAAAATAAATTATAATTTTAAAAATTAAAAAATAAATTAATATTTTTATAATTTAAATATATTAATAATTTAAAAAATTGTTTAATTATATAATTATTAAAATTGAATTAAATAAATAATAATTTTAAAAATTTTAAATAAATAATAATTTTATATATAAAAAAATTTTTGTAATGAAATAAAACTTTATAATAAAATAAAAATTTTAAAAATTTAAATAAATAAAAACTAAAAAGTGATTCTATGTCATTTATATCATTAATTTTCAAAAACCCTTTTCGAAATAAAAGTAGGGCACTTCTTGCTATTATTGGAATTGGAATAGGTATAGCTACAATAGTGGCACTTGGAGCTATTACAGCAGGTTTAAGCTCAACTATGGACGACACACTTCATGCTGGAGGATCTGATTTTTCTATAAGTGGGAAAACAAACGACACAACTACTACCAATCCATTTGGAACAGGTACTTTTAGTGAGGAGTGGGTTTCTATAATTGAAAATGTTAGTGGAGTTGAAAGTGCTGCAGGAGTTTATATTGGAATGGTTTCAGTTCCTGATGCTCGCTTTTTTACATTGATAGGTCTTGATCCAGATGCTACGGGTTTTGCAGATTTAAGAGTTACAGAAGGTAGATTATTTACAGGTGATGGGAAAGAATTAGTATTAGGTAAACTATCTGCAGAAAGACTTAATAAAACAGTAAATGATACTTTAAAGGTAAATAACAAAGAATATAAAATAACTGGAATTTTTGAAAGTGGTGATGCTAATCAAGACAGAGGAGGATATACTACTATTGAAAATGTTCAAAAATTACTAGATGATGAAGGAAACATAAGTATGATTTATGTTAAAGTCAGAAGTGGTGTTGATGTTGAGGAAGTTACTAAAACAATTGAAGATAAATATGGAGATAATATTACCACTGTAACATCAATTTCTGATATTGAAACTATAGCTGATGCACTAAATATGGTTAATAGTGCATCTTTTGCTATTTCTCTTTTAGCCATAATAATTGGTGGAATTGGAATAATAAACACTATGATAATGTCAGTATATGAGCGAACAAGAGAAATTGGTGTTTTAAAAGCTGTTGGTTGGAAAGGAAAAAGAATCTTAGCAATGATACTTGGTGAATCCATTGTTCTTACCATCACAGCAGGAATATTTGGTTCTTTATTTGGAATTGTTGGAATTGAACTTTTAAGTTATTGGGAACTTTTAGGATCAATGACCCCAATATATACTATAGATATATTCGTACAAGCGTTTACAGTAGCAATTGTCGTTGGTTTAGTTGGAGGATTCTATCCTGCATGGAGAGCTAGTAGACTACCACCTACAGAAGCATTGAGATATGAATAATAATAAAAACAAGATAATAGTTAATTGTAGGTGAGTTATTATGGCAAATATAGTTGAAATTAAAGGATTAGAAAAAAGTTATGAAAAAGGACGTATAAAGGCTTTAAATGGAATAGATCTTGATATAAAAGAAGGAGAATTTGTTTCAATCATTGGCCCATCAGGTTCTGGAAAATCAACTTTACTTAATATGCTAGGAGCATTAGATAGAGCTAACAGTGGCACCATAAATGTAGCAGGATATGATTTAACCAAAAATAAAAAATTAGCTGAATTTAGATCAAAAAAGATAGGATTTATCTTCCAACTCCATAATCTTATTCCAAATATTTCAGTACTTGAAAATATAGAGATACCTATGTTTGAGGGAAAATTATCTGGAAAAATGAGAAAAGAGCGAGCATTAGAATTATTAGATAATGTTGGTTTAAAAGACAAAGCAAAAAGTAAACCAACAAAGTTATCTGGTGGAGAAAGACAAAGAGTAGCCATTGCAAGAGCTTTAGCTAATGAACCAGAAATAATATTAGCTGATGAACCAACAGGATCTCTTGATTCAAGGACAAGTCAAAAAATTCTAGAACAGCTAAATACACTTCACAGAGAAAAGAGAGTTACATTAATAATAGTTACACATGATATGAATGTAGCTAAATTAGCTGATAGAGTAATTGAAGTTCTTGATGGAAAAATATTAAATTCAACGGATAATTCATTATTAGATAAAAGTATAAACCTAGAAAATTAACAAATTCAGCTAATAATTCATTATTAGATAAAAGTATAAACCTAGAAAATTAACAAATTCAGCTAATAATTCATTATTAGATAAAAGTATAAACCTAGAAAATTAATAGGAATTATTCAATTTCTAAAGAATTTTTAGCATTTTTTAATGCCATTATAATATTAGGATTTTCATTATCTTTAAATGAGTTTAAAATAGCTAATACTTCATCATTAGCTATTTTAATAAATCCAATTGTTCTAAGTGATTCCCATTGAATTTCATCAACTTCTTTAGATTTTTTTAAAATATCTATTACAATCTTTAAAGCATTTTCATTATTTTTAAACCCACTTAAAGATCTTACTATTTTCCATAGAAGAATTTTTCGAGATTCTTCACTAATATTCTCTGAAATAATTGTCTTAGTATAAAAATTATTAATAGACTCAAATGCCCCATAATCATTATTTTTATAAGCAATTGCACCTATAACATCTAAAGCTTGTTCTTTTACAAAATCTGTATAAACATCAAAATTATCATCTATTACATCAATTAAATAATGTGTAGGTAAATCACCCATTTTAGCTAATGTACGTGCAGCTAAATCCCTTGGAAGAGGAAAACTTTTTTTATTAAAGTATTTTTTAGGCAGTGCTCTTTCTTGATTATTTCCAATTTTTCCAAGTAAATCAATTAAGTATGGAATAGCTTCTTCAGTATAGGTAGTAAGTGAGTTAGAAATAGCTAATCTTGTATAAAGTGCTTTTTCTTTTTTAAATTGATGAGATAATGATTCAATAGCTAATTTATTATCATCACTATTTTGATTTTTTAAAAGAGTAGCAGCTATAGTTCGTTTTTGAGGTTCTTTATCTTTTAAAAGATTTATTAATTCTAGAGTTGATAAATTTTTATAGTTAGCTAAATCTTCTTTTGAGATTTCTCCTCTTTTCTTACGAGAAATGATTTTTTTATCAATATCATTATTTTGCATATAGTATTTTTTATTTAATTAAAATATATAAATAAATTTCTCAATGAAAAATATTAAAAAGAAGTTAAAAAATAAGCTATTTTTATAATAACTTTTTAGTTAATGATTAAATTAATTTTTAACATATTTTTTACAAGAATCTGAAAATTGAATTAATGATAATTTTAAATAAATTAAATAATATAATTATATAAAAGATAGAAAATTATAGTAAACAATAATAAGTACTGAAACTATTATAAACAAATCCAGTTATTGATAATGAATTAAATTAATTTTGGAGATCTTAAATGGAAATAAAAATGTATCCCTCTTTTAATGAAGTCTTCACAACAGATAAGTTGTTAGGCATATTTTATCCCTTGTGTACTGTTGATGAACATTTACACTTTGTATCTTCAAATGGCTTGTGGATGGATGAAAAATACGCAAAGAAAAATAATACTTCCCAATGTATAATTTTTAAACTAAAAAATGGAAAGTATGAATTTGAAGATGATTTAAGGCGTTATAAAGGTTATAAATATGCTAAAAAAATTTTTCCTATTCTTAAAAAAGATTTTAAAATAAATGGAAATGTTTATTTGCAAAAAAAACTAAGTACTAATTTTTACATCAAACAAATCAAAAAATCACTTCCATTTCAAACAAAGAGAGATATTGATTTAGAATATTATCTGGAAACTTTTTATTCATTTTACTTCAATAAATTGATTTACAATTTAAATGGGGAATTTGGTGAATTTAATCATTTTATAGAAGGTTCTGTTAAACCTGAAAAAAGTCCAGTCGTATATGGGGTCGATGAAATGGACAATATACCTGTAGAAAAAACAATACCTCAAGATTATTATCCAATAGGAATGGTTATTGGATATGAGTTTTTTACTGATGGTAACAATAGTAATCTTTATTTTAATCAAAAAGAAAATAAAATTTTGTCTATAAATAGCTATGATTAATATAGGTTCTTTTTTTATTATATAAATTTCTTATATAATATTAATCTAAACTATTAAAATTATTATAAAATTGTAAAAAAATATTATAAATCCTAAAAAATTAATTTTAAATATATAAAAAATTATTAATTTTTATAAAAAATAGATAAAATTAAATAAAATTTACTAAAAATTAATATATTACTTTAAACAAAGATTACTAACATGTTTATGTCTAAGAATGCCTACTTAAAAAAATTAACTGATAAAATACAAATGAAATCAGTTAAAGTAGGAAAAGATTTAGATGGTAGTACACCACCTTCAGTTTTTATAGGCAGATGGAGTTATCCGAAAGTATATGCTGGACCAATGATGGTAGCCCAAACAGGAGATACTGCCATTATGGATTCACCGGAATCTTGGATTGGTGAGAATAAAACACAAGAAGACATTATTAACTATCGTTTAAATCTTGTAAGAGGAAAACAGCTAATAAAGATTGATGATTTGGAAAATCCTTTTATTGAAAAATTACAAGATATATCATTGTCTTCAAAATCAACAGATACTGAAGCCCAATTTGGAAAACGACCTGTTGGAACTTCTTTTACTGAAGATAGTACTCCACATGGACCTAGTGCACTTATAGAAAAATTTGATATTGATAGTGTGAAATGGGATAGACAGTTAGAGAAAACTTTTTATGATACTGATTTAAAAGCTACAGAAGCTGTTATTAACCTTCATAATGATGATGTTCCATTTTCTGCTATGCAAAAAGCATTTTCTGTTGGAGCTATTGGAACTGGAAAGCGAAGAAAGTTAGTTCCAACAAGATGGTCAATTACAGCATGTGACAGTTCTATAGCTAATACCTTACTTAAAGAAGTTAGACATTACCCTATTCTTGATACAACTAGAGTTTATGAATTTAGTAGCTTAAAAAATTATTATGCAATTATTCTTCTTCCAATGGAATGGCAGTATGAATGGATGGAAGCGTTTATAAAGGTTTTAGGTAAAGAAGAGATGATTTTTTCGGATTATGAAACTAATACTGATAAAAAAGAATATTCTCGTGTTGGAGGATGTTTTTATACCTGTAAAATGGCAGTTCTTGATTCATTAGCTAAACAAAATTTACAAGCAGGAGTTATTGTACTTAGAGAAGCTTATTCAGGATATGTTCCCCTTGGTGTTTTTAATGTAAGAGAAAATGTGAAGTATGCTATGGAACAACCTTACAGAGAGTTTGAAGGCCTTAAACAATCACTTGAATATATTGCTACAAAATTAAAGATTCCTATAAATAAGTATGTAAAAACTAGCGACCTTCTTAAAGAATTATTGCAATCAAGACAAACAACATTAGATAGCTTCTTTAAAAAGGATATTAAACACCAAACTTAACTAAAAAATTTGAAAATAAAAAATAAAAAAGAATTTCTAAGGAAATTAATAATGAAACTAATCTACAAACAAGCTTCAGAAAAAACAAAAGAAGATATGGCTCTAATAGCTAAAAATCCAGAAATAGCTAATGAAACTGATTATGATATTGAAGCAAAGCAAAAAATATTATCTAAAACAAAGCACCAACATTGTGAAATAGTAAATAGTGGAAATGCAGCTATTATGATAGCTATGAATGCCATGGATGGACCAATAATAATACCTGATTACGGAGCTTGGCATGGATTTAAACAAATAGCTAAATTCCTTAATAAAAAAACAATTACAATAAAAACAGATTTAGGTATTATAAATGAAGAAGTTTTAAATAAATTTTCAAAAGAAAATCATTTAATTTTATCAAATAATAATAATAATAATAATAATAATAATAATAATAATAATAATAATAATAATAATAATAATAATAATGGAAATAAAAATAATGATAAAAATAATAAACCTACTTTATTTTTAACTAGTTTTGCAGGATATACTGCAGAACAACCTATGAAAGAAATAGCTAATTGGTGCAAAGAAAACAGTATAACTCTAGTAGAAGACGCTTCAGGATCCATTACCGATTCAAAAAAGAAATTGGCTAATGGAAATTACTCAGATATTATAATAGCTTCAACTTCAAGCCCAAAAGTAATTAATGTAGGGGATGGAGGATTTATAACAACAAATATAGAAGATATCTTTGAAAAATCAAGGACTTTACTTAAAATAGCTAAATCTAACAATATAACAAAATGTGGAATATCGACTGAGATAGATTTTGCAGAAGATAATCTAAAAAAAACACTTGAAGCTACAGAATATATTAAAAAAAATCTTGATAATGTTATTCACCCTGATAGAAGAGGAACAAATGTTATTATAAAAGCTGATGATAACAAATTATTAGCTAAAAATTTAAGAAATGAATTTGATTTAGGTGGAAAGTCTATTATTACTAAATGTCCTAACTACAATAGATTAAAAATAAATGGAATAGCTATTGAAATTAAAAATATATGCGCAGACTCCCTATCAAAAGAAAATTTAGATGAAATTATTTATATTATTGAAAAAAATGTATAAAATTAAAAATAATTTAAAAAATTTCGTTAACATTGCAAAAAAGAATAAAAAAAAGAATTTAAAAACTTCCTGAAATCATTTAATGAAATGTTAATTATTATAAAGTCAATTTTCTATAAGTTTTTTTATCAGTTTTATTATAATAAGATTTAGCAGTTAACTTTGTTTTCTTAATAAATGTTTCAGTAACAGATTTACGTCCTTTTTCTTTAGTTGTTACAGTATATTTTATTTTAGTTTTAGAGATTTTAGTCAAAGTAGCTGTAATAGAAGCTATTTTAGTTTTTTTATTTTTTCCATAAACTTTATGAAAATTACATACTGTTTTAACAGTTTTACCATTAGATTTAGCATTCCAAGAAATTGAAACATTCTTCCCTACAGCGTCTTTCCCTATAATTTTACTTCCTTTATCAAATTGTTTATATTTTGTAGCAGATACATCTTCAACAGCTGTTGCTACTGCTATTACCATAAAAAATAGCATTATGATTCCTAAAATATATCTTTTCTTTATCATGATTAATCCTTAACCAATTTCTCATTATTAAAAAATTTAATTTGTATAATTATATATTTCATGATTAATAATTTTTTATTAATCAAAAAAAATATAAAAAGAATATAAAAAAATTATGTTATAAATCTATTTATACTTCTTAGTTAATATAACTTTCTATTAAGCAACAAAAATCATTAAATATTATCATATACCATATCAAAACCAATTTTATTAAAAATCTTTAAAAAAGTGATATGGAACATTCCAAAAAAATAATTTTTATTTAGAACTAAAAAAAGTTAGCCACAATTAAAACAAAAAATAAGAAATAATTTGATTTAAACAAAAAATCTATTAATACTAAATGTCCTAACTACAATAGATTAAAAATAAATGGTGTAGCTATTGAAATTAAAAATATATGTGCAGAATCTCAATCTAAATAAAATTTAGATAAAAGTATTATATTTAAAAAAGTAATTAATATTTAAAAAAAGAATAAAAAATGGAAGTTATAAACTTCCTAAATGAATTTAAATAATGAAAAAATAATTAATACGTCATTTTCTTATATGCTTTTTTAATGTACTTATTATAATAATTTTTTGCACTTAACTTAGTCTTCTCAGAATATTTTTTAGTAGCTTTAGATCCATTAATATTAGTTGTTATAGTATATTTTAATTTAGTTTTACTAGTTTTAGTCAAAGTAGTTGACATAGAACTATATTTATATTTTCCAACTCCAAAATACTCAATATAAACATTAAAAACTGTTTTAACAGTTTTGCCATTAGATTTCGCAGTCCAAGAAGTCGAAACTCCATTTCCTAAGTTTTTACTTCCTTTATCAAATTGTTTATATTTTGCAGCTGATACATCTTCAACAGCTGTTGCTACTGCTATTACCATAAAAAATAGCATTATGATTCCTAAAATATATCTTTTTTTTATCATTGTTCATCCTTAACCTAATTTTAATTTTAAAAAAAATGAATTATATTTATAACTATGTTTTCTATATTTATATAGTTTTCAATTAACCAAACAAAAATCATGCCAAAAAGAATAATGAAAGAATTTTATAAAAAGATAATTCTAATTATAGTCTTGGGCAAAAGTTTTGTAATTAATGTTTTGGTCACATTTTGTTTAATTTTAAAAAATTTCTGTATAATTTATTGATATTTGTAAATTTTAATTAAAATTATTTATTATTAAATATATTAATTAATATTAATTAAATTATGAAATAAAAGATTTATATTAATATTTCAAATAGTCCTTAATTAAAAAATTTAGTTCATGACTATACAACAAAAAAACTTAAGCAATATTAAAAACATAATAAAATTTAGGATAATAATTTGATTTAGGTGGAAAGTCCATTATTACTAAATGTCACAGCTACAATAGATTAAAAAATAAATTGTGTAGCTATTGAAATTAAAAATATAGATACAAAATCTCTATCAAAAGAAAATTTAAATGAAATTTATTAATATTATTGAAAAAAATATTTAAAATTTAAAAAAAAGAGAATAAAAAATGGAAGTTAAAAACTTCCTAAATTAAATTTAAGATGAATACAAAGGAAATCCTCTTTTGTATGCTTTTTTATAATATTTGTTATAAAAACTTTTAGAACTTAACTTAGTTTTATCAACAAAAGGTTTAGTAGATTTAGATCCATATAAATTAATTGTCATCTTAGATTTCATTTTGTTTTTAGTTACTTTAGTCATGGTCCCTGAAACAGAACCTATTTTAGTTTTTTTACTTTGACCAGAATACAGGTAATAGCAATTACATGTTGTTTTTACAGTTTTACCATTATATTTAGCAGTCCAAGAAGTTGAATATCCATTTCCGAAGTTTTTACTTCCTTTATCAAATTGTTTATATTTTGCAGCTGATACATCTTCAACAGCTGTTGCTACTGCTATTACCATAAAAAATAGCATTATAATTCCTAAAATATATCTTTTTTTTATCATTGTTCATCCTTAACCTAATTTTAATTTTAAAAAAAATGAATTATATTTATAACTATGTTTTCTATATTTATATAGTTTTCTATTATTAAAACAAAAAATACAATGTATTATGAAAATAAAGCATATTATAGTTCAATAATTAATGCTGAAGTTTTATCAATTAATATATCCTCAATATTCATAGTATCTAATTCTTCATCAGAAATATTATATAATTCTTTTAAAATAGAATTGTTGGAAGTAAAAACATTATCCTCTCTAATAAAAATTTTGGATAACTCGTTAATAAAATAATCAGGACAGTTAATCAAAATAGCTATTATATCCATTTCTCCTTCTTTTAAACCTAAAATATCTAAAGCTTTTGATATTTGTCTTTGAGCAGAAGTTCTAACACAGATTTCAATACCTAAATCATTAGCTAAGTTTTCATTACGTTTAAAAGCTAATATTCCATGAATAATCCCATGAAGAAGATGTTTTTCTCCTGCAATTGCCTTGGCATCCATTAACTGAATAATGCAGCCATCACAACAATTTGATTTTATTGAATCTACTTTTTTTAAAATATCTGGAATACTATCAATATTTCCGTTAAATCCAGCTATTTCAATATTTTCTTCAATTCCGAGGTTTTTAAAAAGGTTTAATTCTTCTATA